>Ga0265297_10009322_pt1 | contig 12703 bp, 17 predicted proteins | sample Munlanlwell13791_FD_192502 | JGI IMG/M metagenome (GOLD analysis project Ga0265297, IMG submission 192502) | Leachate microbial communities from a municipal landfill in Southern Ontario, Canada - Leachate well 137-91 | ecosystem: Engineered > Solid waste > Landfill > Unclassified | place...
ACTCAGGCTCTATCAATCTGGCGGCATCGGTATCTGTAAGATTAAATTTCTCAATCGATGCCTGAACTTGAATCTCGGATTGCCTTTCCTTTATCTCCAAACCTGGAAGCGCAGTCATAGTAAGTGCCGAAGCCGCACCCCATTCCAAGACTTGGCGCCTTGTTAGCTTTGTATCAAACACCTTCTCTACCAAATTATCAGGTGTCATATTATCCTATAATATCATAAAATAGATGGAATTCCCAGTTTGATGATTTCTTTGAAGTGAGTATTCCCTGCCCTGATTAAAACTGGGCCTAGCGAAGCATCTATATAATCCAAAACCCACTTTAATTATTATACTACAAGGTGGAAGACTCAATGCGCTCTACTTTTTTGACCATTTTGTGTCTTTATAGATAAATTTGTCCAGCCCATAATGCAATTCAAACATACCGCATCCATAAACTTCTAAGACAGAAACAGTGTTTTTCTCTAAACTTTCGAATATTATCTTTTTGTGTTCTGGAACGAATGTAACCTTAGTAATTTTTCCAAAATCTATAGTAGATAAAAATTTGTCATAAATTCTTATTTGCAAAAAAACAGTATTTTGGATCTGCGGGCTTATATATAGCTTAACAGGATCAAATATTGTTCGTTTAACTCTTTCTAAATTAAATAGGTTAAAACAGTACGAATATTCCTTTGATTCCTCCTCAACATACAAAGAGGATCTTTCGTATTTTATATCAAGCGTATTAGCTAATTTATCGATATCTATCCAATTTTTTTTCATTCTTTAGGAGTTTTAAAAAAGAGAGGATTGGGTTTGAAAACCTTGCTTTGCGGCACAAGCTTACAACTGTAGACGCTGCAACCCTCTCAACGTTTGACTCACCGCTATCAAATTATATCTCAACGGACGAAGCTCTTGCTACTTCTTCTCATTGAGAGTTTTGGGATCCAGATGGACCTTGTCTACCGGATAGACTTTCCCATCAGAAAACTTCTGATAGAGAACAGCATCCACATGTCCGTTATGCGGATTGTCTGTATTTAGAACAGACATCTGTTCACCAATCTTGAGTTCCTGATTGAGTATTCTACCCAGTCCGCCCCAGCCCAACGGTTTCCCGATTGGTTCCGGCTTCCAGCTCATTTGAGCTCCTCCTTTCTCAGAACTTAACTGACGCAACTGCCAGCTAGTCTGCCCGGGATTGGGCGGAGGAGATTGGCTTTCTTGGAGTTTTTTAGCTTTACTTCTTTGGCTTTTTCTACCTCAGTGGCTTTTTTTATGTTTGGCCTCTATTCCTCCCGCTTTTGGGAGTCGGCCGGTTATACAAGCATGAAGTTAGAAAACAGGCCTTTGAAGTTTGAGCCTAAAAACCCAAGCTTTTTGAAGGTGCAAAAGCGAATTTTGCATGCTTTGGGTGGTAGATTAGCAGAAGAAGAAGAAGAAGAAGTCAAGGGGTGTTACCTGATATTTCTTGATATCAAATTTCCTGCTGCCACAGCATGGGGCAATGAATTAAAAGGCTTTAATACTATCTGATCATCTAGTATATATAGCGGGTTTTCTTTCTGCTTTGCTCCTTTGAAACAACGGTTAAAAGTCTCTGCATATAATTTGCTTAAATTCTGATTCGGGTTTTTATAAATCTCAATCTCAAACAAAATCCTTCGAAAAACCAGTAATATATCGGCAAAAAAGGATCTGTATGCCAAATCTGATATTTTTTTGAGAATTGACATCTCAAACTCAAGAGCCTGGCTTTCAATAACATGTTTTCCCATAACAAGAGGGTCAATTCCTTTCTTAAAGTAACTAAGGTAATTATTAACGTGTCCCAATTCGTGGATCAAAGTTATAGACTGATGATTTATATTATCGTATTTACTTAAGTGTATTTCGAAAAAATCTTCTTCCAGCAAATAAGCCATGCGTCTCGAATCACCTACTTTAATACCTATTTTGTTTTTATATCGCCTCAAAACCGGGTACTCTTTTTCAATAAATATTAAAACCTCATCTAAATATTTAAATGGCATAGTAGATAATAAACACATATAACAAGGAAGGTTAAAATTCGAATAAAACCAATCGGGCAAATTGTTTATCTCTGGCAAAATTTTGTTTGAATAATCAATGAAGTTATCAAAATTTGCTTGAAAACGAATAAATTCATCTTCCGGAATTTTATATTTAGACAAAAACATATCCACATAAGACTTGAAACCCTCTATTTTCCCATGCTCTATTCTCTCAAAAGTCATATTAATAAACCTTTTTTCGATTTCTTTCATCGGAAGATTAAAATCTCTCCAGGTATTTGGACGTTCATTAATGGGTGCATCAAAAAGTTTTATATTTAACTCAATATGAGAATCATAAGGGAAAATTGTGAAATATCTGCCTGTTGATCTATATGACGCTAACAAATAAAACCTTGCTATTCTAACTTTCATAAGTTCTGCTTCCAGACTATTGTTTATCCAAATCCTTAAATATAAATTTAATGAAGATGTTTTGGGGGATTTTATTTTTTCATAATTAGATCTGGCTATATCAATAGATTCCTCCAGAATATTTATGAATTTCTGGTAATCGATTTCTTTATAGTCTTTTTTGTATTTAGAAACATAATCTTGAAAAATTCTATCTATAAACTTTGCTACCATTTAATTAATTTTATTAAATAATTTGGAGAAAGAGTATAGCTTATATGCTATTTGAAGGGCTGGAACCCACTCTTTCTCCTTCCAAAAATATGCGATTGTGAGATCTTACACCTACTTCTTTGATTTTAAGGAGTCAGTGTAAGAATCAAGCGGAGTGTGCGGAAACATGTTGGATACATCTTGTCCACAACCACCGCTGCCTCCTCGGCTTTGGTCGGGTTCGAGACTTTGATTCAACGAGATCATCCCTTGGGGAGTTGGATGAAGTACTCCGTTGCTGTCAGGATACATCCACCTTCCTCCAACTTGAATCGCCGGAACCCCGGGGTAAGGCCCCTGAGTACTCGTTCCCTTAAGATCCTTAGGATCAGGCATCGCTTTCCTCCTTTCTCAAGCCTCGACTGGCGCAACTGCCAGTAAGTCTGCCCGGGATTGGGCGGAGGAAATTGGCTTTCTTGGAATTTTTTTGCCTTACTTTTTAGGGCTTACCTCTTCCTTCAGTGACCCGGTAAATTTTGGCTAGTTTACCTCTCGCCTTTAAGAGTTAGCCGGTTTAGGAGTATGAAGTGGATTTAAGCCCTTAAGTAAGGCTTTTACCCCAAGCTTTTGAAGGTGCAAAAGCGAATTTCGCACGCTTTGGGAGGTAGATTAGCAGAAGAAGAAGAAGTCAAGAGGAAGCGTAAGTTCTAAATCCAATCGCAACCTCCTAGAATAAAATATTTAGCTTCTTCTCGTGTTTTAACTAACGCCAATATATAATCTAATGTTTATTATGTTTTATACTTACAGTTTCTTTGTGTTCTAATTGTTTTACATTATAATAATAGTCTAAACAAGCACTTCTCTTCATCAAAATATGGAAAGGAATGGATTATCCAGAAAATTTCACATGACTATCGGATATGGTCTTTCGGAGTTTAGAAATATAATTGCCAAAAGAGAATTAGAAGTATTAAAATCCGGCGAATATTTTGTACAAAAAAAACCTAATTATGTGAGCCAGATTGCTGATGCCGATAAAGATCTTGTAAATGGTTTTTATGGGGCTATTGACGACCGTACTGCTGCTAACAGATTTGGGACAAATAATTTAGAGGAGTTCAGTTATTGGGCATGGAGATCTTGTGGCATCGCTTGTATCCAGGCAGTGCTTCAGACAGTCTATAAATGTCGTGAAGATAAATTTGAACTAACTACAATGGATTTGATTCGAGAGGGGTTAGAGTTGGGTGGATATGATATTGAAAAAGATGTTGGTTGGTATCACAAAGCCTTAGTTGATCTTTCCCGTAAACACGGATTGGAGAGTCGTATGCAAAAATTTATTCCCGCGCCCGAGATAGCTTTAATTATATCAAATAATAATTATGTTATTTCTTCAGTAAAAAGTAATAGCGGTGGTCATTTGTTGCTTTTATATGGTTTTAAATTAAAGGAGAAAGGAGAACTTGTTGGTTTTTGGTATCACGATCCTAATAATTTTAAAACGGATGGCATGAACAGATTTATATCCAAAGAAGAATTCAACAAATTGACGACACGCAGAATTATAAGGTATCTTTAAAGAAGCAATTGGGTTAAAGCTTGGTTTTATTTAGAGAGAGGGCGTTGAGAACTACTATTATTGAGCTAGCGCTCATGAGGAGAGCCCCCCATTCAGGTCTTAGTAGTATCCCCCATGGGTAGAAAACTCCTGCTGCAGCCGGAATTGCAAGAACGTTGTAGCCTGCTGCCCAGAAAAGATTTTGCTTTGTTTTTGTATTTACTATTTTTGCAAGTTTAATAGCTTTTACAACATCCATTATGGTACTTTTCACAAGAATTATTCCAGCTGACTCTATGGCGACTTGAGTTCCTGCTCCTATTGCAATTCCCACATGAGCTTGAGTTAGGCTTGGTGCGTCGTTTACTCCATCTCCTACCATAGCGACCGTGTTACTCTTTTTCTGGTTCTGAAAAGCCTTAATTTTTTCAACTTTTTCGTCGGGCAAAACTTCTGAATAAATTGTATCTATTGAAAGCTCTTTAGCCACTTTTTCGGCAACTTCCTTTTTATCGCCAGTAAGCATTGCTACTTTTATCCCCATTTCGTGAAGCATTCTAACGGCCCTTTTTGACTCCGGGCGTATATTGTCCTCGAGATAGATTTCTCCTATGAACTTTTTGTCTCTTGCTACTAGAACTTCAGTTTGAGAGAGTTTTTCTTCAAGTTCAGAAATTTTTATGCCGTATTTTGCCATCATTTTCCTGTTTCCCACCAACACTCTTGATCCCCTCACAATTCCTTCTGCGCCCTTGCCGGGGAAGGATTTGAAAGATTTAACAGGGTTTATTCTAAGACCCCCTTTTTTTGCTTCTTTTACTATTGCCTTAGCTATTGCGTGCTGAGAGTGGGACTCTAGAGAAGCTGCAAGTGCAAGTGTGGTGTCGTTGGCTACTTTTGATACCCGGAATTCGCCTTGAGTCAGCGTTCCTGTTTTATCGAGGACTATGTAATCTAATTTTTTTAGAGCTTCAAGGCCTTTCATGTCTCTAACCAGTATTCCGTTCTTAGCTGCTATAGCGGACGAAATTGTTGTAACAGTGGGGATGGCAAGACCTAATGCATGCGGGCAGGCTATTACTATTACAGCAATTGCGAGCGTTGCCGCAAAGACCGCGCCTTGTCCTGACACCGCGTACCAAAAAATAAATGTGCCAAGGGCTATTGCTATTGCGGCGAAGGTTAAATATCTTGCTGCTTTATCTGCAAGAGCTTGAACAGCAGGCTTTGAATTTTGAGCAGCGCTTACCAAATCCATTATCTGAGAAATGGCCGACTCTTTCCCTGTTTTGGTTATTTTAATTGTCAGGCTTCCGTCTTGGTTGATGGAGCCGCCAATTACGCTACTCCCCTTTCTTTTTTCAACAGGTACAGATTCACCTGTAAGCATTGATTCGTTTACCGAGGATTCTCCGCTTAAGACCACTCCGTCTGCCGGTATGCTTTCGCCCGGCTTAACTAGGACAAGATTGCCTTTTGAAAGAGACGAAGTATCTATATCAATAATTTCTTTGCCCATAATTTTGTGCGCCTTGGAAGGAATGAGCTTTGCAAGCTCTTTTAAGGCTCCACCTGTTTTGGATACTGCTCTCATTTCCATCCAATGTCCGAGCAGAAATGCCGAAACCAATGTTGATATCTCCCACCAGAGTGACTCTGCCGGAAAAAGAAAAGTGCTTGAAGCCGAAAATAAATATCCCGAAATAACAGCCAAACTGACAAGAGTCATCATTCCGAAGTTTTTTGTTTTAATTTCTTCTTTTGCCGCTTCAAAAAAGGGCGTGCCGCCATAAAGCGGTACTGCCGTACCAAGAAGAAAAAGTGCCAAATTCTTAGATGGAAAGTTTATTGCAAAATTAAACCACTCGCCTATTTTTGGCGAAAGAAAGAGTATGGTAACGGTAAGAGGCAGTGTTATTAAAAAGCGCCTTCGGAAATCTTCTGCCATTGATCGATGGTGACTCCCATGATTTATGTGCGCGTGGCTATGGTCATTCATGCTTGGCATGCACCTCCCCCCTGGTTACTTTGATAGGGCAAATCCCCTACTTCTTTGTATATTCTCGCGGCTCCTTGCGCCGATGAGTAGTCGTTTCCCAGAGCGGTTTTTGCATCTACCGCATCCCACTTTATACCCTGCCTTTCGAAATAGGTTGCCAAATATAAATATGTGTCAGGAAACCACATTGAATTCAGAGATAGAATGTATTTGTAAATTTCTCCCTCACTTTTCCCTTCTGATACAAGGAGTTCTATCGCTGCAAGCGCTGCCATGCCGTGATTGCAATCCGGGAAGGCTGTGTGATTACCACAGCAAGGTCTATTAATATTTGAGGCTATTTCATAGACTCTTTGCTGCTCGTCTTGGGTAAGGTTTATCAAGTTAAGCTTACCTAGATAATTTGTTGCGTTCCCTTTGGATAGCGTCCAGCCTCCGGTTGATGCGAAGTTGCCTTTGGTGTCTTTGTAGGTAGTTCCCATAGGGCCTACTTCATATACTAAGCTTCTCTGAGCAAGTCCCAATGCCCAAAGGGTATTGAGGATAAAGCGACTGTTTTGATTATCAATCTTAATCAAGCTATCTGAGCCTTTTGTCAGTATAAGCCTTTGTTCGTCAGTAAGGCTCATGAGTTCTCCATATTTTTGGTAATCTATCACGCCTGTTTCGACCAGCTTCTTGGCTGTATTTTTCCAACTAAATGGAAGTGTTACCATGTCTTGCGAGGCTATTTTGTTTACTAACTTTGATAGGTCAAGCGTTTGGTATCCCGCTTTTTTCCATTCTTCCATACCACCTGATAAGTGGCTTACGTTTTTGTAACCTAAGCCTTTTAGTGTCTGAGCGGCTTTTTTACTCATTGATCCTGTTTTGCAATAAAGAATAATTCTAGCTTCTTTATCTTTAGGAAGCTTTTCCTTACTTGCAATTAAAAAATCATATTCTATAAATAAATCTGTCTTTTGGATTTCACCCTCATAAGGAGTGTGGACGTTTATAAAAATAAAATCTTTGTTTTGGAGATTATCGCTAAGCTCTCGTATTGAAATATCTGAGACTCGATTTTTGTCTTTGTTAATCAAAACTCCCGATCGCGTTGCTAATAGCAGAATACCCGGAAAAACGATGCCTAAAAGGATAATCTTTCGAAAACTAAACTTATGAAGTTTTTTTGTAAATTTATTAGATAACATAATTTATTAGATAAAAAACAACAAAACTTAATAAAAGCATCGCGCCAAGACTAAAAATTATCGGCTGATACGGGAAAAGAACCTTTCCTTTTGATTTTTTAATCGCTTGGTTTATAAGATCCGTAGAATAAAAGATGGCTCCGCCAAAAACAACACCGAATACCAGCTTTGGGAGATTTAGGATTAAGCCGTTGTGTTCGTTTACCAGCCCGAACTTATAAAAAGAGAGAACGGTGAGTAGAAATGTCGCAAGATATATTACAAACGATTGCATAGGGATAAAGCGTTTGTTTAATGTATTTGCAAACCAGAGGCTCATTGCCCCAAGAAATGCTGCGAACCATATGCCCGTTATGGAGTCGTCTATTCCCAATATTCTTGAGAGAGAAAGGCCGGCTCCGGCACCGGCTACGCAGAGAGGGCAATGTGCATGTGCTAAAGGCGGATTTAAAAGTGAAAGATTAAAAATAAAAAAAGGCTGAAAAAAAAGAACAAAAATATACTTGAGCATTGAATTTTTCATTTTTTCTCAATTTACTACTGTGCCCTCAAACTTTAATTCCTTTATGCCTTCGGGGTCTGAGAAAAAAAGCCAAACAATTCTTTCAAAATATCCCATGCCTTCAGGCCCGTGCGCCGCCGGGTCGAATTCTACTTTAATGATCACCGCCTCTTCGGCTGGAATATCTATATTGATCGGGGGGTTTTTGTCCGTCGGGTGCTCCATTCCGAATAATTTTGACTCCTTACCGTTTATTGAAATAGAGGCATTGGTGCACATGCATGAAGTTGCTATTTTTTTTAGCTTTATAGGTTTTCCCGATATGTTTATTGCCTTGTATTCTTTTTTTACAAGTCCACCGTTTATTGGGACATTGCCTAAATCATAAGACACGGGATCTACGCTGACTGCGCCTACTTCGCCCAAAACTTTATTTTTGTCATCATTAAATGTAGAAATACCTACGATTGAAAGAAATGAAATAATAATAAGAAATAAAAATATTTTAATGTCTTTTCCCATTTTTTTCCGACTTTCTAAAAACGGATACTATTTCTTCAATTAATTTCTTCTTTTTTGCAGGAGGCGAGCTGATTTTATCCAATACGCATGTCTCAAGGTGTCCTCTTAAGATTATTTCATCTACTTTTTTAAGTGCAGCTTGGACTGCTTGAGATTGATGGATAATATCGGGACAGTATGCCTCTTCTTCAACCATACGAATTACTTTTTTGAGATGTCCGTCAATTATCAGAAGCCTTTTAGATGTTTGTTTTTTGATTTTACTATTCATCTTTTTCCCTACCCCCCCCATGGGGATATTTAAATATTAAAAATAAATCTTTAGTTTGTCAATGCTCATTATTCAACTACTAGCGTTCCTTCCATTCCAAGCTGTCTGTGGTTGCCTATGTCGCAGTAGAATGTGTAAGTTCCGGGCTCCGCTTCGAAACTAAATTCCATACCGTTTTTAAGGCTTTCTTTAACTCCCAACTCGTCTATCACAAAAGTATGAATACCGCTGTTTTTGGCTACTTTGATAGTAATTTTCGGACCTTTTACCGTAATTTCGTTTGGTTCGAAGAAATAATTGCCCGAGCTTATTTCAACCATTTCTATTTCAGTTTGTCCACTTTTTACCGGCTCTTTGTCAACAACTTCCCCTACCTCTTGATTGCTGCTTGTCATAAGAGCATTTTGGTTTCCTTTAAAAACATAAATTCCTCCTAATAGCAGCACTATTACACCAAGTGCTACTATAATACCAGTGTTTTTACTCATCAAACTATCACCTCCCTTTAATCCAGATATTTATCCGGGTCTTTTTTGAACTTATCTAAACAGCTTTTTTTACAAAAGTAGAATTGATGTTTTTTATACTTATAAGAAAACGGTGCTGTTTTGGGACACAATCTTGTTTTACAGACGGGATCGTGCGTTAAAGGGACAAAATCACTCATTTTTTTATTTAAGATTTTTTCAAAATCTGTATTTTTGTATTTTTTGATCAAAAACTCACGTATAAGGCTTGTTGATTTAATAAAATTAGGATCTGAAATTTTATAGAAAACATTTTTGCCTTTTTTATTTGTTTCAACGACGCCCGCGTCACGAAGGATGCTAAGGTGCTGACTTAGATTGGCTTGCGGAATATCGAGCATTTCTTCGATTTCTGCAACACACAGTTTTTTGCTTCCAAGAAGGCTTATTATTTCCAATCTTTTGGGGTGGCTTATCGCTTTAAGAAGGTCAGCGTGGAGTTTGAATACTTGATGATACATATTCGATATTTCGAATATATTATTTTCTAAGTTTTAAGTCAAGAAGTGTTTCAGAATTTTTTAAGACAAAAGCCGAGAGAGTTCCGTATATACCGGTTAACATTAAAACGCCGAAAATTATTAATAATATACCGGATATTTTTTTTATATTTGGCCCGTATTTATTTAGTATTTTTAACTTGGGATAAAAAAAATCAAACGACAATCCAATTAATAAAAAGGGCAAAGAAAGCCCCAGCGAAAATGAAAAAAGAAGAATTAGCGCAGAAGGAAGCGCTTGGGAAAAGCTTATCCAAAGGAGTATTGTTGCCAAAACAGGACCCACACACGGGGTCCATGAAAAGGCAAAAAGCGCGCCAAGGACAAACCCTCCTGCTAAAGAGGATTTTGTCGGCCTCCGGTTTATAGAATAAGTTTTGTAGAATAAATCTATCTTTATAAATTCACCTAATAAAAGCCCTAAAAAAATAATTAGTACTGCCGAAACTAATCTAATGACTTCGCTATACATTGCAACCGATCTGGCCAGTGAATTTATTGTCGCTCCCATTACGAAAAACACCGAAACAAAGCCCAGAGTAAAAAGGAATGCGTTTTTTAAAAATATTAGCTTTGATTTTTCTTTTACAGGCCCTGATGCTGAAAGATAGCTAACATAAACAGGAGCTATCGGGACCAAACAACCCGCAAAAAAAGTTAAAAAACCGGCAATAAATGAGATTAAAAAATTAACAATCGAAATCGGAGGCATTAAATTTTAATTAAGCATTGCGTCAACCGCGCTTTTTAGCTGATCAAGCGGTACGGCTCCGGGAATCAATTTTGTTTCGCCGGTTTCGGTATTTAAGAGTATATTTCCAGGCGTGCCGGTAACGCCAGCACGAACACCCGAGTCATAGTCTGCGCTTACCAGATCTGCCGTCTCACCCGAATCAAGACATGTTTGAAATCCTGCTTGATTTAATCCAATTTCTACGGCAAAATCAGGAAGAAGCGCTAGATCCAGGCCGTTATTTGCCGGGGTTACTTCAAATACTTTATCTATGTATTGCCAAAAAGCTTTTTCTCCACCAAGCTTTCCCGCGCATTCTGCTGCTTCTGCCTCTTCAAGCGCTTTTGGATGAAGCTGCTCCAAAGGAAAATGCCTATAAACCCACATAACTTGACCGCTATAGTCTTCGACCAAGCTTTGTACGGTTTCATGAAAGTTTTTACAATAAGGACATTCAAGGTCTGAGTATTCTATAAGCGCCAATTTAGCACCTCTATCGCCTCTTACCCAATCGTCATCCGCAACCGGATCGACATCTTTCGCTTGAGGCTCAACTGGGTCTAGAGGGTTGTTGTTTTGCGTATTCGAAGCTTCATTTTTGGAAGGCACTTGCCCCTCTTCCATCATTTTTACTTTTGTCCATAGGCTTCCAATTACAAATGATCCGATTACAAGAGATGCTACCAGTATATACAAAAAGGCATTGTTTTTGCTAATATTCATATTCGATATTTCGAATATATAAACTATGCCTTTTAATGTCAATAAGCAGAATTTTTAAAATTTGGTAAAATAAACTACCACTGGCTTACGCCAGATGGTATTTTGAAACACTCGCTTGAGCGAGATTTGCTTTGAGCTTACATCCCCGTGCTTACGCACGCGGTTTTACGCTCGTGTTATAAGCTATTAGAGATGAACGAAAATAAAATTTTAAAAGTATTAAAAAAGGACGGGTCTATTGAGGCATTTGAAAGCGACAAGATAGCCAGAGTAGCACATGCGGCAGGGCTTAGCGAAGATGAAGCCCTTGATATGTCCGAAAAGATAACCAATAAATTGATGAAAGATGACGCAAACGAAATAACAAGCCTTAGAATTAGAAACATGGTAGCTTCCGAGCTTAAAAAAAGAGATAAATACGCCTATGACCTTTATATTTGGTACGAGAAGACAAAAGACAAAAATGGCCGCTAAATACAAGGAATACTTCCAATTGATGCTAAAAAACCACAAAGAAGAATTTGATTTGTTCCGGGATATTCATGACAGATACTCTTTAAACCAGCACGAGCTTCAAAAAGAGTTTAACGAGGTAGGATCAAAAATCGTTCGTATCGTAAGAAACTGGGAAGACAAGCTTTGCAATCGATCCGAAGGGAGCGGATATGGAAAATTTAGCAGCGCTTTATCCGAAAAATTCCATGAGGAGGTAAGGCGTGAATTTCCGATGTTTGATTCAATAGGTTTGGCTGTTTTTGAGATTAAAAAAATTAATCTTTAAGAGATAATTCGTATTTTTTTAGCGCTTCGAGCTGTTCTTTTTCCAGGTGGATTTCAGGCCGTGCCTCTTTTACTCTTTCTACCGCCCTTTTAACGCTGCTGCCTTTTGAAATCAGATAAGCCGATACTAAAGTAGGAGATCTGCCATGGCCGTAAAGACAATGGACAAAAACTTTGATATTGCTTTTAACTAACGAGTCTAGAAATGCCACTCCCGCTGATAGCTGGCTCTGGCTTGGAGCTTTTTTGTCCGGTACTTTAAGCCAAAGAAAGTACAAAAGATTAGGAACACCCATCCAGCGCTTGTCATCAAGATCAATTTCCGCTTCTACTCCAAGCTTTTTAAGAAAATCATTATAGCCGTGCTCCTCGCAGCAGAGGTTTGAACCTAAAAAGATCTGGTCCGTGATTTGGCTAAAATCGTATTCCTGTTTGTGATCTTGAGGCATAATTAAAAGTTTATTTCCCAATCAAGACTTGGGATTCTTAAAGTTTCTTCGCGAAAGTTGACAATATCGAGTTCTTTTTCTATTTTTTGGATACGATCTTCTATCTCTAAAATTTCTTCGTCGTTATAATATGGCGACGGGTTTTTGATCTCGGGCTGGGTTGACGCCGTAGGAAGCGGAGATGAGGTTGACTCTAGATTGTTAGTCCTAATCATTCTGAAAGCAAAGGCTGCTATAAATACTGTGAAAATTAGGATTACCAAAAAAGCCGCCAGTTTTAACAGTTTATTTTTGAAGTTG
>Ga0265297_10009323_pt1 | contig 12703 bp, 11 predicted proteins | sample Munlanlwell13791_FD_192502 | JGI IMG/M metagenome (GOLD analysis project Ga0265297, IMG submission 192502) | Leachate microbial communities from a municipal landfill in Southern Ontario, Canada - Leachate well 137-91 | ecosystem: Engineered > Solid waste > Landfill > Unclassified | place...
ATTTCATCTCAGCAAGATATGTATAACCTTTAAAGCAAGCCATTGAACCATACTTATCAACATGCAGGGTAAAAAGCTCACCGAGTCTTTCCGAAGCCCTGCCTGTGTCTATATAACGTATAACTTCGTTATTATATTCATCTTTATCTATATAGTACCTCGTTTTATCAGACGAGGGGTGTCTCTTGCGTAAAACTATCTTCTTTTTAGTTGCCATAAGTTTATCCTTGTTGATTTGTCTTTACTTGTTATAATGATTATACCATATATATATAATTTTTGGAGAAATTAATGCAAAAAAAAGTCCCACCCAAGTCATTGTTATTGTTCCCATCTGATAAGAACGGATGTGGTTTCTATAGGACTTTTCTTCCTTTTAGGTATTTAGCAACGAAATATCCAGAATTTCATATATCTGAGTTTTATGCCTTTTTCTACGATATGAACTATATAAGAAGGGCTAATTGGGTTAGATTTCAAAGACAAGTAACAGATAATCAAAAGAAAATAATAACACAGTATAAATTACAGCTAAAAAAACACAATCCAAATGGAAAAATAGCTTATGAACTTGATGATTTAGTTCATGGGATAATGCCGAATAATATAATGGCTTATCAGTTTTATACACCAACAAGAAAAAACAACCTTATTGATATTTTCAATATGAGCGATATTGTGACCTTTTCAACTCAATATCTAAAAAAGTATTATGATGACAATTTCGGTATAAAAAATTCAGTAGTCATTCCCAACTTCTTACCTAAACATATGTGGTGCGGATGTGGTAAAAGAGAAAAAAGATATCGTGGTACTAACGGAAAACCTCGGGTGTTATGGGCTGGTTCTGCGTCTCATCTTGGAAAGGGTGGGGATTTGGAGTTCTTAATCCCACTAATTAAAAAGACATACAAAGAGATACAGTGGGTATTTTTTGGATGTAAGCCCTTTGATCTTGAAGGCATGATTGAATATCACGAATGGGCTAATGTTTATGATTACTCAGCCGCTCTTGATTCTATAGACGCTGATATGGGAATATCACCTATATCAGACATTCAATTCAATTACGGTAAAAGTGACCTTAAGCTTTTAGAATATTCAGCAATAGGTATGCCTACCCTGGCGTCATCAATAGGAAACAAAGTTGGTCCATATGATCTTATACCAAACACATGCACCATTGAAAATAAAATTGATGCATGGTATTCGGCTATAATGCAACACTATAAAGATGACAATACTTGGCAAACAACTATGAATGCCGGTAAAGTAGAATTAGAAAAAAGATGGCTAGAGAACGATTCTAATATAGGATTATATAAGTCAGTTTACGAAAAGTAATATTTATATAAAATAAAGTAAGTATTGATTTATGTCTTAATACATATATGATGTATTGGAGACATATATGTATAGCTCATTCTACTTCGATAAGCAACACAGTAAACTAACTTACTGGGAATATGAAAACAATGTTAAAGTGGAGCGTTCTGCCCCGTCACCATTATATTTTTATATCCAAGATACTAATACAGATTCAGAATATAAAACTATTTACGGCGACCCTGCTAGGCGGATAGAATCAAGCTCCTGGCGGCAACATAAGGATAAGATAGAAAAATATCAGGAGTGGGGTAAACAACTATTTGAGTCTGATATATCTATAGAAAATAAGTTCATCATTGATCATTACATGGGAATGGAACTTAAGGTTCCAAACTTCGATATTCATTATCTTGATATAGAGGTTCACTCCGAAGAGGGATTTCCTAAGCCTGAACATGCTAACTTTCCTATAACAATTATCACCGTATGGTCAACTAAACATAATAAGTTTTTCATTTTTGCTGAAAAAGAATTTGACGATTCATTTATAAAAGAAAATAACGAATCATGTGAAAAGTTTATCTTTACCCGTGAAGATGAGATGCTTAAAGCGTTTATGTCTTGGGTTAAGCAAGAACATCCCGATATTATAACTGGCTGGCACTCTAACGGATTTGATATTCCTTACATTATTAATAGATGTCGTAAGCTGTTTGGATATGAAGAAAACGATAAAGGATGGACCACATTTGATGGAGCAGCAGATATTAGTCCAGTTGGAATAATACGTAAGAAACATCAAAGAGAAGATGAGAAAATAGAAGACAAATATGAAATCGTAGGAATAAATTGTCTTGATATGCTTGAAATTTATCAAAACTATACTTTCTCGGAACAAGAATCGTGGAAATTAGGTTATATAGCACAGTTGGAGCTAGGAGAAACAAAGAACGAGTATGAGGGGTCATTGTCTGATCTACATAACAACCACTGGCAGAAGTATGTCGAATATAACGTGCAAGACGTTCGTCTGCTTAAAAAACTTGAAGCCAAGAAGAAGTTTATTCCCCTTCTTATTACTTTCTGTTATGGTTGCCGTGTTCCGTTCGAACAATATCAAAAAACCACAAGGGTTCTTGACGGGGCGTTTCTCTCTAAGCTCGCTGAAGAAAAGATAGTTCTCCCCGACGTCAATAGAGCAACCATAGAAAAGATGAAGTTAAATCCCGAAAAGTATATTGGTGGATATGTCAAGCAGCCTATAGCTGGATTGCACAAGTGGGTTCTCAGCTTTGATGCTACTTCACTGTATCCTTCTATTATGATGGGTTGGAATATTTCTCCAGAAACTAAAATAGGTATGATAAGTCAGGACGATGTTAAACCTGTCATGAAGATGATAGCTGGCAATGAAGCAGAAGATAAAGAAACTCGTCTCTTGAATCAACCTATCATGCGATCAGCATTAGCAGAAGTCATGAAGCAGAAAAAATGGTGCCTTGCTGCTAATGGAGCAATTTACCGAAATGACGTTCGTGGAATTATTGCTAGATTCGTCAAGGAATGGTTCGACAAGCGTAAAGCTGCTAAGAAGAAGATGCTTGCTGCTGAAAAGAATCGCAACAAGGAACAAGCCGAATACTGGCACGCTATCCAGTTGAACTTCAAGATTCTTATTAACTCCGTTTATGGTTATCTCGGAACCCCTTACTCAAGGTTCTTCGATTGGGATAACGCCGTTGCAGTAACCATGTCAGCCAGATATGTTACCATGACAACAGAATCCGCAATCAAAGGATATTTCAATAGTCCTCGTTGGTTGGCAAACAAGAAGTACACGCCACAAAAAGTAGCTGAAGATGGTGTCATTTACGCTGATACTGACAGTGTTGTTGGTAGTACTATCGTCAGAAACAGTAAACAATCAAAAAAAATAGAAGATATGTTCAATAACTTATATGAATCTGATTTTAAAGGATATAGAATAACCGAAGATGGCAGAGAGTTTATATTTCCTAAAAATGAAACATTATTATATTATGATGATAATGAAAAAACCTGCAAAGATGGCAGAGTTCAATATATCGAAAGACATTATACTAAGAAAAAGTTATATAAGATAAAAACAAAAAATGGTAAAACCGTCACGATAACAGAAGATCATTCATGTATGGTTATGCGAAATAACCAACTTGTAGAAGTTAAGCCACATGATATATCAAAAGGTGATAAGGTAGTGTCCATAAAAATACTGGAATAATAACCGGTGTCAGTATAAATACTACATGAGGAAATATATGAATCAAGAAACCATAGATAGATTAAGAAATATTGATATCAAATCATTAAGAAAGATAACACGTGGGTGTGGATTATATTCAAGAAATCCCAAATACTGGATAAATGCGGGATTTAACAGAGATGATTCTTTGATATTATCTAAGAGTAGAATGCCTGGAACATATGAATATTTTTTAATTTATAAAAAACAAAATAACGAAGACGCAATAAAAAATGCGACAGAGGCAAAAAAACAAACAGCAGTAACTCTTAAAAATATGATTACGCGGTATGGCGAAACAGAAGGGAAAATAAGATTTGAGTCATATTGCGAAAAACAACGCTATAAAAATACATATATATCAAAGAAAGAGAAATATGGATGGGATAAAGCCACATTCGATGAATTTAACAAAAGTCGTTCGGTAACTATTAGCAATATGATACGAAAACATGGAGTAAATGATGGATATAGGAAATATAATGATTATTGTGAAAAACAAAAAAACACAAAGTCATTAGATTATTTAATATCAAAACATGGTGAAATAGAAGGAATAAAAAAATTTAATGAAATAAATGCTCTTAAATCACATTCGCTACAGTCATATATTATAAGAAATAACGGCGATATAATCGTAGCAAGAGAAAAATACAATCATTTTTGGAAAAATAAAAACGTATCTTATTCTTCAGAAAGTTCTACTGTATTTTTTAGAAATTTAGTTATTTATTGTGGCTTAGATATTACGCAATGCTATTATGCAGACAGTATTCATAATAAAAAAGAATATGGTATAAACTTAGGTGAACGATATATATTCGTTGATTTCTTTTATAACAACAAAGTCATTGAGTTCAATGGTGATTATTGGCATGCTAACCCGAAATACTTTAATGCTTCTGATGTTATAAAGTATCCTAACGGTAGTAAAAAAGTAGCGGATATATGGGAATGTGATAAGTCGCGCAGAGAAAAAATTATGGAAACAAGAAAATTTGTCGTAATGGATATTTGGCAAAATGATGTCATTGAAAAACCCGAAGAGTGTCTTATGATATGTAAAGAATTCCTCCTAAGAAAAGAACCATGATAAATCATATAAACATAATTGATGATGAAATAGAATCCGTTGAATGTCTCGGTGAATCAACAGAATATGTATACGACATTGGAATGTATGATACCCCACATACCTTCTTTGCGAATGATATCCTTGTTCATAATTCGGTTTACGTTGATTTTGGAAAGATTTTTGAGAGCATGGCTTATGATGCGGAGAGCAAGCCGCAAGAAGCTGTCAAGAATTACATCATATATAACTCTGAAAAAACAAACGACGAACTAACTGAAGAAATTAAACAGAATCTTATAAAGAAAGATAATGATATATCTAAGCAGCTTGTTAAGTTTATCGCAGAAAGCAACACCGAAGAGGTTGAAAAGATAATTCAGAGCGAGCGTGAGCAATTAGAAGAGAAATCAGATTCTCTACAGAATTTCGTTGGTGGAATCATTAACAAAGCTATGAAGTCTCTTACAGTTGGTCACTTTAACTGTCAGGAAAACCTTATATACTTTAAGCGCGAAGCAGTGGCTACAAGGGCTATATTCCTTGAGCGCAAAAAGTATGTTATGTGGGTTCTCAACTCTGAAGGTGTAGAACTACCAGAGAAGAAGCGTCTAAAGGTTACTGGGTTTGATATTGTAAGATCATCAACACCATCATTCGTTAGAAACGGACTAAAACAAATTGTCAAGGACATACTCATTAAACTTGACGAAAAGTTTACTATTGAAGAAATAAGAAAGGTTCATTCTGACTTCATGACTGCTGACCCGACTGTAATTGCATTTCCGAGAGCAGCCAACAACGTTACGAAGTATGGTGAAAAGATGATCGAAGATGGGAAGTTTAAGTCAACTCCTATTCAGGTTAGAGCGGCAATATTGTATAATCAATTGCTTACCGACAATCCTGATCTAATACAACTATACGATAAAATATACGATGGTGACAAGATGATGTTCGTATATGCTAAGCCCAATCACACTTGGAGGCATGATGTGTTTGGGTGGAAGGATAAGTGGATAAAAGACCATGGATTTGAAGAATCTATTGACCGTAAGAGGCAGTTTGAAGTTTCCGTTCAGACACCACTTAATAGATTCTTTGAATTACTAGGATGGCACATGCCTGACTTCAACTGTCACGACATGTCAAGTTTATTCGTTTGGTGATCTTATTTATAAGTAGTTTGACTTATAACACAAAAAATGAATAATATAAGTATTGTAAACAACAACACAGGAGAAATAAAAGATGGCTAAGAAAGATTCGACCCCAAAAGTAACTTCACAAGCTGATATCAGAAAGAAGTTTCAAAGCTTTATAAAGAGCAACAAAAGCCAAAATGAATATGAGATGTTTAATGAAGCCAAGCTACCAGATGTAGATACATGGATATCAACTGGTTGTTATGCCCTTAACAGAATCATGTCAGGATCATATCGTAAGGCTATAGCCCATTCCCGTATAACTGGATTTATGGGTATGCCTGGAGTTGGTAAGTCATATATCTGTGGTAATATCATGAGAGAAGCACAGAAGCTCGGCTATGGTGTTATTCTTTATGAAACTGAAACTGCAATAGACACAGATTTTTATGCCCGTCTTGGTGTTGATGTTGAGTCTATATTGTATCAATCAGCAATGACTATCAACCAGTGGAAGACCGATATAGTCAATCTTCTTACCAAGTTACACGAAGAAGATCCTGACCAGAAGTGGCTTGTAGTCACTGACTCTCTTGCTAATCTCCTAACTGAAAAGGAAATAGCTGATACCGAAGATGGCGGAACGGCACAAGATATGGGACTGAGAGCCAAGCAGTATTCAGCCGCTTCAAGAATCCTCCAGAAGACTATTGCTAACTGTAACGCCGCTATGGTTCTCACCAATCACTCATACGAGAAGCCGGGTGCAAATCCCAATGTTCCGCCCGTTGAAGTTCCCAAGGGTGGAAACGGATTCATATACATGTGTTCAACTCTAGTTGGCATCAAGAAGTATGCAATTAAAGAGGACTCTAGGACTCTTGAGGATAATAAGTCGTTCAAGGAAAAAGTAGCTAATAGAATCGTGTTTGAAACTGTCAAGAACAGATTCGTTCCTGAAGGCATGAAGGCAGAAGCTCTTCTTCACTTCAAGCATGGATTGCAGCCATATCATGGGTTGCTTGAAGATGCTCTTCGCTTCGGTTTCTTTGAGAAGTCAGCAAGAGGATTCTTCGTAAAGCATCTTGATAAGAATGTATTTACCAAGGATCTATACACCGCTGAAGTATGGGAACCTATCTTTGATGAACTCCAGAAGAAGGTTGAAGCAGCCATGGCTTATTCCACTTACGGAGAAGACGGAAATGCAATAATCCCATTGGAAACAGATGATAGTGATGTCCCAAAGGATAAGGATGAATAAGAAGGATTGATTAATCTTATAACATCATTAAATTTACATAAAAGGAGACATAATGGGCGATAATACAGAGCTTTACATTCTAAAGGCATTACTATCAGACATAGCGTATTCTGCAAAGTATCTTGATAAGCTTGAACATAAGTTTTTTGAAGAACCAGTAGGAAGAGTTATTCATGTCATTGATAGGTTTTATGCAACCTATAACAAGATACCAACTATCGACCAAATAACTCAGGCGTTACTTCCAAAGTATCTAAAGAACGATGCTGAGAGCGTAGATGCGTGTATTGATGTCATCCAACAATGCAGAGCGTTGGATGATGTCAAAGACTTTTCAACGTGGGTGAGTGATGAAACTAAAACATTCATCAAACGCAAGAAGCTTGAAACCGCTATGGTAGATGCTGTTAATCTCATGGAGAAGGGCAACATGGACGAGGCTGTAGCGCGTGTCATGAAGGTCATGGAAATCAACTTCGATGATAACCTTGGTCTGGACTATTGGGAAGATATGAAGCTTCGTATGGAAGAGTTGAGAAACCCCGCAACCGTTATACCATCTGGACTCAGTAAGCTTGATGAGGCAATTGGCGGTGGCTGGAGAAATAAATCTCTCATTATATTTGGAGCCGCTACTAACGTAGGCAAGACGCTCATAATGGGTGACTTAACTGCTAAGCTGATTGATCGTGGGTATAATGGGTTATATATAACACTTGAAATCAACGAACATATCTTAGCCAATCGTATCGACGCAAATTTGACAGAAACAAAGATGTCAGAATTAACTGATGATGTTGATGAACTTTACAGAAAGATATCTTCATATAGAAGTCAAAGGGAAGAAGCAAATAAGACAGATCCTACGATTCCTAAAATCGGAAGATTTATCATCAAGGAATATGCTCCCGGCTACCTGAATGCGACAGCAATACTATCACTATTGCGTGAATTGCAACTTAAGAAGAATTTTAAGCCAGATTTTATTGTTGTTGATTACATTGGATTGATGATCCCAAACGGAAAGTCATTCGCAGATAATACTTATGGAAGAATGAAGACGGTATCCGAAGAACTTAGAGCAGTATCGTCTCTTCATAAGATACCTGTATTCTCGGCTGTCCAGCTTAATAGAGAAGGTTATAAAAACAACGATGTTGGTCTTGAAAAAACCAGTGATTCAATGGGCATTCCTATGTCAGCAGATGTTATGATAATGGTTACCCGCGATGAAGAGGGGGATAATAACAATATCATGAAATGGCATGTTGCAAAGAGCAGATGGTCAAGAAACGGATCCAAGTTTGCCATACATGTTGATTATGATTATATGAGGCTCTCAGATTCGAGAGAAACTCAGCAAGAGTCACAAACTAAAGCAACGGTTGAGGCGCTTAATGAATATAAGGCACATAAAAACTCGAAAGGCACGCCATGAAAAATACAAGACGAGAAACTTATACATACGAGGAAATAGCTAAAGCTTATAAAGTTTCTCCAAACAAAATCCATAATATTGTTAAAACAGCTTACAATAAAATGGTTGATCATTGTGTCGTTAAATATAATATGAATATTTTTGATGCTGTTATGTCAATAAAACTTTGGCTTAAGATGTCTGACCGAGAAGCATTTGAAAAATTAAATACTTCTAATAAACTATCTATCAGAAGAGCAGCAGTAGATCGCTACGAAACCAAATCAAAGGACTAGAATATGCCTAAGAAGATACTAAAGACACAAGAAGATTTTGAAAAGGAGAAAAGATGAAGCCATCCGAGTATATTGAAAAATGCAAGAGAACGGAAGTTCAGGAGTATCAGTTTGCTATTCTAAAATCGGCGGATCATTGGGTGCCACCGCGCATTGAACATGCTGTAATGGGATTAGTTACTGAGGCGGGAGAGTGTATGGATGCTATAAAGAAAACTAAGATATATGGAAAACCATTTGATAAGGTAAATATCATAGAAGAGTGCGGAGATACGATGTGGTATTTATCAATTCTTCTTGACGAACTTGGTGTATCTTATGAAGAAGTAATGGCTAAGAACATTGCCAAGCTTGCCAAGAGGTATCCAGAAAAGTTTACAGAAGAACTAGCTCTCAACAGAAACCTTGAAGCGGAGCGTAAGACGCTCGAAGGTGGCGTATAAATAAAACTGTTGGGGATGTTCCCCATCATAATAACATAGAAGCATTTTAGAAGTCAAATCAAAATCTTAGTAATCAACTTAGAGTTTGACTAATAGAATAAACAAAAGATAATAAAACAAGAAGGAAAAAAACTATGAGTAAATTCGCAACAACCACTAAATCTCAGTTCGAAGAACTTCGCAAGAAGTTTGAAGAAAAGAAAGAAGGGGCTAAGAAGCCCGCAGTCGAAGAAAAGAAATTCGACTATAAGTTCCAACCAACTCTTGCCAAAGGCGAAGCTCGTGCAGTATATACGATTCGTATCCTGCCGCATGTTCATGTAAACGACGGCGTTGATGAGCCATGGGTCGAAAACAAGGTTCACATTTTTAAGCCAAAGGGTTCAGATAAGAACACTTATCAGATTTGCCCATCAACCCACGATGACAAGGCAAAGTGTCCCATTTGCGAACATTCCAAGATGTGGTTCGCTAAGGGTGACAAGACTTCAGAAGATATTGGTAGAACATTCTGGAAGAAGAAGCGTTGGCATGTCAATGTGTATGTCAAGGCTGATCCACGCAAGGGCGAAGCTAATCAAACTGGAAAGGTTCTTGTTTGGGAGTTTGGACCAAAAGTTATGGATAAGCTATCTGAAGCATTGACCATGCATAAGATGTTCTTCTGGGACGTTGAGGAAGGATTCGACTTCAATCTCGTTATTAAGACCGTTGGTGGTTATAATAACTTTGACTCCAGCGACTTTGCTCGTGAAAAGAGTCGATTGGTAGAGGATGATGAGGCTCTTGATCAGATACATTCCAAGATTTACGATCTTAAGAAATTGATTCTTGATCAGAAGGTACGCCCATACGAGGATCTTAAGGCTATTCTTGAGGGAAGGAAGATTGAAGACGCAAGGGCAGGATCTTCCGCAACTGTTTTGCGCGACTCGGACTCGCCAAGGCAAGTTGAGCGCAAGGTGGAACCTGATGTGTCTGAAGTTGATGTTGGGGAAGTTAAGCCAGCACCTAAAAAGCCAGCGGGTAAGCCAGCAGAAGATGAGATTGATATAGACAAGATCAATTTCGATGACGAACCTCCGTTCTAAACTATAATAGCGACGGAATTTCGGTTTCCTTTCACCGTCGCTAAAAGCAGGGCTGCGTTAGCTCTCGCCACCCACACTAAACATGTGGGTGGCTTTGTTTTGTGATATAATATACAAATGAAAAATACACTAATTGTTACTGGCGGATCGGGATTCATTGGGTTTAACTTCGTTAAATATTTTCTACCGTTAAACACATATGATTATGTTGTCTTTATAGATAAAATGGGATATGCAACAAAATACAATAAAGACGAATACCGTAAGTTAGTTGTTTCTGATAAAATTTTTTCTATAGAAGAAGATATCAACAAACTATGTATTTCACACAATACAAGAGAAATGTCAGATTCAATATATGATATTGTTAATTTTGCAAGTGAGTCGCATGTTGATAATAGCATAGCCACCCCATCAAAGATATATAATGAAAACGCCACCATTCCATCAAGTCTGGTAGATTGGGTAGGTATAAAGAACATTAGAAAGTTTGTCCATATTAGCACCGACGAGGTATATGGTGACTTGGATTATTCGTATCGAAATGATTATTCTAAATGGTTTAAGACAGAATCTCCTATGTTACCTAATAACCCATATGCCGCTAGTAAAGCTGCCCAGGATTGCTATTTAAGATCATTAAATCACACCTTCGGGTTGAATCTTGTTACTGTCAGAATGGCAAATCAATTCGGACCACATCAACATTCGGAGAAGATGCTCCCAGCAACTATATTAAGAGCCGTAAATAAATTACCCATAAAGATTTACGGGTCTGGTAATAATATAAGACAATGGACCCCTGTATCACAAACCGTCAGGCATATATACGATATCCTTACTGATGCTACCATTAATAACACTACCATTCACTTAGGGGCTGCACAGTCTCTTGTTACAAATAACGAAGTGGTAGATATATGGAGAGAGATACTTAAAGACAAGTATCATATAGAATCATCTATAGAGTATATAGAAGATAGAAAGGGGCATGATAGGATGTATGCTATACAGCCAACTCTGACATATGACTATAGTAATATAAGAGAAGAATTTGAATCTACCATAGATTATTATATAAAACTAAAATAGTATAAATAATCGCAGAGGTATATATGCTTAAACAAATACTCTGTGTGATATTTTTAGTTGCTTTAAGTGGATGTTCGGGGTCCGACTCGGAATCGGTGAGAGATGATAAGCCAGATAATAATCATGTGGCTACCAATGTTCCCGAACCAGAGAAGAAAATGTCTCCTGGCGAGCAAAACATAGAAACTCTCAAAAAGAAACTGGAAGAATCAGAAAAGAAGGCAGCAGAAGCAGCAGCAAAAGGTGAAATAATAGTTAAGCTTACTGCCGAAAAAGAATCTCTTGGTTTGCGTGTCCAGCTTGCAGAAGCATATGCAAAAGAATGGAAGCAAAACGCTGAAGCATACAGTTACCAAAAAGAAGAGAAAGAGAAGGAACTGAAAGAAGCTAAGCTAGCCGCCTGGAGAACCAAGCTCTGGCTGATGGCGGGCATTTGTGGGTTCTTAGCTATCATAGCCGGTGGTGTTGCGTTTGGGTTCCCTCTTCTCCGTCCACTTGCAACAAAAGCATCTCTCATCCTCGGAGCCATATCTGGAATAATGTTATTTGTCGCGCAGGCAATAGGAACTATAGCATGGCTGTTGGGTCTTGTCCCATACATCATAGGCGCTGGTTTGATAGCTGCTGTCATCTACGCTGCAATAGCACTAAGATACTGGTATAAGGATCACAACGGTCTTAAGCAGACTATTGAAGGTATTGAACCCATAAAAGACAAGATAGAAGGGTTTGGTGACCACATGCTTAAGTATGTAGACGATGCTATGGTCAATCACGTAAGAGAATATAAGACCAAGATCCGTGATAAGGCTAAGAAGATAATCAAGAAAAAGTAAATCCACTATATTTCTTTTATGGTCATTCCCAAATAGTGTCTTCTTTTTCCATATAACACTCTCCTTAAGCACCTACAAGATATATTATGATCTCTACAGTATTTTAATAATCCTGTTATTATCTCTGTATTTCCGTCTTTATATGTTATTAAGTAAGAGCGTCTCCTTGGTGAATTTAGGCTTCTTCTTAGTCGTTCCTCGTCAGATATCTGCTTGCCGTACATTGGGTTTTTATCTCCCATTTTACTTTGACTTCTTGACAGTCGTTTTCTATAACATAATCCACACGTTTTCCCGTCTTTATATTGCGGATTATTCTTACCAAGTTTAGACATTTTAAGTTTAAGTCTTGTTTTTTCTGATATCTGTTTTCTATTTTTACCAGCAATAGATATTAATTTTTTTGTTTCTTCGGAGTGCCTATGGGTCCCGTTAAA
>Ga0265297_10009324_pt1 | contig 12702 bp, 11 predicted proteins | sample Munlanlwell13791_FD_192502 | JGI IMG/M metagenome (GOLD analysis project Ga0265297, IMG submission 192502) | Leachate microbial communities from a municipal landfill in Southern Ontario, Canada - Leachate well 137-91 | ecosystem: Engineered > Solid waste > Landfill > Unclassified | place...
TCGGCATCGACAAGGGTCGCGGCGCTGTCGACAAGAACAAGCGGATCATCGCCGTGATCGGCGATTCGACCTTCATGCACATGGGCATGCAGGGCCTGCTCGACATCACCTACAACAAGGGCAACGTCACCGTCCTGCTGCTCGACAACAACACCACCGGCATGACCGGCGGCCAGGCGACGCCGGCTTCGGGCAAGGACATCCACGGCAAGGAGGCGCCGCGCGTCGATCTGGCCAAGGTGGTCGAGGCGCTCGGCGTCGCCAACGAACGCATCAAGGTGGTGGATCCCTACGAACTGCCCGTGCTGTTCAAGACCATCCGCGACGAAATCAAGATCGACGGTCCCTCGGTGATCATCGCGCGCCGTCCCTGCGTGCTGATCGACGACTTCAAGCCCTTCCGCCCCTATCTGGTCGAGGAGGACAAGTGCACGGGCTGCGGCAACTGCATCGAGGTCGGCTGCCCGGCGATCCACGTCACGCACCGCGAGAAGGTGATCAAGCCTTCCGGCAAGGAAGTCGAACTGGCCTTCGTCAATATCGACAACCAGGCCTGCACCGGTTGCGGCCTGTGCGTGCAGCCCTGCGCGCCGGATGCCATCCAGCACGTGCCGCGGCGCGACATCCCGATCCATATCGTCAAGACCTGAACCCGTCATGAGCCAGAACGACATCACCAACATCCTCGTCTGCGGCATCGGCGGCCAGGGCGTCATGACGGCCACCGAGATTCTGGCCGAAGCGGCCATCGCCGAAGGACACGACGTCAAGAAAACCGAAGTGGCCGGCATGGCCCAGCGCGGCGGCGTGGTCACCTCGCATCTGCGCTTCGGCCGCAAGGTGCTCTCGCCGCAGATCGAGCCGGGCACGGTGCAGGTGCTGCTCGGCTTCGAAGGCGCCGAGGCGCTGCGCTGGTCGCACTACCTGCGGCCCGATGGCCTGGCGCTGGTGAACAACGCCAAGTTGGTGCCGCCGGTGGTCGAACTCGGCCTGTTCGACTATCCCGAAGACCCGACCGGCCAGATGCGCGCCGCAGGCCGCCGCGTCGTCTCCTTCGATGCCATGTCGATCGCGCGCGATCTGGGCGAAGTCCGCCTCGGCAATACCGTTATGTTGGGTGCCATCGCCGACTATCTGCCCTTCTCGCCGGACGTGCTGCTGGCCTGCATCGTCCAGCGCTTCGCGCGCAAGGGCGAACAGGTGGTGGAGGCCAATCGCCAGGCGTTCGCTGCGGGTCGCGAGGCAGTGGCAAAGCAACTCGGCGCGAATTCGAGCAACCCGGCGCCGGCGCACGCCTGAAACAACAGAACACAGGACACAACATGACTGCAAGAATCATCGACGGCAATGCCCTCTCGGCGGAAATCCGCGGCCAGTTGGCGGAACGGGCCGCCGCCCTGAAGGCCAAGGGTGTCACGCCCTGCCTGGCGGCAATCCTCGTCGGCGAAGACCCGGCCTCCGCGGTCTATGTTCGCAACAAGGTCGCCGCCTGTGAGAAAGCCGGGATGCGCTCGATCAAGGACGTCTACGCCGCCGACGTGGATCCGGCAGTGGTGTTCGCGCGGATCGCCGAACTCAACGCCGACCCCTCGGTGCACGGTATTTTGGTGCAGCTGCCGCTGCCCAAGCATTTCGATTCGGAGGCGGTGCTCGAATCGATCTCGCCGGAGAAGGACGTCGACGGCTTTCACGCCGAAAACGTCGGCGCGCTGATGCAGGGCAACCCGCGCTTCATCCCCTGTACGCCCTACGGCGTCATGAAGATGCTGGAGAGTGCGAATGTTCCGCTGAAGGGCGCCGAAGTCGTCATCGTCGGCCGCAGCAACATCGTCGGCAAGCCGATGGCCATGCTGCTGCTGGCGCAGAGCTGCACTGTCACCATCTGTCATTCGCAGTCGAAGGACCTGGCCTTCCACACCCGCCGCGCCGACATCCTGGTGGCTGCAGTCGGCCGCGCGAAGATGATCACCGGCGACATGATCAAGCCGGGCGCCACGGTGATCGACGTCGGCATCAACCGCACGGCCGAGGGCAAGCTCTGCGGCGATGTCGATTTCGAAACCGCGAAAGAAGTTGCCGGCGTCATCACCCCGGTGCCCGGTGGCGTCGGCCCGATGACCATCACCATGCTGCTGACCAACACGCTTGAAGCCGCTGAACGTACGCAAATGAGGTGCGCAAAATGAAGCCACTGGTCGGGATCGTGATGGGCTCGGACTCGGACTGGCCCGTAATGCAGGCAGCGGCGCAGATGCTGAAGGAATTCGGCGTGCCCTACGAGGCGCGCGTCGTCTCCGCCCACCGCACGCCCGACCTGCTGTTCGACTACGCCGCCGTGGCCCACGAACGAGACCTGCGCGCGATCATCGCCGGCGCCGGCGGCGCGGCACACCTGCCCGGCATGCTGGCGGCGAAGACCATCGTCCCGGTGCTCGGCGTGCCGGTGCCGTCGAAGCACCTCAACGGCCTCGATTCCCTGCTTTCCATCGTGCAGATGCCGAAAGGCATCCCGGTCGCCACCTTCGCCATCGGCGAAGCCGGCGCCGCCAACGCGGCCCTCACCGCGATCGCCATCATCGCCACCGCCAACGACGACTACGGCCGCGAGCTGGCGCGCAAGCTCGAAGATTTCCGCAGCCAACAGAGCCAGAAGGTGCTGGCGATGAAGCTGCCCGAGCTCTGATGGATATTGCTTCGATTCGAGGCTATTTCACCGGCCTGCAGCAGCGCATCGTCGGGAAACTCGAAGTCATCGAAGCCCAGGCTTTCCGGCGCGACGCATGGGACCGGCCACAGGGCGGCGGCGGCATTTCCAGACTGATCGAAGAAGGCAAGGTTTTCGAACGCGGCGGCGTCAATTTCTCGCACGTCAAGGGCGATCGGATGCCCGCCTCGGCGACCGCGCACCGCCCCGAACTGGAAGGTCGCCGCTGGGAGGCCATGGGCGTCTCGCTGGTGCTGCATCCGCGCAACCCGTATTGCCCGACCTCGCACATGAACGTGCGCTTTTTCGTCGCCGAGAAGGAGGGCGAGGAAGCGGTGTGGTGGTTCGGCGGCGGCATGGACCTGACGCCCTACTACGGCTTCGAGGACGACGCCCGGCATTTCCACCAGACCTGCAGGGACGCGCTGGCGCCCTTCGGCCCCGAGGTGCATCCGCGCTACAAAAAATGGTGCGACGAGTACTTTTTCCTCAAGCACCGCAACGAAGCGCGCGGCATCGGCGGCATTTTCTTCGACGACCTCAACGAGGGCGGCGAGGGTGGCGAAACTCCGTTTCAGCGCTGCCAGGCGCTGACGCAGAACGTCGGCGACCATTTCACCACCGCCTATCTGCCCATCATCGAACGCCGCCGCGGCATTGCCTACGGCGAACGCGAGCGGGATTTCCAAGCCTACCGGCGCGGACGCTACGTCGAATTCAACCTGGTCTGGGATCGCGGTACGCTGTTCGGCCTGCAATCGGGCGGCCGCACCGAGTCGATCCTGATGTCGCTGCCGCCGATCGTCAAGTGGCGTTACGACTGGCAGCCCGAGCCCGGCACCGAGGAAGCCAGGCTTTACAGCGACTTCCTGCCGCCGCGCGACTGGTTATAGGCGGCGAACGCCGTACCGCCAGCGCCGACTTTCAGGCGTGCGCCTTGTCCGAGGGACTGCATGGATCATCAATTCAACTTCTGCCCGAACTGTGCAACGCCCTTGCAGTTGCTCTCGGCGATGGAAGACGGCGGCCCGAAGGTGCGGCTGCGCTGCCCGGCCTGCGAGTGGACGCACTGGAACAATCCGACGCCGGTGCTCGCCGCGATCGTCGAGATGGCGGACCGCGACGGGCAGGTGCTGCTGGCGCGCAATGCGGCATGGCAGGGCCGGATGTTCGCCCTGATCACCGGTTTCATGGAAGCCGGCGAAACACCGCAAGAAGGCATCGCCCGCGAGGTCCTCGAAGAAACCGGTTTGAGTATCGATGCGCCTGCGCTGGTCGGCGTCTATGACTTCCAGCGCATGAACCAGATCATCATCGCCTACCACGTGGTCGCCAGCGGCGAGATCGTGCTGTCTCCCGAACTCGCCGAATACAAATTGTTCCGCCCCGGAGATCTCAAGTGCTGGCCCGCCGGCACGGGCTACGCGCTGGCCGATTGGCTCACCGCGCGCGGCATCGCGCCGAAGTGGATCGAGCTGCCGCCGAACCCTGACGCTCCGGCGTCCGGGCGCTGACGCTGCGTCGGCTCAGAGTACCGCGGCCGCGCGGTAGTGGCGTATCGCCAGCGCCGACTCTTCGAGCTGATCGAGTAGTTGGGCGAGTTCGACATGGGTCGCGCGTGACGGCGCGATGGCCAGCGCGGCTTCCAGATAGCTCCGCGCCTTGCCCCACAGTTGCTGCTGGCGGCACAAGCGGCCCAGGGTAAGCAACAGAGCGCCGTCGCGCGGCATGCGCTGCAGCCATTTTTCCGCCTGCGCAATGCGTCCGAGCACGTCGCCGGCAGGTTCGCCGGGCCGGCCGCACTCGCCGTAGGCCAGCACCAGCGTGGTATCCCAGTGTTCGTCGAGCGCGTCCTCGATCACGCGCTGGGCCTCGCGGCAGTCGCCGGCAGCCATCAGTGCACGAGCGGTTTCCAGTGCCAGTGAGGCTTCACCGCGGTCGGCGTCATCGAGTTCGCGCCAGTAGCGCATGAGTCCCGGAGGGTCTTCGCGCAAGCCGCGCAGGGCTTCGCGCACGGCGCGGCTGCGAATCGGCGCCGCCTGTTCGGCCGTCAGCGCCTGATGCTTTTCGAGCTGGCGCACCAGGCGCGCCACCTCGCGCCAGTTGCCGAGGCCCTGTTCGGCACGCAAGCTCAGGCGCAAGGCGGCGATATGCCGGCCTTCAGCCGCAGCGAACTGGTGCAGGGCGTCGCGGGCATCCTCGAAGCGACGCTCTTCCAGGGCGAATTCGGCTTCGGTCATGAGGCGCGCCGCCTGCAAGCCTTTGCTGTCGTACGCACGCATGCGTCTGGCCCATTCCGCCGTGCGCTCCGCATCGCGCAAGGCGTGCGCGGCGCGCCAGCCGGCCAGCGCCAGCATGCCCGCACGAGTCTGATCGGGCCAGGCTTTCTCGGCGCAGCGCATGGCGTGACCGTAGCGGCCCTCCTGCAACAGGCGCCAGGCATCGCGCAGGGCGAGCGCGGCTTTTTCCTGTCGCCGCCGCCGGCGAAATTCAGCCACCGCGCGCGGCAGTCCGAGCGTGTGGCTGACGGCGCGCGCCAGCAGGTAAATCACGAAGAATCCCACGATGGAAGCCAGCAGGAACAGATTGAGGGAAACTTCGGCGCGCCACGGCGGCAGCACCAGCAACACGTAGCCGTCGTTGTAGCGCGCGGCTAGCGCAAGGCCCACCGCCGCCGCGGCGAGAATCAGCAACCAGAGCACGGCGCGCATCGCGATGCTACCGGGCAGCGCCCGCGCCCCGCTCGCGGGCGAACTTCAGATTGCGCAGGGCCGTGAGCGTTTCCGCCAGACCCGGCAGGTCGAAAGTGACGTCCGTGGTTGCCAGCGTTTTCAAGGTTCCCTGCGCGGCCTGCACGGATTTGGCGCGACCGTCGAAGTAGCGATCAAGGTGCTCGCGCGACTGGCGGATCTCTTCGCGGAAAGTCTTGCCGTCACGTTGCAGCAGCGCCAGACGGGCATTGAGCAGGCGCAGCTTAAGGTTCTCGCGCAGGAAGAAACTCTGGGTGGGCGAGAGCAGCGCGGGATCGTTCTGGTCGATGCGCTCGAGGCGCACCAGTTGCCTGAACTCGCGCCACAAGTCGGCGCCCAGTTCGCGCCAGTAATCCACGCTTGCCGGTTTCGCCCTGGATGCCGGCTTTGTCGTCTCTGCCTTGGGCCGTTGCTCATAGGCCAGCGGCAATCCGTCGACGACGGCCACGACGCTTTCGATCTTCAGCGACAGGCCGGTGACATTGGCGCCCGGCGTCGCCTTGAGGCGCTCGATGTCGCGCGCGATGAGTTTTCTGGCGGGCAGGAATTGCGGCTGGACCGAGCGCGCGAGACGGGCGTCGGCGCCCTGCAGCGCGATCAGCGCCGCCTCGACGTTGCCGGCGAACTGAAGCTGCTGCATGGCGATGACCACGGCCTGTTCGACTTCGGCCAGCACGCGTTCGTCGCGGCTGCTGGAGAGTTCCTGGTACATGGCTTCGAGCGCCAGGGCCTGGCTCTGGGTTTCAGCCAATTTCGCTTCCAGCGCACCGACCTTGGCCTGCAAGGCCGCCAGGGTTTCCTGGCTTTGCCGTGCCAGCATGCGCCCTTCCTTGGCCACTGCATCGCCCTCGCCCAGACGGCGCGCGAGTTCCTGCTGGAGGCTGTTGACCTGGATGCGGGTGTCGACCCACTGCGCGACGACAATCACCGTCGCCACCAGCGCAACGCGCAGCACCGGCCGGCGCAAGGCAGCGCGCCAGTTTCCGGTGGGCGGAGGTGAATCAGTTTGAACGGGAGTTTCCATGAGATGCGAAGTATTGCACGAGTCCGGCCATCAAGCCGTCATCGCCGGGCTCGGTCGCGATCACCTTGGTCAGGCCCAGGGCCTCGGCCTGTTCGGCAATGCGTTGATGCGGCACGAACGCCGGCGTCTTTTTCAGCCACGCCTGACCGAGACGACCGACCATGTCGAAAAAATTGCGCAGGCCTTCGCTGCTGGTCAGGGTCACGGCGTCGAGCCGTCCCTCCTCCCACAACTTGAGCAGGGGCGCGGGGTCGAGTTGCGGTTGGCCACGGCGATAGCAGGTCACGTACTCGACCGCCGCGCCACGCGACTTGAGCGTTTCGCCCAGCAGCTCGCGGCCGCCGTCGCCGCGAAAAATGATCACGCGGCGACCGCGTACATCGATCAGTTCGGGCAGTTCCAGCAAGGCTTCTGAATCGAAGCGCAGCGGCGGCGAGATGACGTCATGTATGCCATGACGGGCGAGTTCGCGTTCGCTGCTCTTGCCCAGCGCCGCGACACGCAGCGTGGCTGGCCACGAACGGCGCGGCAGGATCACGTTCAGCGCCCTCTCTATCGCGTTGGGGCTGACGAAAACCGCGAGATCAAAGCCGTCGAGGCGAATCGCGACATCGAGCAGCGGTGCGACATCTTCGACATCGCGAATTTCCAGCACCGGGTAGAGCACCGGTATCGCCCCCGCCTCGGTCAATGCCGTGGCGAAATGCGCCGCCTGCCCGGCCGGGCGCGTCACCACGACATGGCGGCCGGCCAAACTCATTGTCAGCTGCCGAGCGCTGCGAGGATTTCGGCGGCGCCCTGCTTGCGCAGTTCTTCCGCCAGTTTCAGACCGAGTGCTTCGGGATCCGCTGAACTGCCGCTGAGCTCGGCATGTGCCATGCGCGCACCGTCGGGCGAGGCAACGAAGCCACGCAGGAAAATGCTGCCGGCACGCATTTCGGCAAAGGCACCCAGCGGGACTTCGCAGCTGCCGGCCAGGGCGCGCGACACTGCGCGCTCGGCGCGCACGCAGGCGGCGGTATCCGGATCATTCAGGGGCGCGAGCCAGGCGGCCACGTCCGCACGCGAAGACAACGCTTCGATGCCGAGCGCGCCCTGCCCCGCGGCGGGCAGCGAATCCCCGGCGGGCAGCACGGCGCGGATGCGATTGCCGAGGCCCAGGCGCGTGAGGCCCGCCGCAGCGAGAATGATGGCGTCGAACTGGCCCTCGTCGAGCTTGCGCAAGCGGGTGTCGAGATTGCCGCGCAGGGGTGTCACGGCGAGCCGGGGGTAGCGCGCATGCAATTGGGCCTCGCGACGCAGACTGGAGGTGCCGACCACGGCGCCGGGCGGCATGTCCCCGAGGCTGGCGTACTTGCTCGACACCAGGGCATCCAGCGGCACCTCGCGCGGACCGATGGCAACCAGCGAGAACTCCGGCTCCATCTGCATCGGTACGTCTTTCATGGAGTGCACCGCGAGATCGGCCGCGCCGTTTAGCAGTGCAGCTTCCAGCTCCTTGACGAAGAGGCCCTTGCCGCCGACCTTGGACAGGGGCCGATCGAGAATCTGGTCGCCGCGCGTGGTCATGCCGGACAACTCGACCTGACAGGCCGGATACAGTTGCTGCAGCAGACTGCGCACGTGCTCGGCCTGCCACAAGGCGAGGCGGGATTCGCGCGTGGCGATGACGATGCGCTTTGGAGTGGATGCGGGAGAGGTTGCTGAACTCACTGGACGACCGATCGACGGAGATTGAAAGTCTGGCTTGTGCCGCTCGCCGGGCCGCCTCAGCGGTCTTGCAGCAGCATGATTTTGCTCGCAATTCTAGCAGCCCGCGGGGCTTTCCGCGCGGCGCGCCGGAAGCGAAAAGGCCTCCCGCAGGAGGCCTTCAGTCGTGTGGCGACGAGTATCAGCCGGCGCTCGCCCGTATCAGCGAAGCACTCTCGACCCAGCGCTTGATGCGGTTGGCATCACCGATGCGGGTCATCTTGCCCCAGGAGTCGAGCAGCACGATGATGGTCGGCTTATTGTTGAGCCAAGCCTGCATCACCAGACATTTTCCGGCCTCGTTGATGTAACCGGTCTTGGACAGGCCGATCTCCCAGGTCGGGCTCTTGACCAGGGTGTTGGTGTTGCGGAACTGCTGTGCCCGACCGGCGATGCTGAACTCGCCTTCCGACGTCGTCGAAAATTCGCGAATCAGCGGGTAATGGTGGGCGGCATCGACCATCTTCGCCAGATCGCGCGGACTCGAAACGTTGGCCGCAGTCAGGCCCGTCGGATCCTGAAACCGCGTATCGACCAGACCGAGCAGTTGCGCCTTCTGGTTCATGGCGGCAACGAAAGCGTCCCGACCGCCCGGATAGTGGCGCGACAAGGCAGACGCCGCACGGTTTTCCGAAGACATCAAGGCCAGGCGCAGCATTTCCTCGCGTGCCAGATGGGTGCCGACCTTGAGACGCGAACGCGTTCCCTTGAGGACATCGACATCCTCGTCGCCGATGGCCAGGGTTTCAGTGAGGTCGGGCTTGGCGTCGAGCACAACCATCGCCGTCATCAGCTTGGTGATCGACGCGATCGGTAAGACGACGTTGGGATTCTTCTCGAACAGGACAGCACCGGTGGCCTGATCCAGCACCAACGCGGCCGACGACTGCAATGCAAGATGCTGCGCGTCATCAAACGATGCACCGCGCCGTGCGGTATGGGTACGCACCTTGTGCCTGGCGGTGATCTGCATCGATACGCGCGGGGCCTTGGCGGCCGTTGCCTTCTTCTTCTTGGGGGCGGCCTCGGCCTGAATCGGCGTCACACCAGCGCCGACAGTTGCGGCCACCAACAACATCAGTAATGCCTTTTTCATGGAGATGACCCTCCTGCAATCGACTTATTCTAGCAGAAGATATCCCCTCCGAAATAAGTGGTACAGGCAGTTTTCTATGCAAATAAAGGGGTTAAGCGCCAAAACTCGCCAATCACATTAACTCAAGTCAAGAAACCATCAACTCCCGCTCTTGGCCTGCTGCTGCGCTTCGACCGACAACAGGGCGGTGACATTGACAATGCGCCTGACGGTCGCGGTCGGCGTCAGGATATGCACCGGACGCGCCGCACCGAGCAGCAGCGGACCCACCGTCAGCCCGTCACCCGCCGAGGTCTTGATCAGATTGAAGGAGATATTGGCGGCATCCAGCGTCGGCATGATCAGCAGGTTGGCTTGGCCTTTCAGCGTCGAGTCGGGAAACACCTGGCGCCGGATGTCCTCGGAAAGCGCCGCATCGCCGTGCATCTCGCCATCCACTTCCAGTTGCGGCGCCTTGTTGCGCAGAATTTCGAGCGCGCGGCGCATCTTGATCGCCGTCGGGGTGTCCTCGGTGCCGAAACTCGAATGCGACAGCAGCGCCACCTTGGGCGCCAAGCCGAAGCGCGCGACTTCTTCGGCCGCCAGCAGGGTCATCTCCGCGAGCTGTTCGGCCGTCGGATCGTAATTGACATAGGTGTCGCCAATGAACAACGTGCGGCGCGGCAAGACGAGCATGTTCATGGCGTAGAAATTCTCGATCCCCGGCTTCTTGCCGATCACCGTCTCGATGTAGCGCAGATGGAGGGAATGCTTGCCGAAGGTGCCGCAGAGCATCGCGTCGGCATAGTTGTGGCGCACCAGCATGGCGCCGATCAGCGTGGTGCGCCGGCGCATCTCGCGCTTGGCGTATTCGACGCTGACGCCCTTGCGCGCCATCAGGCCGTGATAGTCCTGCCAGAGTTCCTTGTAGCGCGGATCGAAATCCGGATTGACCAGCTCGAAATGCTCGCCGGCGCGAATCCGCAGGCCGTGACGGGCGATGCTCTTGTCCACCACTTCGGGACGGCCGATCAAAATCGGCCACGCCAGACCCTCGTCGCACACGGTCTGCGCAGCGCGCAGCACGCGCTCGTCCTCGCCTTCGCAGAAAACCACCCGGGCCGGCTTCTTCCTCGCGGCCATGAACACAGGGCGCATCAGCAGCCCGGTCGAATAGACGAAGTCGTTCAGCTGCTGGACATAGGCATCCATGTCGGCCAGCGGCCGCGTGGCAACGCCGGAATCCATCGCTGCCTGAGCCACGGCCGGCGCAACCTTGATGATGAGCCGCGGATCGAAAGGCTTCGGAATCAGGTACTCGGGGCCGAAGGAAAGATCCTCCGTACCGTAGGCAGCGGTCACCACCTCCGATTGCTCGGCGTGCGCAAGCTCTGCGATCGCCCTCACCGCGGCCACCTTCATCGCCTCGTTGATCGTCGTTGCGCCGACGTCCAGCGCGCCTCTGAACATGTAGGGAAAACACAGAACGTTGTTGACCTGATTCGGATAGTCCGAACGACCGGTGCCGATGATGGCGTCGGGGCGCACGGCCTTGGCGTCTTCCGGACGGATTTCGGGGTCGGGATTTGCCATCGCCAGGATCAGCGGATCACGCGCCATGGTCTTGACCATCTCCGGCTTCAGCACGCCTCCCGCAGACAGACCAAGGAAAATGTCGGCGCCGACCGTTGCGTCCGCCAGGGAGCGTGCGGCCGTTGCCTGCGCATAGCGCTGCTTCGAAGGGTCGAGCCCTTCGCGTCCGGTGTGAATCACACCCTTGCTATCCACCGCGAAGACATTCTTTGCATCGAGGCCGAGGCTCACCAGCAGATCGAGACAGGCGATCGCCGCCGCCCCTGCCCCCGAGCAGACCAGCTTGACCTTGGCGATGTCCTTGCCGACGACCCGCATGCCATTCAGGACGGCGGCACTGGCAATGATGGCCGTGCCGTGCTGATCGTCGTGGAACACCGGGATCTTCATCCGCTCGCGCAGTTTGGACTCGACATAGAAGCACTCGGGCGCCTTGATGTCTTCCAGATTGATGCCGCCGAAGGTCGGCTCCAGCGAAGCGATGATGTCCACCAGCTTGTCCGGGTCGTTCTCGGCCACCTCGATGTCGAACACATCGACGCCGGCGAACTTCTTGAACAGCACGCCCTTGCCTTCCATCACCGGCTTGCCGGCCAGCGGGCCGATGTTGCCCAGTCCCAGGACCGCCGTACCGTTGGTAATGACCGCGACGAGATTGGCGCGCGAGGTGTACAAGGCCGCCGTGGCCGGATCGCGCACGATCTCGTCGCAGGCGGCGGCGACGCCCGGCGAATAGGCCAGCGACAAGTCGGCCTGGCTGGTCAGCGCCTTGGTCGGGGTAACGGCGATCTTGCCGGGTTTGGGGCTGCGGTGATATTCCAGTGCCGCAGCGCGAATGCGTTCGTCCATGAGAACTCTCCTTATGCTTTGTCTGCGATTGTATCGCCGTGCCGCCAGCGCCGACTTTCGCACCCCGGATATTTCACGGGACAATTCGGACGTGCGTCTCCGAAGCGGAAGGAATCCATCAGAAAGAATCGGCTTTCCGCCTTCTGCGCCGCCCGCGCCAAGGCGCCGCGTGCAACAGTCGATTGTGGGATAATCGCCGGCTCATTTAGCTCCGCGACCCGGGCCACCCCGCCCGCCGCTGCGGACTGCCGGAAGCCACGCCGATCCCTACCCTCCGATCGAGCGGCCGACCGGCGCGAACTCACAATCAAAGTGGAGATTTTCGCCTCATGAACCAGTCCAAGCAAATCCAGACCCCCGCCTACGTCAAGCACGCCAAGCTGAGCGCCTGGGTTGCCGAAATCGCGGCGCTTACCCAACCCGACGACGTCGTCTGGTGTGATGGCTCGCAGGAAGAAGCCGATCGCCTCTTTGCCCAGATGGTCACGTCCGGCAGCATGATCAAGCTCAATCCGGCGAAGCGCAAGAATTCCTACCTTGCCCTGTCCGACCCCTCCGATGTCGCCCGCGTCGAAGACCGCACCTACGTCTGTACCTCGGACCCGGAAGATGCAGGTCCCAACAACAACTGGGAGCATCCGGAAAAGATGAAGACCACCCTGCGCGGTCTGTTCAAGGGATGCATGCGCGGGCGCACCATGTACGTCATCCCGTTCTCGATGGGTCCCATCGGCTCGCCGATCGCGCACATCGGGGTCGAGCTTTCCGACAGCCCCTACGTGGTGGTCAACATGCGCATCATGGCCCGCATGGGCCGTGCGGTGCTCGACCAGCTAGGCACCGACGGCTTTTTCGTGCCCTGCCTGCACAGCGTCGGGCATCCGCTCGAAGCCGGCCAGGCCGACGTCAAATGGCCTTGCAACAAGACCAAGTACATCTGCCACTTCCCCGGGACCCG
>Ga0265297_10009325_pt1 | contig 12702 bp, 9 predicted proteins | sample Munlanlwell13791_FD_192502 | JGI IMG/M metagenome (GOLD analysis project Ga0265297, IMG submission 192502) | Leachate microbial communities from a municipal landfill in Southern Ontario, Canada - Leachate well 137-91 | ecosystem: Engineered > Solid waste > Landfill > Unclassified | place...
GGCTTATTACCAATCACCGAGATCGCTTTTCCGGCGCAATCCCTCGCTTTCTCAATCAGTCCGACTCTGGCCTGATTGACGCCGAGCGCGGCACGGTGCGCGGTCTGAATGATTTTGACGGGTTTGACTCGTGAAATTCGGCGTCCTATTTAACCCGTGCGGGTTATGGGTCGGTGTGCATTACTCGCCGTACAACCGGCGGGTGTGTATTAATCTGCTGCCGATGCTAACGGTGTGGATTGTGTTTAAAAACGGTCGGGGAGTCGCTATTTTTGCCCATACAAATCACGGTATCCCCGCGTGATTTTTGGCAAAAATGCCGCTACTGCGATGCCTGTGGCCTACAGTCGTCCTGGTCACTCGATCGCTACCCAACAAGGGGTAGCTCACATGCTCTCCAATGACTCTACGCGCTGATCGTGATTGTCTGCATTTTCATTCCGCAGGCTGCATGAAAACACAGTCGACTGGCGCTACTGAGATCTACTCGGTTCCAGACCTCGCAGCGAACGTTGCCTAAATCTATTTTTAAAAACGATGAAAATAATTAATCCAAAAACAGGTCGCCCGTTTTCAACTACCGGGCCGGATTTTAATGAGATTGCAACGACCGAGAACGGACGCGATATTACGCTGGGGTTCGTGGACAGTCTGCCGTTGTTACCGTCGACTGACCCGATTCAAAAGCAACGCGGTTTTGATTTGCGTGTTTACGCTGAGACGCGGCGAGACGATCAGGTACAGACGGCGTTGCAGCAGCGTAAGTTGGCGTTAAGCGGCAAGGAGTGGAACGTGCTGGCCGGTGGCGATAAGCGGCAGGATAAAGCGGCGGCTGATTTTATCACCGAGCAGCTGAAAAATATCGCCTTTGATCGGACCAATGAAAAGATGCTCGGTACCGGGCTGTTTTACGGTCATGCGGTGGCGGAATGCCTGTGGGTCAGGGATGGTCAGTTTATCGCGTTGAGCGATATCAAGGTTAAGAATGTCCGGCGCTTTGGCTTTGCGCCCTCTGGTGAGTTGCGTTTGCTAACGTCGGCGCAACCGATGGGTAAGGCGGTGCCGGAGCGTAAATTCTGGACGTTTTCGACCGGCGGCGATGATGACGATTCGCCTTATGGATTGGGATTGGCGCATTGGTTGTATTGGCCGACGTTTTTCAAGCGTAATGATATTAAGTTTTGGCTGATTTTTCTGGAAAAGTTCGGCATGCCTACGGCGGTTGGTAAGTATCCTGCCGGTGCGTTGCCTACTGAGAAAGCTAAGTTATTGGCTGCTCTGGCGGCGATTCAGACTGATAGCGGGGTCATTATTCCTGACGGCATGTCGCTTGAACTACTGGAGGCGGCGCGTTCCGGTTCGGCTGATTATACGGAGCTATATGACCGTATGAATGCAGCCATTAGCAAGGTAATTCTGGGTCATACCGGATCGACAGAATCTACGGCAGGTAAGCTGGGCGGCAAGGATATGGCATCCGAGGTCCGCGACGACATTATCGCGGCGGATGCGGATTTAATTTGTTCATCATTTAATATGTCGGTTGTTAAGTGGCTGTGCGAGTGGAATTTTCCGGGCGCGGATTTACCCAAAGTCTGGCGCGAGGTGGTTAAGCCTGATGATTTAAAAACTCGCGCTGACCGGGACAAGGTGCTGTTTGATATGGGCTATAAGCCTACGCTGAAGTATGTCACTAAAACCTATGACGGGGAGTTTGAGGCTGTTGAGCCAGCTGTTCCGCCTGCTGTGGGGGCGGATTCATCCGCCCAGGCGACCAAGGTCGCCCCTGCCGATGCGGCATTCGCTGAGGCGGGAGCTGATGTTTTGCCTGATCCTATTGATGCACATACCAGCCAGCTGGCCGCTGATGCTGCCGATCCGTTGAATGCGTGGCTGGGTATTATCAAAAAGATGCTGGATGGAGCGGATAGTTTGGCGTCGTTTCAAGCGGCGCTGGTTAATGGCTATGGTGATTTGCCGTCTGATGAAATGACTAAAGTGATGAGTGTGGCGTTTGCTGCGGCGGATCTGGCCGGGCGGTTTGATGTGAGCGAGGGGCGGTAATGCCGCTGGCAATATCCCCCGATAGCGCCGCAAATACTGCAACAACGCAGGATGTATTCGCGCTGCCGTTCCTGGAGCAAATCGCTTTCTTCAAAGATAAGCTTAATCTGCCGACCCAGGCCTGGGATGATATTTTAAAAGCCGCGCATGACAACGCCTTTGTCGTTGCTGGCGCTACCAAGGCGGAGCTGTTGGCCGACTTAAACGCCGCTGTGCTGGCCGCGATCAAAGACGGCGAAACGATCAATGCATTCCGCAAGCGCTTTGATGAGATTGTCAAAAAACACGGCTGGGAAGGCTGGACGGGTAGTGATACCAAAGCAGGTCGCGACTGGCGTACCCGTGTGATCTATCAAACTAATCTAAGCACCAGCTACAACGCTGGGCGCTGGGCGCAGTTGCACGATCCTGATCTTTTAAAGAGTCGTCCGCACTGGAAATATGTCCATAACGATACGGTAATGCATCCGCGTCCGCTGCACCTGGCTTGGGGTAATCTGCCTGTAGTATTGCATCATACCGATCCATGGTGGACGACGCATTTTACGCCAAACGGCTGGGGCTGCCGATGCCGGATCATAGCTGTAACAGCAGCTGAATATAAAGGACTACCTGCGCCGAATAATGGCACATATATCCATGTAGATCTCAACGGCATTGCGCATGATGTTCCAATGGGACTGGATTACGGCTGGGATTACGCGCCGGGCGCGTCAGTCTACAAACCGGACTTGTCGCGATATCCTCAGTCGATCGCTGAGGCGCTGGCGACGGACTTGGTGGGCCGGTAATGGAGCTTATATATAATGATGCTGATGTGATATCGGGCTTGCAACGCCTGCGCGACAAAGTCGGCAACATCCGCCCGGCGCTGGCGGAAATCGGCGAGGTGATGACGGAATCAACCAAGCATCGATTTGAGACTACAACAGGGCCGGATGGCGGGTTATGGACGGCGAATAGCCCGGTCACGTTGGATAATAAATCAGGTAGCAAACCGCTAACCGGCGAAACCGGCACTCTAATGCAATCTATCCATTTTCAATTGGATGGTGAATTTGCTGTGGAGATAGGCAGTAATAAAGTCCAGGCCGCGATGATGCAGTTTGGCGGTACCAAAGCGGAGTTTCCACATTTGTGGGGTGATATCCCCGCCCGTGAGTATTTGGGGGTGTCCAATCAGGATAAGGTAGTTATTTTAGGAATTATCGAGCGGCATTTGAATTTTTGATTGAAGACGGTGCGACTATTAAGAGTGTTGACGCACTATTAATAGCCACCGCTCGCAGATGGAACCTGCGTTTAGCCTAGGCACCGTGCTGTGTACACAGCGGCGCTAGGTTATCACGCGAGCTTTATAAAATGGAAATACGTTGTGGAAAGTGCGGTAAAAAGCTGGCAGAAGGCGAGTTTATTTGTTTATCAATAAAATGCCCTCGGTGCGGTGTAATTAATCAACTGAAGGCCGTTGAGCCTCTCATCAGTACGCCTAGAGCGTCAGACGATAAAGAGGTTTAAATGACTAATCCAATCATTCCCTGGGTGGGCGGCAAGCGGCGCTTGGCTAAACACATCTTGCCAATGTTTCCTGATCATAAGTGTTACGTTGAGCCGTTTTCAGGAGGGGCCGCGCTATTCTTTATGAAAGAGCCGGTTCGTGTGGAAGTCATTAATGACATAAACGGCGAATTGGTTAATCTGTATCGTGTGGTGCAGAATCATCTGGAGGAGTTTATCCGGCAGTTCAAGTGGTCGTTAGTCAGTCGCCAGATGTATAAGTGGCTAAAGCTGGCGCATGTTGAAACATTGACCGATATCCAAAGGGCGGCAAGGTTTTTCTATCTGCAAAAAATGGCGTTCGGCGGTAAAGTATCTGGCCAGACATTTGGTACGGCTACGACCACCGCGCCCAGGCTTAATTTTCTACGGATCGAAGAGGAGTTGTCCGCTGCGCATTTGCGGTTATCCCGGGTGTATATTGAGCATTTGGCGTGGGATGATTGTATTCGGCGGTATGACAGGCTTCACACGCTATTTTATGTAGACCCTCCCTATTGGGGAACTGAAGGTTATGGCATTGATTTTGAATTTGATCAGTATGGCAGGATGGCTGAGTTAGCCAAATCAATCAAAGGTGGCATGATTATCTCAGTTAATGATATCCCTGAGATGCGGCAAGTATTCTCTGGTATGGTAATGACCAGTGTTGATGTTAAATATACGGTAGGTGGTAAGCAGGGTAAATCTGCAAAGGAGCTAATCATTCGCAATTTTTAGTTTTTTGACGCCGTTTTTTTTGCGTTAAAAAATCGGCGTTTTTTTATTTTCTCTATGTGAAACTTAATTTATTTTTTACGTTTCGTTTTGTTCTGCTTTATTCCGTTTCATTTCATTTATCTCACAGTATCGCTCTCATATATCTCACTCCTGTTCAGTAAGGTGAACATTATTGGCGGTTCTCTTGAGTTGGAAGGTTATTAACTAATGTTACGCAGTTAGGCGAATTAATACTGTATATAAGGTGTCGCTAACGCGACGGTTTATTTGAATCGGGTTTGTCGCACCCGAAGGCGAGTTACTTTCTTTTGGACAGCCAAAAGAAAGTAACCAAAGAAAAGGCCGCCCGGTTGCCGCTTATTTCTTGCGCTCCTCGCTTTCGACGGGGGTTGCCAGAAGGGCCATCCTTGGCCCTCTGGCAACGCGCTGCATCCATGCAGCGCCCCTACGGGCTTATCCCGTCGAAAGCTGCGGTGCTCAGCGCGGCAAACGGGAGAAATACCGTCGGTGCGTAACACCAGTTATTAATCATGATTTCTCATACACTTGTTTGCGAGACGCGATGACCCCGGCCGCAATCAAATATTTTGTAATTCCTTAAGTTCGGCTTCAAGTTTCAAGAACTGGTCTTTCCAGTGTTCGGCAGCTTTAACCGCTTCATTCTTTTCATCCATCAAAGCATTGATGCGCTCGTTTAAATCCCTGTTTAGTTCGGTTAATTTCTTAACTTCTTCGATCGAAGCCAAAACCCTGTCGTCGGACTCAAACACTTTCAGCATCGCATCGTTATCCGCTTCCAACGCTTTTATCGCACCTTGCTGTTCGTCAATAATGCTGCTCAATTGATCTTCGTGGTTTTCCTCAGCTTCCTGCGCGACAGCCTGAACCGGTTCAGGCTTTGGGGCTACAGGCTTGGGCGGCGTGATCTCTTTAATGGCTTTATTCAGGCTTTTTTTGCCGTCTATCACTTCCTTTACCAACGCTGCAGGGGCTTCCTTGACCAGTTTATCCGCTAACTGCTGGGTGCGGTGCCCTACTCCAGATTGCTTAGCCCTGGCGGTGGCGGTGTCTAATTGTGCGGTATCGCGTAACTGGGGATTGCCCGCGGCCTGCGCATTTACCCAACTTTGAGACGCCGATACGATAGCCGCAGACTGGCCTTGCGTTAAGTGCCGACGATGTAAATTCGACGACAAGATGAATTGCGTCGGGTTAGAGCCGGTGTACTCAATAATGACCGGGGCAATACCCAGTTCGCATAGCGCACGATAGCGATTGCCGCCATCCAGAATCATGCCGTCAAGTGAATAAATAGGGTGTGTTTGTCCGTTATCCAGAAGATTATCTTTAAGCGAATCGAACTCGGCATCGGACATCCGTGGGAAGTAAGTGCAAAGCGGGTGTAGTTCCATGGTTTGAGTATTTTTTTCAGTCATTGATCAGCCTTTAATTTAGGCTGGCCATTATATCATGGCTACACTCAATAGTTTTTAGCGGGCATGCTGACATGCTCATGGTGTTTTAAGGTTGCGCCTTAAAATCCGGTCAATTTGCCGACAAGACTTTTTCCAATATCTCCAAGCGCAACTCTGCAACTTTAGGCGTCCACAACTCAGGATTGACCGGAAACGCCTTGCTTACCCCGGTGCGCCGGTAACCGCGCCGTTGGTAAAATGCGATCAGCTCATTCCTGCATGCGATGACGCTCATAACCGATTTACCGACATCCCAGGTTTCCTGCGCGGCCAGCTCTGCGGCAAGCAGCAACTGCTTGCCTACGCCCCTTCCCTGTAACGACGGACGCACTGCCAGCATACCGAGGCAAACCAAATCGGCCTGTTTCTGCAAATGCACCGAGCCGACCAGTTCCGCTCCGTCTTTACACAGCAGAAACATCGAATCGTCAGTTGCGATTAAGCGCAGGATTTCTTCGGTCTCGGTTCTGCGACCGGCCAGTAAATCAGCCTCCGTGGTCCAACCCTGTTTACTGGATTCGCCGCGATAAGCCGCGTTGGCCAGAGCGGCAATCTGTTCGGCATCCTGTTTTTCGGCCTTGGCAATCGATAGCGCCATCACTAAAGCAAGGCCTCAACCGCATCGCACTCGTCGGCGGTCAATTCAAAATCGAAGATCGCCAAGTCTTCCCGCATGTGGTTTTCCGATGTGGTGCCGGTTAACGGAATAATGTCGATCTGGCTCAAATAGCGGAAAAATATTTGCGCGGCTTGGCAGCGGTATTTCACCGCCAGCGCTTGCAGCGTCGGATGCGCCAAGACATTGGGATTGGCGCTCAGCGTCCAGAAGCTTTGATAAATTATCCGATGTTCCCGGCAAAAATCGCGGATGGCTTTGTCGTACCCGGTCTCGGCATAAAACCGGTTCTGGATAACCGCCGGTTTGACCGTGGCATCTCGATACAAAAGCTCAAATTGTTGAGAATCATGGCAATTGCTGATGCCCAGCTGCTTGACCCCGCCGCTGTGAAAGAGTTGCTCCATCGCCTGCCACGCTTCCAGTGTGTGCTGCGGGTCTGCCAGCGGCGAATGCAGCACCAGACAATCCAGGTAAGTGGTTTGCAGATTTTCCAGCGAAGTCCGGAATGATTGCGCGACCTGCTCGCTGAGTCCGGCGTTGGGATCATAAGGTACTTGCGCCGGATCCTGACCGCTCAACGGAGTGAATTTGCTTTGCAGATAAAGCTCACTGCGGTCTATCCCGCGATGCAGGCAGGCGGCCACGCCGTCGCCGACACCCGCTTCGTTGTAATGCTTGGGCTGGCAGGCGGTATCAATGCCGCGAAAACCCAGCCCGATGGCCTGTTCTACCAGCGCCGCCGTGCGCTCTTTCTTCCAGGCCGTACCGTAAATAATCCGGGGCATCCGTACCCCGTAAGCGGAAATCAAAAAGTCGTTAGCGTTCATAAGCACTCCATGAAAAATATTGGACTTCGATTATCCTCGCACATTAACTGATTTCGGGCTACCCGCTATCGAGCCGCATAGCGATTTTCCGGCTTTTCTGCGACGGTCGGTCAAACTGAATCAACTGCATTCAATCTCCATCACGTTACAAAAGCGTTGAGCATGTTGTAGCTCGCTTTAAAACTCTTCCTAATCCCCGCTATCAACAACAAGCTGGGGCCTTGGTTTCGGTTTGATTAGCTTTGAATTTTTATGCGCCGTTCCCTTCATTTCTTGCAGGTAAAAGTGAGCGTTGTTTGAATCGTCATCGACCGCTGAAAATCTTGGAAGCGGAGCACCGCGTAGCGAAGATTTTTAGTCCGCAGAAGCGATAGCGCATGTGTTTTCACGAAGCGCTTTTTGCGTAGTGAAAATGCAGGCTTTCCGACATCGCGTCGAGTCCTGCTTCATTCGTTGGATACCCCTTGGTGGGTATCCAACGAATGAAGCAGGACGGCTGGGGCCGCCGGAGGTATTGGTTGCCGCGTAATTTTTGCCGCTTGCTTGGGCTGGGATGTCCAAAACAAGCTTTCGCAAAAATAGCGGCACTTTCACACGATTTGAAGCAGCCAAGCATAAGATCGAACCGATGGGTTCGCAGCTGAAAATGAAGAACTCGGCTTGCGGTTATCTTTAGGCATATAAATTTAACTTTGATTTTTGCTCATTATACTCACATCATTTCAAAGTTCGGCAATCCGGCATTTTCATTAATCTGAAAAGAAGTCAAACAGGGGCGCTCCGCTTCGGTAACGCCTCAAATTGCTCCATCGGTATCGGCAATCGGGTTTCAGCGACCGCCGGAGTCGTCTACTCGTAAACTAATTGTAAAAACTATGGTTTGTAAGTAGTTATGCGGATTTATCAGGGTTCGCAAACAAGAGATACTCCATTATGAATGTTTATAAGTTCTCTTGAGTCGCAATACGAAAAGGCCGGCAAATACTGCGAGGACGCAGATACGCCATTGGGCGGCGTGATTCGATAGGTTGTGTTAACACGCCAGACGCAAGCAAAACAAAGTCCATTGCGACTGGAATCCCGAACTGCGAGCGCGAACCGACACGCTTAGGAGTTAATGATGCAATGGGCCGTTAAACTCCCTGGGTTTTACCCGGTTTGGTCATTGGCTTTTCTGTTGCTCTCCAGCTGTATGGTCGGGCCCGACTATGTTCGTCCTGCTACCGAAACGGTGACTCAATGGCTGGAAGCCGAGGACCGGCGGCTTAATACGACTTCCGCCAACGATCAAACTTGGTGGAAATCATTCAACGACCCGGTTCTGAACCAGCTAATCGATCGCGCCTACCTCGAAAATCTCAACATACGCATAGCCGGAGTGCGGGTCCTCGAAGCCCGCGCCCAGCTGGGAATCGCCATCGGTAATATCTATCCGCAAAATCAGCAATTAACCGGTTCGCTGAGCAAAGTACACCTCAGTGAGCGCGCCTCGCAGGCGGCTTTTTCCAAGATATTCGATTACGCCCAGACGCAGCTGGGATTGACCGCCAGTTGGGAAATCGATTTCTGGGGCAAGTTCCGCCGCGCCATCGAATCGGCGGACGCCGGATTTCAGGCTGCGGTGGCCGATTACAACAACGCGCTGGTCAGTCTCACCGCCGACGTGGCGCATGCGTATATCACCATCCGAACGCTGGAAAAACGCTTGAGCATTGCGCGACAGAATGTCGATACCCAAAAGGAAAGCCTGAACATTGCGAAAATCCGCTATAACGGAGGCACAACCTCCGAGCGGGATGTCGAACAGGCCAGGACCGTGCTGGCTAATACGCAGGCCTCTATCCCGACACTGGAGATCGGGCTGCGACAGCAACAGAATGCGCTTAGCGTTCTGCTGGGTGCGGCTCCCGGCCGGATCAGCGGTTTATTGGCTGGAACCGCGCAGATCCCCGCGCCGCCCGCGCAGGTAGCCGTAGGCATACCCGCCGAACTGCTGCGGCGTCGGCCCGACGTCCGCCATGCCGAATGGCAGGCAGCCGCCCAATCCGCCAGCATCGGCGTGACCAAGGCCGCTCTGTATCCCGCTCTCTCGCTCACCGGCACTTTTGGCTTGCTGTCCAGCGATGTCGGCTCGTTTGCTCTGGGCGATGTTTTTCTCTGGAAAAGCCGAACCGCCAACTTTGGTCCGGCGCTGCAATGGAACATCTTCAACTACGGACAAATCACCAACCAGGTGCGGGTGCAGGACGCACGGCTACAGGGCTTATTAATCAGTTATCAAAACACCGTGCTCAGCGCTCAGCGGGAAGTGGAAGACAACCTGGTGGCATTTCTACGTTCCCAGGAACGCGCCCAATCGTTGGGAGAAAGCACCGCAGCGGCCCAGCGTTCGCTCGATCTGGCGACATTGCAGTACCGGCAGGGCATCACCGATTTCACCACCGTGCTGACGGCTCAGCAGGCGCTGTTAAGCGAACAAGATAGCCTCGCCAATACCTTGGGAGATATTTCCAACAACCTGGTGGGTGTGTATCGCGCCTTGGGCGGCGGGTGGCAGGTTCGAGAGAATAAGGATGTCGTGCCCGATTCGGTCAAGGAACAGATGGCAAAACGTACCGATTGGGGCGGCTTATTGACGCCTGCCGCCCAGCCATCGCCGGATGCCGAGACACCATTGGGCGTCAGTTGGCCGCGATGGTGAGGATGGAGCGAAAGCTATGATCAGGCACGACATTGTGAAGTCTGTTAATTTGCTAGTTCCCAAGCTCCAGCTTGGGAATTCGGTGCTGGAAGCTCTAGCTTCCCGTCCCGCGAAGCTACGACTTGCATGGATGCAGGAGGTAGAGCAACGCAGGAGCGGTTGCCGAGAGCTTCGCCCCCTGGGTTCCCAAGCTCCAGCTTGGGAACCCGCCCGGCACATTGCGAAGTTGCTGTGGATGGCAATGATCCTCGGCGCGGGATGTGAAGAAAGGAACGCCTACGTACCGCCCCCTCCCCCACAGGTCACGGTTAGTCAACCCGTTCGTCAGCAAGTCAGCGAATACCTGGAATTTACCGGAAACACCCAGGCTTTAAATTCAGTCCAGCTCGTCGCACGCGTGCAAGGCTATCTGGAAAAGGTTTTCTTTCACGACGGCGATAGCGTAAAGAAAGGCCAGCCGCTATTCCTGATCCAACAGGACACTTATCTGGCCCGGTTGAAACAGGCTAAGGCTCAAGTGCTCCAGCAACAGGCCAGCCTCAACCACGCGCAAACCGAATTGGACCGATTCGGCGGCCTGGTGCGGCAACATGCGGCGGCCCAGACGGATGTGGACAATTGGCGGTTCGAGCGCGATAACGCGAGGGCCGCAGTGGTGGCCGCCGAGGCGAATCGCGATCTGGCTAAATTGGACCTGGATTACACCAAGGTTGTCGCGCCTTTCGACGGGCGCATTGACCGTCGGCTCAAGGACCCCGGCAACCTCGTGGGTGCCGGTGAATTTACCCCATTGGCCCAGATCAACCAGATAGATCCCATCTACGTCTACTTCACCATCAACGAGACGGAGCTGCTGAGAGTTATCAAGCAGACCAACGTCGGACCGGGCGAGGCCGAACAAATGAAAATACCGACTTCGCTCGCGCTGTCCGACGAAAAAGGCTATCCCCATCAGGGATACCTCGATTTCACGGCGATTTCCATAACACCGACGACCGGCACGTTGCTGTTGCGCGCCAGTTATCCCAATGCCGACGGCACGATCTTGCCGGGACTGTTCGCTCGGGTGCGGCTTCTCGTGGTCAATTCTGAAAAAATGGCCTTAGTGGTGCCGGAAGCGGCCATTGGCTATGACCAGCTGGGCTCATACCTGCTGGTAGTGGACGACAACAACGTCGTTGAGCGTCGACCGGTCAAGCTTGGCATCCAGGCTGACGATGGGAGAGTGATCGAAGAAGGACTCGGCGCTCAGGACTGGGTGATTGTGACAGGGCTCCTGCGCGCAATTCCGGGAAATACGGTGAAGCCGATACGCAAACCCCTAACTAAGACCGAGAGCAACGGGGACGTTTCTTCCGCTCCGGCCGAGTTGGAGAAGCAAGCGCCATGATCTCCCAATATTTCATTGAAAGACCGATTTTCGCCAACGTCATCGCGATTATCACCGTCATTCTGGGCCTGGTTTGTTTTATCAATCTGCCCGTGGCGCAATATCCGCCCATTGTGCCGCCGACCATTCAGGTGACTACACGCTATCCGGGGGCCAGCGCCGAAGTGGTTGCGAATACGGTGGGCATCCCCATCGAGCAGGCGGTCAACGGCGTGGAGAATTCCCTGTATATGTTGTCGACCAGCGCCAGCGACGGCAGTTACACCTTAACGATCACCTTTAACGTGGGAACCGACCTTAACACCTCCACGGCGCTGGTGCAGAACCTGGTCAACAGCGCTTTGCCGCAACTTCCCGCTTCGGTTCAACCTCAGGGCGTCAACGTAAAAAAAGTTTCCACGGACATCTTGTTGGTGGTGGGGCTGTATTCGGAAGACGACCGGTTTGACGACACTTTTCTTTCCAACTACGCCGTGATCAATTTGCAGAATCCACTGGCGCGTTTGCCCGGTGTAGGCCAAATCGCGGTGCGCGGCGCCGGGCCTTACAGCATGAGGGTCTGGTTGAACCCGGAAAAGCTTCGTTATTTAAACTTAACGACGCAGGATGTGGTCAACGCCATCCAGAGTCAAAACCTGCAAGTGGTCGCAGGGCAATTGGGCGGCCCTCCGATCCCTGCGAACCAGACCTTTCAATTCACCGTCAACGCGATGGGCCGCTTGGCGGATGTGGGGCAATTCGAGAATATCGTTATCAAAAGTACCCGCAGCGAGTCGGCGCAAATCGTGCGGATTCGCGATGTCGCCCGCGTCGAGCTTAGCCGCCAAAGTTACAGCAACTTTTCCGAATCCAGCGGCCACAAGGCGACGGTGATGCCGGTGTTTACCTTGCCCGGCGCCAACGCGCTTAGCGTAGCGGAAGAGGTTAAAAAGGCCATGGCGACCATGAGCAAGGATTTTCCTCCCGGCCTGAAATACGAGATTCACTACGACACCACGAAATTTGTCCGTAGCGCGATACACGATGTTTACATTACGCTGTTCGAGGCGGGCCTACTGGTGCTCATCGTCGTCGTGGTCTTTTTACAGAATTGGCGGGCTACGCTGGTACCGGCGACGACCATCCCGGTCACCCTGATCGGTTCCTTTGCGGCGATGTCCATGCTTGGCTTCGGCATCAACCTGCTGACCCTGTTCGCGCTGATTCTGGCGATCGGTATTGTCGTGGACGATGCCATTGTTATCGTCGAAAACGCCTCGTATCATATCGAGCAAGGCCTGGCCCCCAAAGAAGCGACGATCAAAGCGATGCAGGAAATCACCGGGCCGATCATGGGTATTACTTTGGTG
>Ga0265297_10009328_pt1 | contig 12698 bp, 14 predicted proteins | sample Munlanlwell13791_FD_192502 | JGI IMG/M metagenome (GOLD analysis project Ga0265297, IMG submission 192502) | Leachate microbial communities from a municipal landfill in Southern Ontario, Canada - Leachate well 137-91 | ecosystem: Engineered > Solid waste > Landfill > Unclassified | place...
CTTGGCCAAAGGACCGATTTGGGCGATGAAAACCTTGGGAAGAGAGGAATAAACGCCTTCTATTCTTTTCTTTCTCATTAAAGCGACTATTCTTTCCACGCCCACGGCCGCTCCGCAGGAAGGAACATTGGCTTTGCCCAAAACCTTTGACAGGATATCATATCTTCCTCCTCCTGCCAAGACTCTTTCCCCTTCTTCTTCGTCAGGCTCTTTGGGGGCCTCTATTTCGAAAACCGTCTTGGTGTAATAGTCCAGCCCCCTGACCAGGAACGGGTCCAGAATGTAGGGAACTTTCAATTCTTCCAGATACTCCAAAACCCCTTTCAAATGAGTGTGGCACTCGTCGCAAAGGAAATCGATAATTTGGGGAGCTTCGTTCAAAACTTCCCGGCATTTCTCGTTCTTGCAGTCAAGAACCCTTAAGGGATTGGTCTTGGTTCTTCTCAAGCAATCGCGGCACAAAGAGCCTTTCTGGGATTTGAGAAACTTTACCAGGGCTTTTCTGTAATCCCCCCGGCAACTCTCGTCTCCGATTGAGTTGATTTTAACCAGAGTATTTGTTATTCCCAGCTCGTTAAGAATGTTAAGGGTGATTAAAATAGTCTGAGCGTCCACGACCGGTTCTTTTTCTCCCAGAACTTCGCAGCCGAACTGCCAGAACTGCCTGTATCTTCCCGCCTGGGGTCTTTCGTGCCTGAAAAAGGGGCCGAAATACCAAAGCTTGACCGGCTGGGGAAAGGTATTGAAACCGTGCTCGAGATAAGCGCGCATAATGGGCGCTGTTCCTTCCGGCCTCAAGGCCAGGGCTTCTTTTCCTTCTCTGGTTCTGAGAATATACATTTCTTTTTCCACTATGTCGGTATTCAGGCCGATTGTCCGGCTGAACAAATCCGCGCTTTCAAGCAGGGGCGTGTCTATTTTCTCAAAGCCGTAAAAATCAAACATCTTTTCAATGACCCGGTGAACCTTTTGGAAATATATTTGGTCCTGGGGCAGGATATCGTGCATGCCGCTCGGACTCTGGAACTTAATTTTGGCCATAGCTGTTCTTTATATTTAGCAATTTGGACAAAAAGTCAAAAGTGGAAAGCTTGATGAATACTTTGCCCACTATGTTTTTTCTGGGAACCGGGCCCCAGCTTCTCGAATCCGAAGAATAATTCCTGTTGTCTCCCATGACAAAATACTGGTCAGCGGCCAGCTCAACGGAAAAATTGGCGTTGCTTTCCCATTCCTCCCTAACTTCTTCGGACAAATACGGCTCTTCAAGTTTTACGGTCTCGCTGTTCTTGGTGATGAATATCTCCCCGTCTTTGATTTCTATCTTTTCCCCGGGCAATCCGATTATCCTCTTAATGTACTTGTAGGAGGGGTATAAAGGGTATTTGAACACTATGACTTCCTGCCTTTCCGGCTCTCTCGTCCTGTAAGTCAATTCGTCAATAATCAAATAGTCGGCGTCGTGAAAATTGGGGTCCATGGAGGCTCCGTTTACAACAAAAGGTTGGAACAAGAGCACGCGGATTGGTATGACGATAGCCAAAGCCATCAGAAACAGTTTTGTCCAGTCAAAAACAAAATTAATCAATTCTTTTTTGTTCATTGGTTGGATAATACACTAAAAAGAGGTTTTAGACAAGAGATTAAAGCTTTTTAATCTTTTTGACGCTTTCCACGGTCAGCCAGGCCGACATTATGCCGAATCCGGCCTTGTTTATCTCAAAAGGCCTTATTTCTACTGGGTTTTTGAGAAACACCAGAATACAGTACTTGCTATCCTTGAATCTTTCATAAAATTCAGGGATTTTATTCTTTTCAATCCCGTCAGCCGAGGCATGTTTTTCCAGGATTTCTTTCACTTTCTTCGGAGTCAGGCCGGAAAACTGAATTATTTTATCAACTTCGGCCATTAAATTCACCGGCTCGCCGGAATCTTTGAAGTATATCTTTTCTCCTTTCTTTATGCTGTCCCAGGGCTTGCGTTTTGTTTTATACCATCGCGACTCGATTTTCTTCCTGCCATCCAGGATTTTCTTAGTCAAACCCCAGGATTTTTTCATTATGGCTACGTGTTCCATTGCTTTATTCTTCTCCTAAAATATCTTTGGCTCTTTCCAGGTCTTTCTCCGGCACGAACAAATCCGCTCCGTAGGAATCTCCCAAATCGCCCGGGAACTGCAGTCCCCGTTTCTGCACCGAAGCATTGATGCCATGCTCTTTCAAAAGATTCTTTATCAGTTCGGCTTCGGCGATTGAGTTGAGGAATTTGATTTTTTCCATATATTTCACGCAATATTTTTTGATATTATTCCTTTCCCCACGACGATTCTAACAACCTTTTTACCGCCTCTTGAGGGTAGACATTAGCCGTGTCGCCAATTTTCGATAACGGTATCCATTCAATATAATATTGATTTTCCTCTACCAGCCTCTCTTTTTCTGGACCGCCAATTTTCGGAACGCCCGTGCATTCTCCGATTAAAAAATATAACTCCTTTCGGCCTTGATTTTCTATTTCAAAAAGTAATTGTTTCACTTCGGCTTTGATGCTTAATTCTTCATTTATCTCACGACACATCGCATGTTTTTCGTCTTCTCCTTCTTCAATCGAACCACCGGGGAATGTGTAGTATTCCTTATCTGGCTTAATCCGTTTTATCAGCAAGATGTTGCCATTATTGATAATAACTGCTGACACTCGCTTTTGGCTATCTTTATTTTCCATAACATTTCTTGGCATTATTCCCGTACTCGCAGAAATTCATAAAATTCCTTCAACACCAGCTTGTCCTCATCGATCAATTTCGGCTCATAAAATATTTCTTGCTCTGTAAACCATTTTCCGTATCCTCCATCAAGTATAGCTATATTATTTTCAAAACCTTTATCAACTTCGAGAAGAAATATATCTTTAATGCTTTGCCCGAAACTGAACCTCTTGAAATGCGTGTATCCATCGGGAACGAAATTCATTTCTTCTTTTATTTCCCTTCTTAAAGCTTCTTCAGGATTTTCATTCCCCTCTGCCCCTCCCCCAAAAAAGCCAAAATAATCAGGGAGTCGTTTAGCGTTTTTCGAACGCTTTTGGAGATATACACATACATCCTTGTCGTTAATGGTATATGGGATCAAAATTGATATTTTTCGTTTACTTTCCATGGCAATTTTTTTCTATTCCTACGTCCGCAGGAGTTTGAACTTTACAATCTTTACGACAGTATCCCAATTAACTCTATCTCCGCAATACTTCTTGTATGTTTCTAACATTTCTTCTCTGTTTTCAAATTTTTCATGTCCCTCAAAATCTTCTTCTTCAATATCTTCCAGTCTTTTCTCGCGGACTTCTATAATTTCGGCATCAGCAAATTTCTCTTTAGTTTCCCAATACAACAACTCTATCTTGTCGCCTACTTTCAAGTCTTTATCATCGAATAATCTCCACGTAACAGTTTTACTGCCCGCAATAATTTCCTCCGCTAAGTGACGTCGAAATTTGAGTGTTTTCATAGAATTATCTGCCATGACACTTTTTAAATTTTTTGCCTACTCCACATAGAAGTCTCTTACGCTTGCTACCGCATCAGTATTTAGTGGGCCATAAATGTGGGGGTATAATTCCCCATTTCCAGAACCCTCATACTTTATTTCAGATTTAACCCTTGCTTCATCAATCTCAAGCAACACTAAATTTTTCTTGCCCCTGAAAAGATGCTGTGCAACTTCATTAATTTGCTCGGGAGTTGAACAATGAATGAATCCTTCCGAACCAAGAGTGTCTCCTCGGTACTCTTTCTTTTCTTTGCCGTCTTCCCAATTTTCTTTTGTTGCTATATGAAAAATCATATTACTTCCCATGGCACTTTTTATACTTCTTCCCGCTTCCGCAGGGGCAAGGATCGTTTCTTCCGATTTCTTTCTTACCTTGGACGATTTCTCTTTTCTCCTCCCGCGGCTCTGTCCTGATACCGGCCTTTAAAATGCTGTTCACCAACATCTTGTCGTAATTGCTCAACAAATCATTAAACATCTTGCGTCCTTCGCTCTTGTATTCTATCAGGGGGTCTCTCTGACCGTAAGCCCTCAAACGGACCGATTCCCTCAAGCTCTCCATGTTTTCCAAATGCTCGACCCAGATAATGTCCAGCACCCTCAGGCTGGCCAGCTTCTCCACCTCTCTCATGTTTTCTTCTCCCAGCTCTTTTTCCTTCTTCTCGTAATCTTCTTTGGAAAACCCCTCTTTCTCAAACAAAGCCAATAATTCTTCTTTAAGCTCTTTCTTTTCTCCTTTAATCAGAATCTCTCTTCTTCTCTTGTAGACGACCTCCCGGTGCTTGTTCAAGACGTCGTCGTATTCCAGAACATATTTCCTGGAATCGAAATTGGCTCCCTCTATCTTGGTCTGGGCCGATTCAATGCTCTTGGAAATGATGGGGTTCTCAATCAAAGCATCGTCGGGGAAATTGAATCTTTCCATCAATTGCTTGATTCTGTCTCCTCCGAATATCCTGATGACGTCGTCTTCCAAGGAAACGAAGAACTGGGTCGTGCCCGGGTCTCCCTGCCTTCCCGTTCTTCCCCTTAACTGGTTGTCTATTCTTCTGGCTTCGTGCCTTTCCGTGCCTATGACGAACAATCCTCCCGAGTCCACTGCTTTCTTTCTCGATTCTTCGGTTGAAGGATTGCCTCCCAAAGAAATGTCAACCCCTCTTCCCGCCATGTTGGTGGCCACGGTCACTGCTCCCGGCGCTCCGGCCTGGGCGATTATTTCCCCTTCCTTCTCATGGTTCTTGGCGTTCAAAACCTGATGAATAATTCCTTCCCTGGAAAGAATGGCGCTCAAATACTCGTTCTTGCTTATTGAGGTCGTTCCGATGAGAACGGGCTGGCTGGCTTCGTGCCTCTTCTTAACTTCTTCGGCCACGGCCCTGAACTTGGCTTCTTCTGTCTTGAAAATCCTGTCGGGCAAATCTTTCCTGACCATGGGCTTGTTGGTCGGAATAACCGCCACATCCAGCTTGTAGACCTTGTCGAATTCTTCGGCCGAGGTCTCGGCAGTACCGGTCATGCCGGCCAGCTTCTTGTACATCCTGAAATAGTTCTGGAAAGTGATTGAAGCCATGGTAATTGATTCGGGCTGTATCTTCACTCCTTCTTTGGCTTCAATGGCCTGGTGAAGGCCGCCCGACCATCTTCGGCCCGGCATCAGCCTTCCGGTAAAAGCGTCGACGATAATCACTTCGCCGTTCCTGACCACGTAATCCTTGTCCAGTTTGAACAATATCTCGGCTTTAAGGGCCTGCTCCAAATGATGAAGATATTTTATCCCCCTTTCATCATATATGTTCCCTGCGTTGAGTATCTTTTCTATCTTGTCTATGCCCTGCTCGGTCAAAGTCACGGCTTTCATCTTCTCGTCAACCTCGAAATCGGTCTCCTTGCTCAACCGGGGAATTATTCTGGCGAACTCCGAATACCACTTGGAGCTTTCCGTGTCCGGAGAGGAAATAATCAAAGGGGTCCTCGCTTCGTCAATTAAAATGGAATCCACTTCGTCGACAATAACGAAATTGTATCCTCTCTGAACCGCCTCAACGGAAGCATAAACCATGTTGTCTCTTAAATAGTCAAAACCGAACTCATTATTGGTTCCGTAGGTAATGTCAGCCTCGTAAGCCTCTCTTCTGGAGCAGGGCCTTAAGAAATCTTCCACCACCTTGAATCCGCCCAGCTCGTCCCTGACCTTGTCCTTGTTCTCCGCTTCCTTTTTGTAGTCAGGGTCATAAACGAAAGACTGCTCGTGATTCAAGCAACTGACGCTCAATCCCAGGGCGTAATATATCTGGCCCATCCAAACCGCATCTCTTCTTGAAAGATAATCGTTGACCGTAACCAAATGGCAGCCCCTTTCTTCAAGAGCGTTAAGATACAAAGGCAGGGTGGCGGTGAGGGTTTTTCCCTCTCCGGTTCTCATCTCGGCAATCTTTCCCTGGTGCAGAACGATTCCGCCAATGAGCTGAACGTCAAAGTGTCTCTGATTGAGATTTCTTTTGGCCGCTTCCCTCACCAATGCGAAAGCGGACGGAAGAATGTCGTCCAGCGTTTCTCCGGCCTTCAGTCTTTCTTTGAGTTCTTTTGTCTTGAGTTTCAATCCTTCGGAGCTCAACTTGCCTGTTTCCGCTTCCAAAGAACTTATCTTTTCAACTACCGGAGCCAAACTTTTAACGAATTTTTCGTTGGCGTCGCCGAAAAAGCGACCGAAAATTGACATAATGTTGGTTTTAAGAAACTTTCTTTCTTCTGGCGATAAAAGTATCTTTTCGCTTGGTCAGCTGCGCCCCTATTTCTTCCTTGGCTTCGATTATGGCGCTTCTCAAATTATCCCTTTCCGCAACCGCCCGCAGCAATTTCTTGCCGGGCATGGCTATCTGGATTTCCGCCCGATAAACATCTCCTTTCTGGTGGTGGTGGCTGGTCAATCCCACCTCTGCCTCGACAATCACGTCGGGATTGGAAGGTAAAAGTTTTTCCAGGGTCTTTATTTTGTTCTCCAAAAAAGAATAAAGCCCTTTGTTTATTTTTATTTCAGTCTCTTTGATTCTGATTTGCATGTGTTGATGATATCATAAAAACAACCCTTTGGAAAGGGTTGTTTTTTTTATCTCTTCTTTCTTTTAGCGGTCTTCTTTTTTGCAACCTTTTTCTTTGCAACTTTCTTCTTTGCCGCCTTCTTCTTTTTTGCCATTTTTTTCGTGCGAGATTATTTTTGATAACTCGACCTTTTATCGTTCTTTTGTAAAAATTGTCAAATTTTCATTTTGTACATTCATTTTCCCTCTAAATAAAATATTTGTCAATAGTTTAGGACGGAAAAATCTGAATTTCCTCCTCCAGGTCGATTAAAAATTTCTTTTTAACTTCTTTTTTTATCAAACTCATCAGCTTCAAAACGTTTTCCGATTTAGCTTTTTCCAGATTGATGATGAAGTTCGCGTGTTGTGAAGAAATTTCCGCGTCGCCGATTCTCGTTCCTTTGAGTCCGCACTCTTCTATCAAGAATCCGGCCGGCACGAATCCTTTTTTCTCCTGAAAACTTTTTATCCGGGGATATTTCTTGACAATCGCCCTGTCAAACTCTCCGTAATAATTCTTGAAAACAGATCCCAGGGAAAAACCGCGGGGATTGGCTCTTCTTTTTTCCAAACTTTCTCTGATTTTTTCTTTTATCTTCTCTTTGTCTCCTTTTTTAAGCTTCAATCTGGCGGAAAGGATTATCAGCTTGGGATTGTTCTTGAAAATGCTGCTGCGATAATCAAAACAGCAGTCTTTTTTCTTAAATTCTTTCTTTTTGATTCCCTTGTCCACTTCCAGAACCTCCACGCCTTCTATTACATCGGCAATCGATTGGTCAAAGGCTCCGGCGTTTCCGTTAATCGCTCCGCCCAAAGTGCCGGGTATGCCCGCGGCCCATTCCAAGCCGATAAAATTATCCAGGCGCCCGACTAAAAAAGAAAGCGGAACAGACGCCTCGGCCTCGATTATGCCGAAATCGCCTTTTTCTTTGATGGAAACAACGGGTTTGTCTTTTTTAAAGACAATAACCAAACCGTCAAAGCCTTTATCCGAAATCAGGGTATTGCTTCCGCCTCCCAAAACGTAAAAGGGGATTTTCAATTCCAGAGATTTCTCAATCTCCTTCTCCAGCTCTTCTTTATTAGAGACCTTGATTAAATGTCTGGCCCTTCCTCCTATTCTGAAAGTGGAGTAATTGCTCAATGCAACGTCTTTTTCCATATATATATGTATATCATAGCAATTATGGCCTGATTAGGCAAATAAAAAAGGAGGGGTTAGCCTCCTATGGCAATTCGTTCAACGATCTCGGCTGAAAGCGGCTCGTAGAATACTCTCACGTCCCTGGGATAAGCTTCTCCCTTCCTGGCGTTGACCGCGACCTTGTTGACTCTTGTCCAGCCTACAAGCGGAGAAAAGTCTTTCGGGCTGTCGGCGACGTAAAGCCACTCGTCGACATCATCAATTCTGGCCAGATGCTCGAAATGCTTGTCCTTACTTCCATCCTCGCGTCCGTAAACAAGGCTCACATACCTGTTCAACTTGTTATCGCGAAGCCATTGCTTAATGGCCCAGCCCAAACCGTTGGAAGAAATGACAACAGTATAATGGCGCTGCTTCAGAGCCACTATCGCTTCTGTAATGCCGGCAATGGGCACGGCCTGTCGAATCTCATCAGCGATGATGCTTTCGCAGGTAGCCATTGTAGCTTGGTCAAACTTCTTCGGGTCCGGACGAACCGTTAATTCCATTAATGCTTCCGCTCCCAGTCCCGTTGCTTGAGCGCATCTCTGGAAAGTTCTCTTTTCGTCCACAACGGCAAGAGTGCCGCTGAAATCAATTACTGCATAGAAGCTGCTCATTTCTTTTTTCACCTCTAAATGTACTATGTATATAGTATACACTAAATGACTGGATTTGTCAATCCTTGAGCTCCTCTATCTTGTTTTGCAGCCCCTCGTAGGAAGGATTGATGCTGAAAGCGCCCTCATACTGCTTTAAGGCGTTCTCTTCGTCCCCTTTTCTCTCGTAAATCCTGGCCCTGGCCAGATAAATAAGAAAGTTGTCGGGAGAGAACTCTTCCGCCTTGTTGTACGCTTCCAGGGCTTTGTCTGTCTTGTCTTCAATAAGGAAGCTGGTGTTTTCGTAAATCAAGCCAAGGTTCTGCCAGACAACAAGGCTCTGGGGGTCTATCTTAGAGGCGAATTCGGCGACTGCTTCTGCCTGGGAAGCAACATCCCTCAGGTTCTTCTGCTTTTCCTCCAGCTGCTTCTCTATGTCGTCATCCAAGCTCCAGTTGTTGTTGAAGATGTCGCTGGCCTTCAAAAGATAAAGCTGGGACAAGCCGACGTAATAATCGGAATAATTGAACATCCTGGCCGCCTTGTCCATTTCAACAATGGCCGCGTTAATGTCCTTGTTGTTGTATTTTTCAATGGCTTTAACGGCCACGTTCTCGGCCGCGAAGAATTTGAAGAATCCGATGCTCATCAAGGCGAAAATCAAACCAATCGCAACAAGCCATTTGAAAGAAGCCCTGCTCTCTTTATCGTCTGAACCGTCCCAAAATCCGAGGAGCGCGAACAAAAGGAAAAACAAAGCCAAATCAATCCCGTTAACAATCAATAAGGCAAAAATGCCGAAGACGACAAGAAAAACGACATCGTCTGTTTCCGAGCCGCCGTTTAAAAAGCGGGGAAATTCTTTTTTAAAGAAATACAAAAAGACGAAGACCAGGGACGAAAAAGCCAGGAATCCGAGAGACGTTAAAACGGTCAGAAACCCCGAAGCGCTCTGCTCCACCGACATCTGGCTCAAGGTTTTTTCTTTGTACAAAGCGTATTGGTAGTTGAAAGTGGCCGGGCCCGAACCCATAAAGAAGCTCTTGGCGTCGTGAAAAGCGGACTTCAAAGATATGTCCAGGCTGTTGTTCAAAGAAACCTTGTCAACAAAAGAAAACCTGGGCTCGATTAAATCGGGCAAAAAGAGAAAGCCGGAAACAACGACAAAGCAAAGTAGGGAAAGAACCAGCCTGCGCTTGTCCGTTCGCTCTCTGACGCTTCTCCAGAAAATGAAAAAGGCGAAAAGAGCCGGAGCCATCCATCCAAGCTTGAAGCCGATGAAAAGCAAAGAACAGAAAAAAAGAAGAGAAAGGGTTCCGAAAACAATTTTTTTCTTTTCAGAAAAGAGAAAATAAAGGGAAATGCCCAAGGACAAAGAAATCATCAAAGCCAGGGTTTCAGCGCTTCTCGGCGCCAGGAAAAACAGCAAAATCGAGGAAACAGCCGAGCCTAAAACGAACAAAAAGAAAACGTTTTTAATATCCTCTTTCTTCTTGAAAGCGCTCAAGGAAAAAAAGAAAACGAGGAAGAAAGCGCTTAAAAAGAAAAAGGAGTCAAGGCCCTCCGTCTTTCCGAAAAAGCTCTGGGTGACGTTTTTGGAAAAAGCCAGGGAAGCCAGGGAAAAGGCGAGAAAGGCGACCAGAGAGTTTCTGATTAATCCTCCCTTTAAAACTATTTCTTTGGACTGCAGAGACTCCTTGATTTGAAGAATCAAAAGCGAAAGAACCAGAACAGCCAGCAAGGCCTTTCCGGCCATTGATACGGGAAGGAAAAAAGAAAGAGGCAGAAGAAAAACAAAAGCGAAAAAAAGATATTTTGAAGGCATGTCAGTAATTTTTATGCTAACCATCTCATTATACCATTTTAAGGGAAATAAAAAAGGCCTTGTTTACTAATTGAGAAAAACAAGTATAATGGATAAAAATATGATTTTAATCGTGGGATTGGGAAACCCGGAAGAAAAATACAAAGGCACCAGGCACAACCTCGGCTTTTGCCTGGTCAACAAATTCGCCGAAATCAACGATTTCCCCGATTTCAGGCTGGACAAAAAATCCAACGCCTTGATTGCGGAAAAAGACGACATTGTCCTGGCCAAGCCCCAAACCTTCATGAACAATTCAGGAAAATCAATAAAACAGCTTTTGTCCGAATTTAATCTTCCTTGCTCAAGCCTGTTTGTCGTCCACGACGAAGCTGATTTAAGCTTGGGAGAAATAAAGGTAAGCAGGGAAAGCTCGTCAGCCGGCCACAAAGGAGTCCAGTCAATAATCGACGAGATAAAAACAAAGGACTTCACCCGCATCAGGGTGGGCATCGACTCCGAAGACGAAAGCTTCAAGAATAAAGACCTGGAAGAAGCTGTCCTTAAAAAATTCAGCGTGAAAGAAAAAGAAATTCTGGAGCAGAGAATGGATGAGATATTAAAAACGATAAAGGAAACGGTTGCTGATGAAGAGTAAAAACAACAACAGCGTCATTATCGTAGAAAGCCCCACCAAAGCCAAAACCATCGGGGCCTTTTTAGGCAATAAATTCAAAGTTCTGTCTTCTTACGGCCACGTCAGAGACCTTCCCAAAAGCTCTCTGGGCATAGAGCCGGAGAACGATTTCAAAATCAAATACGTCATTCCCACCAAGGCCAGGAAAAACGTCAATTTGCTCAAGAAAGAAGTGGCCAAGGCCGATTTGGTATACATCGCCACTGATCCCGACCGGGAAGGAGAAGCCATTGCCTGGCATTTGATTGAAATTCTCAATTTGGGAAAAGACAAGGACTATGAACGCATCTCTTTTCATGAAATAACGGAAAAAGCCATTGAACAGGCCATTAAAAAGCCCGGCCGCTTGGACGTCAATCTGGTCAACGCCCAGCAGGCCAGAAGGGTCCTGGACAGGCTCGTCGGCTACAAGCTCTCCCCTCTTTTATGGAAAAAGATAGCCAGGAGGCTCTCGGCCGGAAGAGTGCAATCGGTCGCATTGAGGCTGATAGTGGAAAGGGAAAGAGAAATTCAGAAATTCAAACCGGAAGAATACTGGTCCGTCACCGGACTTTTTGACAAAAACCTGGAAGCAGAATTGGTTAAAATCAAAGGCAAAAAGCCGGAGCTCAAGTCGGAGAAAGAAGCCAAAGAAGCAATTGACGGATTGAAAGGCAAGGAATACGAGGTGCAAAAAATGGAAAAGAAAACGATTAAGAGAACCCCCCTGCCTCCTTTCACCACCTCCACCCTGCAACAGGAAGCGTCTAAGCGGCTCGGCTTCCCTTCGTCTCTCACCATGAGAGTCGCCCAGGAATTGTATGAAAAAGGCCACATCACCTATCACAGAACCGACTCTCTGAACCTTTCCGGCCAGTCGTTGTCTTCGGCAAAGAATTTCATCGAAAAGCAATTCGGAGCAAATTACTGTCTGGACAATCCGAGAAGATTCAAAACGAAAAAAAGAGCCCAGGAGGCCCACGAAGCAATCAGGCCCACCAACGTAGAGAACCAGCCCGACCTGGACCAGCGACAGGCGAAATTGTACAAATTAATCTGGACCAGATTCGTCGCCTGCCAGATGAAAGAGGCTGTTTTCGACTCAGCCAAAGTTACGGTCAATTCGAAAGAAAAAGATTCTTTTGAGGCAACGGGGTCGCAGATTAAATTCGACGGCTTTCTTAAAATCTATCCCATGAAGTTCGAAGAAAAAGAAATTCCCCTTTTAAAAGAAGGAGAGGTTTTGGAGCTTAAAGAGCTCAAGCCCTTCCAGCATTTCACCAAACCCAAAGCCAGATACAACGAGGCCTCTCTCATCAAGGAACTGGAAAACAACGAAATCGGCCGGCCCTCCACCTACGCCCCCATAATCTTCACCATCCAAAAAAGGAATTACGTTCAGAAAAATCAGGAAAAAAGATTCGAGCCGACCGAAACCGGCTTCGCGGTAAACGATTTGCTGACCGAGCACTTCCCCGAAATAGTGGACATAAAGTTCACGGCTGAGATGGAAAAAGATTTGGATGAAATAGCGGACGGAAAAAGAGACTGGACCGAACTGATGAAAAGCTTCTATTTCCCCTTTGAAAAAAAGCTGGAGCAGAAATACGAAGAAGTGGAAAAGAAGCCCCTGGAGCAGAAGCCGTCCGGGAAAAACTGCCCCAAGTGCGGCAAGCCTCTTTTGGTTAAAAGAAGCCGCTACGGAGAATTCCTGGCTTGCTCCGGGTTCCCTGACTGCAGGCACACCGAATCGCTCGAGCAAAAAAACCAAAAAACCGGGATTGTCTGCCCCCAATGCGAACAGGGA
>Ga0265297_10009329_pt1 | contig 12697 bp, 25 predicted proteins | sample Munlanlwell13791_FD_192502 | JGI IMG/M metagenome (GOLD analysis project Ga0265297, IMG submission 192502) | Leachate microbial communities from a municipal landfill in Southern Ontario, Canada - Leachate well 137-91 | ecosystem: Engineered > Solid waste > Landfill > Unclassified | place...
ATCCCCGACCCCATTACAAGCCCCTTAGTAGCCGAATCCAGCTTCCAACCGCCCATTGCTGTACTTGACGGTATATTTAATTCTACATCGGTTACTACACCGTCTGTCATTATTGCTACGGGCATTATGTTGTTTTCGATACAGAAGTTGGCTACACTTAAATGGGTGTTATTTTCTACCTCTGCTCTCCAGCATGGGTTAAAGTTCTCTCCTAACGTTGTAGGACTGAGTTTTCCGTTCCTCTCGAAGAATATACGCTCTGCCATCTTCCCATGAAAGGCGTTCATGAGCCGCTTTATTACCATGCGGTCTGTTTCAGTTTCGGCTTCACCTTTTAGTTTAAAGAGTTCATCCATCTTCTTTCGTAGAGGATAACATACTGCGTAGTCTTTCGGAGTCCATACCCACCCGTCTTTAACGTGAAACTTCCCCCATTGATGGAAAGCCGCATAATTAAGTTTATTCCAAGTTAAAATCGTGTCATATGTTCCATTCGGCGTGAAGTTATATTCTCTCTCATCCCGATAAACTATACAGTGTAAATCGGCTTCCATCTCTGCGGTACAGTTAAACACTCCTAACATTCCTGCTTTATGGTCGGGAACACTGTCAACCTTTTCCCATGTCCCTTTTCGGAAGTCTATCAAGTTCCGCATCTTGCTTGGATACATTGACCTTCCATCCCAATCCCACAGCCTGTCAAAGTGTCCTGTCTTAAAAGTCTCAATCCAACCGCCCGTACAAGTGTTGTAGTAATACTGGTTTGCTTCTTCGGGCATATCTTCCCATGTCGGTAGATTTAAGGCTTTTATAATGTCTTTATACGCTGTTATAGGCGATGTTAAAGTTTTAGGCTTCAACCCTAACTTGATAAGAGAATCATATACATTTCTGGCGATTTGCTCTGCAACAGATAATCTTGAATAAATCTCACCTTCTTTTAAGTCAGGTTCTATTTTTGTGACCGTGTATTGTGTCATATCGGACACGATGGCAAACGGATAATCCCCGTCTTTCTTTGAAACGGAGAACAAGGTTTTCGGGAAGTATTTGAACTCATAGTTTATTTCGTCAATCTTCTTCCAGACTCGCCCATGCTCTACGTTATCATCGCCGTGAATCCACAGTTTGCGGATTTCCTGCTCGGTGAAGTTCTTACAGATATTCGCTACTGCGTGGTCAAGATGATAAAAGCATTGAATAGTAGGCTCATTGCCTAAATCGTTATAAGAAGAATCTTCAAGTATCATTTTTAGGGCATCTTGAGACTTTCCACTATTGGAACTGTATAGATACCCGTTTTGATAGTAGTAGACTATTATTCGCATGATGCTCCTATAAAATTAATACCATTTATCCCAATCAAATTTAGCTATCTTTTCTAAGGCTCGTTTATAATTAGATTTTCCCTTCCTAACTTTACGCAGTATTTTAATAGCCTCAATTTTAGCTCTTTCGGGAGTGTCCCAATCTTTACCGAAGAAATAACCTGTTACTTTATCAGTAACACGATATGTATTACCAAATGATATTTCCCTATTAACTGCATCGCCTTTCGGCGTAGGTGTCACAAATAATTCCAACTCGTAATATTTGAATGGATACACTTTGTAAGGGAATACTAGATAATGTTCGCCCTTCTTGACACTAACTTTATTTGTAGGTTTGAATAAGAAGGATAACGGATACTTATTTCTATTTCTAACCCCGATTAATTTACTCATCGCTTAACCCAACCTTTTTTAATCTTACTACTTTGATAGTAGTAGACTATGATTCGCATCTACCTGTTCCTTTACAATGAAAACATATCTCTTTATATGGCATAAATCTCTTTGCAATTTCCTTATTACGCAATGCTTTTATTAATAACAACTTGGATGGATGCACTACTTGACATTCCAACTTGCCAGTCCCCTTACAATAAGGACACATTGCTAACTTTGGCTCTATCACTTCTTAATCCATTCCTTTTTAATCTTACTACATACACTACATACAGGTTGTTTTATCCTTAAAGGAACATCTTTGGACTTCTCAAATTCTTTATCCGATACTTCAATATCTTTTAATATAACTCCACATTGTTCACAAACTATAGTTATACGGCCTTTCATAATGCTCCTAGCTTTATATCACTCGCTTTGTTATTTGGCCTTTAAAATAGTAATCTTTGCCTATTATCTCAAAGTGCATTGTATGACCATTGTTAATCACAAAACCATCCTCATCTATTTTTACCGCTTCTTTATCTTTTAAAGCCGCAGATATACGCCTTCTAAGTTCTGTCATTTTTTCTCTTTCTGTTAAAAGCTTCATATCTTCTCTCCCAATAAGCCGATGTTCTACACATGGCTTCTTCTATACTCTGCTGTTCTAGCTTCATAGTGCCGCCTGAGTACATATACTTATTAGCACATTCTTTACAAAAGGGCGAGTCTATCTGTATACAAGCATTCGGGAAAAGCATACAATCTATAGGCGGTATCTCCTTGGTTGCGAGGCTTTTCTTACATATCTGGCATACTAACTCAATCTTCATTTATTCCTCGATGTTTTTCCTAACCCATATAAATAATACGTCCACTTTTTTTTAGTTACCAATCCTGTCTTATTACAATACACACACCCACAACCATTACAGTTTGGACATAGCATTTTTCTTTCTAACTCAATCTTCATAATGACCTACAAACTTACTACATTCTTTTTGGTAATTATCCCTTGACAACACGGACTTTCTATGATATAGTGTAGGTACAAAGTGAGATTGGAGAAAACGATGAAGACCTACACCATAAAAGATTTCGAGAAACAGTTTCCTAATGACGATGCTTGCCTTGAGTTTCTCAAGAACGCTCGTTGGCCTAAAGGCGTTTATTGCGAGAAGTGCCAGAAGATAACTACGCATTACCGCATCGCTGGACGCAAGGTTTATTCCTGCGAGTTCTGTGGTTCTCATGTCTCTCCCACAGCTAATACAATCTTTCATAAATCCGATACGCCGCTTCGCTCGTGGTTCCATGCTATATTTCTGATGGCTTCTACAAAGACTGGAATATCCGCTAAACAGCTTCAACGGGAACTTGGAGTTACCTATAAAACCGCATGGCGCATGTTTAAAGAGATTCGTAAGCTTATGAGCGAAAACGTTGATCCTCTTACTGGACACGTTGAAGTTGACGAGACATATATCGGCGGTAAAAGCACCGGCAAGCGTGGTCGTGGCGCATCTGGCAAGACTGTTGTGCTTGGCATGGTAGAGCGCAACGGCAACGCTGTTACGAAGGTTATTCCCGATGTCAAAGCCAAGACGTTGCTCCCGATGATTGAGGCCAAAGTCGCTAGACAAGGCAAGACGGTTATTTTTACAGACGAGCTTCCCAGCTACAACAATGTTGAAAAACTTGGCTATGCTCATGAGATAGTCCAACACGCCGCTAAACAGTATGTTTGCGGTATCGCCCACGTCAACACTATTGAATCGCTGTGGAGCACTATCAAACGTGGTATTGATGGCGTAAACCATTCAGTTAGCCCTCTTTACCTTCAGTCTTATCTTGACTCTTACATTTATCGCTATAATCATCGTGCTGATGAGAAGCCGATGTTTGAGTCCCTTCTGGAGCGCATTCCTTCTGTGGTAAAGGTTGAGCCGCCTTCTTTAGAAGTCTCTCAAAACGCTTCTTAGTTAAAGGCGTATAGTTATTCATAATATCACCTTCATTAACCTTATCTTTAACCTTTGCCCAATCTACATCAACTTCAAATAGTTTGAAATTTATCCCCCTATCATCGTGACCTATAATATTGATTACTCCTTTATTGTCTGTACTAATATAGGTTTTATTCCCTATATTAGGTCGCACCCTACTGCTACTTTTAAAAACATAGTCTTTTGTTTCAATTCGAGACTGAGGTGATAAATAGAATAAGGTTTCTTGGTCTTTATCCATATTATGTCCTGCCGGTATAAATAGATTACAACTCGCCATTTTAGTATCTGTTTCCCAAGGTTTAATCTTGAGTTGTAACATCGAACAATTAATTCTTACATTCTCGTCTGGATTATTCGAACTAAACTTCACTTTAATAGGTAGGGTTAATGTATATATGTATGTGTCACCAAATCGATATTTATTATCTGGAAGATTATCTATATCTATCTCTAATTTCCCTGCGGAAATTATCTCGTAACTTACTCCGAAATGTTTCCAATATTTACTTTCTTGATATTTTCTCCAATATACTTTTGGATTTATACGAGCTAAAATCCCTTTCCGATACTTAGGCGGGATTATGAGAATAAGCAACCCAATAACTACTATTATTAAGCCTATAGTAAGAAGTATAATAGCCCATGACGGCCATGGTTCTGGTTGCAGTATACTATTCATAGCTGGCCCCACAAACGCGGCTCCAACTATTATAAAAGCAGAGCCAATGGCTATCCTTAGTTGTAAGTGCTTGCTTTCTTGGTTGTTCTCGTCGTTCATAATTTTGTGGTAACATTATACCACAAGCTATACGTGCCGTTAGGGGATAGTTACCTTCTTTTTTGTATTTACGTGCATCATGCCATCCTATGAATGCTACGTATATAATGCATCCTTGCCCCAATACACATAACCCTATTAACGCTAAAGAAAGCATTTCGGCGCTCATACAAATATCCTCCCATTACCAGTCTTTCCAGTACCTCTTACCGCCTATCTTAGTTATAGACCTAGCGGCTTTTACATCAGACGGAGAAGGCTGTTTACTGTCTGGTGTTATATATCTCCCATAATCAGCCCGAAGGAACTCCCACTCAGGATTCTTTTCACCTTCGGCTTTTCTCTTTTCCCGATGCTTTTTAATCATGTTGATAAACTGCTGTTGCGAAGCACCGCCCTTCATATAGTTTCGGCGGAACTTCTCTCTGTCCCTTAATACACGCTTCCAAGATTCTGTAGTAAGTGTTATTGTGACAGGCGCACCATCGGGCGTTACTGCGGTATCAAAGCCCTCAATCTCCTCTTTTATAAATCCACTTCTGCTTAATACTGCTTTTTCACTGTCATTAAGATTACCCATTTACTTTTCTCCCTTTAATTAAATTTATTAATCCCCATATTGCAAACGGAAGCATTGTACTAAACAATATAATGCTGAATATGAACTCAGCTTTATTATATGTAGCACCTGCCATTAATACCGCTCCCCCAAACACCATCATGACTAAACCTGCTGTAAAAGATGCTGTAAAAGATGCTCTAAAATATCTATTATCCATATTCCACCTCTTATACTAAACTTTTATATTTTGATAGCCATTCTTCCCCATATATTTTACCCCAAAATTCACCGTATTCTTTAGGGTATTTACGCTGAAATTCTAGACACCAATATTCATCAAGGCTTACCTCTGAAAAGTATACACTAGCAGATAACTTAAACTCATCTGGCATCTCAAAAATAGCTTTATCAATGACAGCCCATTTTTCTTCAGAGTAATTAAAGATAGTCATAATATTTCCTTTATCCTAAACTTTTACCCATAATACTACGAGCGTCCTCGATTAATGCGTGAAGCTCATTTACCTTCTCATTCAAAACCTTGAGGTCTATCAAACTGGATTCTTTAATACCTAATTCAACTACTGCGTGATAAACCTGCTTGACTGTAGGAAAATAGCCTATCGTTTTCCACGTTTTATCTTCTTCCCCTTCTTCATTAGCACCTTTACGTTTTAAGATAAAGTTGTGAGTTTTGTCCGAGTCAATCTTATAGGTCTTGTTGATGATATAAAATTCTGTGTCTCCTGTTTTACCCTTAGGCATTTTTATCCTCCAATAACTCAGGGTTCTCATAGATGTTAAAACTTCTTCCACTTGCGGCTATTGCAACTACGGCATAATGGCTGGATGTTTGATATATAATCTGTTCCACCTTCTGATAATGGTTTAATATGGTCTTTCGTAAGTGGTTTCTCAAGTTTGCAGATAGCACATTTATCACTAAATTTGCTTTTAAGTTCTTGCCATTCTTTAAGGGTATGACTCCCCTCTGCATTTTTTTGTCGTGCGTATCTTCTTGCTTTAAGATGTGAAATTCTCTCTGGATGTGATTTTCTATATCTTGCTGAGTAAATCCATTTAGGTTGCCCTTGTTTTCTAATTCCTTTGTAATTCTGATTTTCCCAAAAAGGGATTGCTTGATAATACTTACCTTGGCAGATTCGGGAGCAAAAGTGTTTCTTGCTTTTATGATAATGTGATTGCTTCTCCTCACATTCCTTATTACACATATCACAATTGAACTTAATCCAGACCCCCCGATTAGCAAGTCCGATTTTTCGTTTTGTTTCTTCTGAATGCGGTTTATTCCTTGGCACATAGTTATTATAACCCTTAGTTATTTATTTAGCAAGTGGCTATGTTCATAGATGTTTCCGAGAACTTCACAGCCAGTACCAGTACAGCAATTAAATAGGCTGAATAGAAGATTGGCTTTTTTATGCTGGCAACACCATTCTCCATCTGCCCATATTATCTTATAACGAGAAGTCATTGCGTCTGTGACTTTAACTATATCCCCTTCGTATATCTCCCTGCCGTTCTTGTCCTTCAGCCCTGTGTATTGCATGAGCACCATGCGTTTATTCCAAATTGAATGTTTATTCCAAAACAATACATCTCCATTTTCTTTTAAATCTATCTTTTTAGGGAAAAAGATTTCGTGATTATCTGCATCCCAAGCCCGAAATTTAATTATTCTATTCATTTCATTGCGCCTAACAAATCTTTATTTTCATATACATTACCAATAATCTCCCACCATTGCGGATGTTGCCCACTATCTGATGGCATTATTACACCGTATGGTGTATCAGAAAATTTAACTATTTGAGGGATAGGGATTTGTTTCTCGGTATTCCATACCATGTCAAATGCATTACTATCATGTAAATCCTTTACGATAATAATGTCGCCATCATATATTTCCTTGCCGTTTGTATCCTTTAAACCTGTAAATTGCAGGAGTTCAAATCTGTCCGTTACATTAATTGTATTCCCGTATCTATCCTCAATATAAATTTGTCCCGTTGTTGTCATAATGAGGTCTGGACAACCCGCATCAACCATAACTTTACGTTCTTTATCCCATGCTCTAAACTTAATCTCTCTCATTCTTCACTCCTTTTTAGCTACTATAGCATAGGTTATTACTTTTGTCAATACCCTATATACATACATTAGTCATACCCTGTTTATTCGTGACCACCCTGTTTTAAGCCCCTCTTTTCTGTTTTCCGATACCCAACACCACACCGACCCTTAACTCTTATCTGGCGGTGTTAGAGAATCGTTTAAAAGCATTCTGGCAAACCCCGACAACCCTTAAAAAGGGATTCTGTTAAACCACTGTATCCCCTAAATCGGCATGGAAACTTGATTTGCGACTCCCTGATTACGCCCCCAAAACTCCATGCCAAGTGCGTACTGCCCCCCAAACTTTCTGTTGAGATAAAAAGAGTGCTGTGCGAAGTTTTCTACTGAACTGGAATAAAACACCCCCATGTCCATGTCCAGAATAAAGAGCCTGTCACACTGAGGCTTTATAAATCTCTCAAAGATGTCTCTGTCTATCGCTATTGCTGGCGGTTTTTGAAGTATGTGTTCGTTGCGGATTCTCTTGATATATTTCTTCTCGATGATATGACCGCACACTTTACGGTTACTCATAATCACTGGTTCGCCTTCGTTTGATTGTATCCGTAGCCTCTCAAAATCAGTCATGCTCCACCTACCAATCCCCGATTTAAAAACATATGGCGTTCCCGTCTAGCCTGATAAGCCAGATAATCTTTCGGCTTTGAAGTCAAGGACAAACTGGTTGAAAAGGATGGTTTATCGTGCGGGTAATATCTTTTCGTTCCGCATTCCCGACAAACCCCGACTTCTTTGTATTTCTTACTGTCAAGTTTAGTCACAATCTCAAATCTGTTGTGTTCTTCACCTTTGCATAGCTGGTGCATATTCCCCCCTTACAGGCTTATTATAGCCACAATTCATACAAGACCACACTACGATAACCCCGTCTACTTCTTGGTGAGCCGCACCACCACAATGAGGACATCGGGCAAACCCTTGTCTTGGCGATATTCCCTGACGCTTGGGTAATCCAATCCAATCTTCCATCGTTAGAAAACTCTGCATATAAGGTGGTGTTACTATTCTCATACTAAACCTCCTACACGATTTCCTGTTTCTACAAACCGTTGGATTTTCTCATCGTAGTACAAACGTAATTTATAGTCTTTTAAACCTCCTTGCCTTAGTTTCGTGATTATGAGATTGCAGTAGTTATTATAATCACCGTTCTCATCTTTTTCCCTTTCGACCAGAAACGACCAGTCGGGGTCATAAGACAACGCACCAGAACCATAAGTTCTATCGAGATTGGAAGCCCCTTGTATACGGTTTATTCGGCTTACGGCGATAACTGGAACACTCAACTCATGAGCCATCATCTTGATACCACGAGATATATTCGTTAATCGCTCATTCTCATTTCGACTACCATCTGAATCGTTCATAAGTTGGATATAGTCCACAACTACGAGAGATAACTCATATTGCAACTGCATACGCCGAGCCATTGAATAAATCTGCTGAGTAGTTCCCATTGAGGGGTAGTAGTAGTGCATCTTGCCTTCAGATATAAGCCCGATTGCATCTGTGATTTTGTCATAAAGTTCGGGGGGATAGCCACCTTTACGTATTTCTTTTATCGGCTCTTTTGTCAATCGGGCTACATCCCTGTCTGTGATTTGTTCTCTGGACATTTCAAGGGATACAAACAGGACTTCTCCATAGACCGCAGAAACATACTGCCCCATCTGATGAGTTAGACTTGTCTTGCCTTCTGCGGGCGGGCCAGAGACTATAACCACATCTCCCTTATCCATTCCGCCAATCTTGTTGTCTATACTTGCAAACCCGAACGGTATTAATGCTTTCGTTCCGAGTTTAAGTTTTTCTGCGTACCTCAAATCCGCAAAATCGGCCTGTTCTTTTGGAGACATAAGAATATCTTTTTTGGATTTGGATTTAATATCAATCAAAACGCCGAGAGCATCGCCGTAGGCTTTGTCAACATCTTCCAACTCAGAGAGTTTACTTATTAAAAACCCTGCTGTATTTAAAGCCCGTCTTGCCCCAAACTTAATCACAATATCCGCATAAGATTCTATAAATACCGAAGTCGGGCAGTTGGCGATATATCCAGAAAGTAAGTGTACCCCGCCAGCGGCTTCGAGTTTACCCATACTTGATAACTCGTGAGCTACAGATAACTGTTCCACAACTTCATTGCGATTGTAGATATTTAAACAGGCTTCATAAATCCACTTATGCTTTTCACGATTAAAGTCCGATATTTTAAGTTTATTTGCTACCAAAGAGATAGCGTTACTGTCAACTAAAAGTGAGCCTAATACAGCTTCTTCAGCTTCGTGATTGAATAAGTCTGTCATTTAATCCCCTTAATCTGGAAGGTCTGCTAAATTTTTATACTCTTTTTTAGGTTGTGCTTGTTTATTCCCGTTGTTTTTATCGAGTAATATACTCTCAACATAATTTAGTTTGCGAACATTATTTTTTACTGATGTTTTAAAGGCTTCTAATGTGCGAACTGCACCATAGGTGTCTATAAAGTCATTAACTTGGCTTATATTAAAATCAGTTTTCAACATCCGAAAGTCTTGTTCTAAAATCGTAAATATTTTTTTAACAACTTCTTCAGCATCAGTCTGCGGTTTAAGGGAATCAGTAATAGGTAATGGGTAATGGGTATACGGGCGTTCTTGTCTGGTGCTTGTATCAGTTTTGTCTGGTGCTTGTATAGTGCTACGATTAGGCTTGTTCGTAGCCTGTTTTTTTGTAGTGCTTGTCTGGTGCTTATCTGGTGCTTGTATGATACTTGTATCGGAATTGTCTGGTGCTGGTATGATACTAGCACATTCCTTTACATGGGGGTGTTGGTGTTTTGCAAAATTAAGTATCTGTATAAAACAATCATCTGCGGCCTTATATCGGACTATAAACTGTCCTTTTGATGATGATAATTCGTTTAATAAACTATCTACATCAATATCTTCATATGGGAATATATTTACTTTAATTCGCTTGGGTCTATCTTCAAGTCTGCCTTCTCTGTCTGATAAACACCACAGCCCGATAAATAGTAGTCTTGCGTGTGGCGATGTTTCTGCTAAGTGTTCATTTTGAAAGAATGTCGGTTTAATATTTCTTGCCCTAGCCATTTTCTACCCCCTTATCCCCATTACCTTTTTCTCTGCGAGGAACATCCCAATAGATACTTCGACATTCAGGGTTTGGGCATTGTCGGGGGTTCGGTATTCTTGGTGTCCATTTGTATCCGCATCTGAGGCAGATACATTGAGGTAGTGTTATTTCGTTTGGCATTTGTAAACTCCTATTACAGTTATGCTAGTGTTATATCACATTTATGGTGTGCTGTCAAGTCTTTTATGTCTACTTCACTACTTCCCAACAAATAGCTTTACATCTTTCACATTGACCGTGTATTACTCTCAGCCCATCTTTATGTTCCAGACAAGGACTATTAAACCATTCAAGGAAGGCTCTTATTTGAAGTCTTAAAGCGGCTTCGTGCCTGAACAGTTTATCATGCTGTGCGAATTCCTGAATATCATCCCCGTTAAGTAATACTTCTCTTATAAACTTTTGTTTCTCGGCTTCTGTTACCTTGTGCATTCTATCTCCTTTATACGATTTTGAATCTGTGCTTTTACATCTTCATAGTCTAGTTTTGTTATATTAACAGCACGAGATAGTAAATCATCATATCGTTCTTCACCTAATCGTTTTTCTACCCAAGTTATATAAGTGCAAAAGTTGTTATGAAACGCTTGGTGGCAAGGTGTGCAAATACCATGCACATTATCCTCATCCCATCTAACGGATTTCATCCTACGACCATGAAAGTGACTTGGGTTTATGCCTTCCAATTTAACGTACTTATGGCAGTATTCACAGTATCCGTTTGAACGCAGTTGAATAAGATGGGCGAATAGTTTATCAAGTGTTTTTATTTGACTAGATTTCATCGCCCCTCCTTTAGCTTTGATTCTAGCTCTGCTAAACACTCAGGACATTCTTTATGCCAAGTATGTCCATCTATAACGTAGGCTCTGTGGCTGTGGTCTGTGCAATCTTCCTTCAGCCATTCCAGCAGCTTGAGTTGGGCAGTCTTAGCAGCGTTTAACACTAGCGTATCAAGTTCCCATTCAGGAAAGTCCATTCCGCCTTTCTGAATAAGTTCTAGCAGTTCTATAAACTCCTTCTTGCGTTCATCATTTGTCAGCAGTACCTCATCTATCATAAAGCCTCCTCACCTTCAATATAATCAGGCATTTCATACATTTCTCCGTCTACTTCCAAGCCATACTTCTTCATAAATTTCATATTCTTTAACCCGTAAATCTCAGCTATTTTCTGAGATACTTCATCCCAAGTTATCTTTACTGTTTTCACATTTCCTCCTTCTGTGCCCGCACGTAATCTTGGTCTGCATTTAATTGCACCTTTGTAGCATTGTTTATATTTACATCAAAGAAATCATATTCTTCCAACTTGCAATGTGGTAAGCTATCTGCTATCCTGTCTAGCTCTGCATTGTGGGCGGCGAGGATGCGGTCAACCCTATAATCACAACTATCACAATAAGGCCACCCACATTTTTCCTCTTTGTCACAATGATGTAGTATCTCCTCTACTGCTTGCTTGAAATCACTCATTACACACCTTCCCATCTCTTTAATACTGCATTGTGGTGTATCCCATTGTCGAGTAGAACTTTTTGGAAGTCTGCCTCTGTATAAGCAAGACTCTCGCCACGATGCTCTCGTTGTTTATTCTCTGCCTGCATACCCATAGCTGTAATTAATCCTTGAACAGCTATATTTATCCCATAGTCTAGTTCCTTTAATACCGCACGTTCAGCCATCTACGCGCCTCCCTCTGCTATAGCCCTGATGTTATTAGCACAGGCTATTAAATTATTGCCTAAAGCTCCTGCGGATATTTCCCCTTTATAGATAGCCAAAGATAAAACTTCCTTTATCACCTTCTCCGCAAACTCCTTGACAGCTGCGGATGCTACTGCGGAGTCGTGGGCTTCAATCTTTCTTGCGAAGTAATTATCAAACCAGCACTCAGCACAATCTTTACTCTCAACCTGTGGTTCATCGGATTCAGATGGAGATATACAGGTTATACAAGGGCATTCTTCAGCATCCCGTAGTTTAATTAACCCCGTAATAAATTGCTCCCGTAGTGGCATCTCTGCCTCATGCTCTATCGTGTCAAAGTCCCTGCTTACCTGTCGCTCTGGCTGTAGGTCGGCAGGGGTAAAAGACTTACACTTACACGGATTCTCGTCCTCGTCACAGCAATGGCACTTACCTGTCCAGTCCGTATGGTGGATACGTAAATGTCCACATCTACACTCATCACTCCAGTGTCTCTCAGGACAGGTTGGCTCTACAGGCTTCTTGGGTTGCTCTGGAATGTAGGGGATGCAGGCTTGGCCGCAGATATGCTTACGCTTTTTGCATGTTTTATCCATTAAATGAGGCTTACAATGTATCCAAGACCCCTTATCTGG
>Ga0265297_10009330_pt1 | contig 12695 bp, 8 predicted proteins | sample Munlanlwell13791_FD_192502 | JGI IMG/M metagenome (GOLD analysis project Ga0265297, IMG submission 192502) | Leachate microbial communities from a municipal landfill in Southern Ontario, Canada - Leachate well 137-91 | ecosystem: Engineered > Solid waste > Landfill > Unclassified | place...
GAGCTCCTTTAGAAGCCGCGAGTTTAAATATCGATCTCCGGGAGGACGAAATCGCCTTTCGGTGCAATCTGGTCACTGTCGAAAACAATAAGATGATCGATTACAGCGCCGGGCATATCCCCACCCAGGAGGCGTCCACGCTGATCGGCGCCTTAAACAACGAACTGGCTTCGGCCAATGAAAAATTCTACGCGGGAAAAAGCTATCGGCATCTTCTGGTGATCAAAAGCCGGCAGATTAAAAAACTCGCTCAACTGAAATTCGTCCCGCCGCACGATATCCTGGGCCAAAAAATCAACGCGTATCTTCCATCCGACCGAGACGCCATCCCGGCCTTGAAGCTGATGGAACAATCAAAAAGGATCCTGGGAAACCATCCTATCAATAAAGTACGCATTGACTTAAGAGAGAATCCCGCGAATATGATCTGGTTATGGGGGCAGGGGGTCAAACCTCAGTTACCGCTTTTTAAAGATCAATACGGCGTGGAGGGATCCATCATCTCCGCCGTCGATCTGGTCAACGGGATCGGTAAGTTAGCCGGACTGGAAGTGATCAAGGTCCCGGGGGCGACCGGTTATTACGACACAAATTTCTCGGGCAAAGCCCAATACGCCTTGGAATCCTTAAAGAAAAAAGATTTCGTTTTTATTCATATTGAAGCCCCGGACGAAGCCGGCCATAATGGCGATCTGAAAGCTAAGCTCGCGAGCATTGAGAACATCGACCGTGAAATTGTGGGGGCCATACTGAATCATTATGACATTCAGGATGACGTCCGAATCCTCATCCTGCCGGACCACCCGACTCCTTTGAATTTACGCACCCATACCGCTGACCCGGTCTGTTTTGTCATGGCCGGAAAGGGGATCCCCGCGAATGATTCGGAATCATTCGGCGAATCTGCTGCTCAGGAGAAGGGGATCAAGTTCCGCAGCGGCGAAGAATTAATGAAATATTTTATCAGCGCAAATTTGTAATTTTAATAGGCTAGAAAAAATACCCGGGATCAGGTTATGAACGCGATATCGATCATTTTAATCACGCTGACGGCTTTATTGCTGGGCTACCGTTTCTATGCGCGAAAAATCGAGAGACTCTGGCAAACGGACCCTACCCGCCAGCCGCCATCGGTGACCCGGTATGATGGCATAGACTACATTCCGGCCCAGAACTGGCTGGTCCTTTTTGGGCATCATTTCGCTTCCATCGCCGGAGCCGGCCCGATCATCGGCCCGGCTATCGCGGTTTGTTATTGGGGATGGGCACCCGCTTTGCTGTGGGTCATTTTGGGCTCCATATTTATCGGCGGGATCCATGATTTCGGCGCGCTGATGATCTCGGTGCGCGAGAACGGGTCGTCGATAGGAGATATCGCGGAACGCTCAATATCCCGCAACGCTAAGATTATCTTCTCGTTATTTATTTGGCTGGCCCTTATTTTAGTTGTGGCGGTCTTTGCCTATTTCGGCGCGGAAACATTTGTCAAGCAACCCGCCGTCGTCTTACCGTCGCTTGGATTGATTCCCTTGGCCGTTGTCGTGGGGTTAGCCCTTTACCGATTCAAATGGAATCCTCTTGTCGTTACGATCGCGGGATTATCCCTGCTAGGGATCCTGCTGATTGCCGGATGGCATTACCCCATTGAACTCCCCGGGAACAGCTTGCTCATTTGGATCCTCGTATTATTGATGTATTCTTTTTTCGCCTCTATCATTCCGGTGAACATTCTTTTGCAACCCAGAGATTATTTGTCGAGTTTCTTGTTGATGGGCGGCATCTTCTTGGCATTATTGGGTATCTTGGTCAGCCATCCCCAAGTTAACACCCCGGCTTTTATGCCTCAAAAAACTGCGACGGGTTATCTTTGGCCGATGATGTTCATCACCATCGCCTGCGGGGCCACCTCGGGATTTCATTCCTTGATTGCTTCCGGGACGACCTCGAAACAGTTGCCCAATGAAAAATATGCCAAGCTCATCGGGTTCGGGGGGATGCTTTTGGAAGGTTTCTTAGCCGCCATTGTCATTGTTTTGATTATCAGCGGATTCACTTTGGGGGAATTTAACTCACACATCGCGAACAAAACAAGTCCGGTGAATATGTATGGACTAAGTTTTGGCAATGTCACCCGGCCGTTTTTAGGAAAATGGGGGACATTTATCGCGATCACCATACTGAACGCCTTTATTTTAACCACACTCGATTCCGCGACCAGAATAGCGCGTTACATTACGGAAGAATTCCTGAGAATAAAAAACCGCTATCTTTCAACGTTACTGGTCGTTAGCCTGGGGGCCTGGCTGGCCATCAGCAAAGACAGCATGAACAAACCGTTATGGGAAAAGATCTGGCCGGCGTTCGGGGCATCCAACCAATTGGTGGCCGCGCTGGCGCTTTTGGTCATCAGCTGTTGGTTGCTAAGCAAGAAAAAAGCGACTTATTATTCCCTGATTCCCGCATGTTTTATGCTGGTGACCTCGCTCACCGCCCTGTTTTTTCAAATAAAAGAGTATTTGCAAAATAACGATTTTGTGCTTATTATTGTATCTTTGGTGCTTGTTGGCTCCGCGCTTTTTCTGATTCGCGAGATAATGATCACCTTCCGAAAGGGTCTTAGGCATGATTAAAAAACTCATTGTCCAGAAATACGGCGGCTCATCCGTCGCGAATGTCGATAGGATCAAGGCTGTCGCTAAACGGATCGCCCACTCCAAGACAAAACGCAACAATCTCGTCGTAGTCGTTTCCGCCCTCGGGGACACAACTGACGAATTGGAGGAGCTCGCCTTTAAATTAAACCCCAATCCTCCGGTCCGCGAAATGGACATGCTCATGTCCACCGGCGAACAGATTTCCTCTGCCTTGCTGGCGATGGCGATCAAGGCATTGGGACATGAAGCCATTTCTTTCACGGGAGCTCAGGTGGGGATCCAAACCGACCAATCTTTCACGAAAGCCCGCATTGAGACCATCAACGCACAAAGGATCAAAAAGGCCTGGGAAGAGAATAAGATTGTGATCGTTGCCGGCTTTCAGGGAGTCACTCATAATAACGATATCACGACTCTGGGGAGAGGCGGATCCGATCTCACGGCCGTGGCTTTAGCCCAAACCCTGAACGCCGATGTTTGTGAAATTTATACCGACGTCAAAGGCGTCTACACGACCGATCCGCGGGTCGTTCCGGAAGCCCGAAAGCTATCAACCATTACTTTTGACGAAATGTTAGAAATGGCTTCTTTGGGAGCGCAGGTGATGCAAGCCCGCTCCATTGAACTGGCCAGAAGATTTAATATCCCCATACATGTTCGTTCAAGTTTCGCTAAGGAGGTAGGGACCATGATTCTCAAAGAGGATGAAAAACTGGAGAGGGTGGCCGTCCGCGGCATCACCAGCAGTAAATCTGAGGCAAAGATAACCATCTGCGGGGTCCCGGATCAACCCGGCATCGCGGCAAAGATATTTAACGAGATATCCCGGATCAATGTCAGCGTCAACACGATCGTTCAAAATGTCAGCCATACCCGGTATACGGACATCTCTTTTACGGTGCCAAAAATCGACCAAAAAAAGACTATCGCCACGGTTAAAAGGATCTCAAAAAGGATCAAGGCCGGAGAGGTTTTAAGTGACAATAATATCGCGCGGGTTTCGATCGTGGGGTCCGGCATGCGCTCCCACCCCGGCATAGCGGCCAAGATGTTTCGGGTCCTGGCGGATCACAATATTAATATTGAAATGATCTCCACATCGGAGATCAGCATTTCATGCCTCATCGATCCAGGAAACATCGAAAAAGGGGTCAAGGCCCTCCACAAGGCTTTTGATTTGGACAAAATTTAGAAAGTCAGACGCCCCAGGAATAATGCAGAAAGGACTCAAGATGTCCCCCATATTCATTTATGATACGACATTACGCGACGGCTCTCAAACCGAGGGAGTTTCGTTCAGCGTCACCGATAAAATCAAGATCACCGAAAAACTCAATGATCTGGGCGTCCATTACGTGGAAGGCGGTTGGCCGGGATCAAACCCCAAAGACAAAGAATTTTTTCAGATCATGAAATCAAGGGAACTGAAGAATTCGCGGGTCGTCGCTTTCGGATCCACGCGCCGGGCCAAGATCTCCGTCTCCAATGACCAAAATCTGCGGGAGCTGGTGAAGTCCGGAACCAAGGCGATAACGATTTTCGGGAAAACATGGGATCTGCATGTCCGGGATGTCATCAAGACAACCCTGGATGAAAACCTGAAGATGATATCCGAATCCGTCCATTTCCTCAAAAGCAAAGACCGGGAAGTTTTCTATGACGCGGAGCATTTTTTCGACGGATATAAACACAATCCGGATTATGCCCTCAAGACCATCCTGGCCGCCCAGGAGGCCAAAGCGGATTGCATCATTTTTTGTGACACAAACGGAGGGACGCTGCCCCAGGAAATCCGCCGGATCTTAGAAGAAATAAAAAATAAGATCAGCGTCCCTATGGGCATCCATGTCCACAATGACCTCGACCTGGCCGTGGCCAACAGCTTAGCGGCGATCGAGGAGGGATGTACTCAGGTGCAAGGCACGTTAAACGGGCTGGGCGAACGCTGCGGGAACGCGGATCTGTGCACGATCATCGGCATTCTGCATACGAAAATGAAAATAAAATCCATACCGGACAAAAATATCAGCAAGCTTATGGAGACTGCCTACTTTCTCAGTGAAATCAGCAATTCCCGGCTGGCGGATAATCATCCCTTTGTCGGGCATTCCGCCTTCGCGCATAAAGCCGGAGTCCATATCGACGCGATGCTTAAAAATCCGCTGGCGTATGAGCATATGGACCCTGAGATCGTCGGAAACCACCGCCGGTTCGTGACCTCCGAATTGGCGGGAAAAATGCCCATCGTCATGCAGGCCAAAAAGATGGACATCATCATCGACAAAAAATCCACCGAAGCGCAAAAGCTCTTAAAGGCCCTGCAAAAGAAAGAGTTGGGGGGATATCAATTTGAGGCCGCCGACGCGTCATTTGAACTTTTTATGAAACGAGCGCTCAAGCAATACCGGCCTTTTTTCAAGCTGGAAGGTTTTAAGGTCGCGAGTGAAAAACGCATTGACGGAAAAGTCTTTGCCGAGGCCTCGATCCGGCTCAAGGTAAACGGAGAGGAAAAATTCAGCGCGGCCGAGGGGCATGGCCCGGTGGACGCCTTGGACCGAGCCTTGCGTCAGGCCTTAACGAAATTCTATCCCAACCTCACGAACATGCATCTGTCGGATTACAAGGTCCGCGTCCTGGATACCCAATCCGGGACAGCGGCGAAGGTCCGAGTCCTTATTGAGTCTCAAGATGATACGGATTCCTGGACGACCATCGGCGTGCATGAGAACATCATCCAGGCCAGTTGGGAAGCGCTCCTGGATAGCGTCGAATACAAAATTTTGAAAGATTCCAAGACAATAAAAAAATAGAAGAGGTTTCTTGAAGTCAGCGTCCGTGCTCGTCCACTGCTTCAAGAAACCTTTTAAATTTCTCAAGACAGCCATGAAAGAATTATCCACTCGATACAATTTCAAAGACATTGAAGACAAATGGTGCCAATATTGGGAAGGGCAGAAGATATTTCACGCCGAGGCCAACCCGAAAAAGGAACCATACAGCATTGTCATCCCTCCGCCCAACGTGACCGGTATCTTGCATATGGGGCACGCGCTGAACAGCACTCTTCAGGATATTATCATCCGGTATAAACGCATGCGCGGATTCGAAACTCTATGGATGCCGGGGACTGATCACGCGGGGATAGCGACCCAGAACGTCGTCGAAAAACAGCTGGCCAAAGAAGGGAAGACCCGGCAGGAGCTCGGGCGCGAAGAATTCCTGAAACGGCTATGGGATTGGAAGAAACAATACGGGGACACAATTATCCGCCAATTAAAAAAGTTGGGCTCTTCCTGCGACTGGGAACGGACCCGCTTCACCATGGATGAGCATTATTCCAATGCCGTCAAATATGTCTTTGTCGAACTTTACCAGAAAGGGCTGATCTATCAAGGGCAATATATCATCAACTGGTGCCCGCGTTGCCAGACCGCCTTATCGGATGAGGAGGCGGAGCATCAGGAAACCCAAGGGGCCCTATACTATATCCGTTATCCCCTCCAGGAAGACCCCAAACAATATGTCCTTGTGGCAACCACCCGCCCGGAAACAATGTTGGGTGACACGGCCGTTGCGGTCAACCCCAAAGACCAACGATATAAACATCTCATCGGCAAGACCGCCATTTTGCCCATTCTCGGACGGCAGATAAAGATCATCGCCGATAGCTTTGTTGATCCTCAGTTCGGAACCGGCGCCGTTAAGGTCACGCCGGCGCACGATCCCAATGACTTTGAAATGGGCCAGCGGCATCATTTGGAATTCATTAACATCTTGCACCCTGACGGCCGGCTCAATCCGCAAGCCGGTGACTTTTCCGGCATGGATCGGTTTGAGGCCCGGGAAGCATTAATAAAAACGCTCACCGAGTTAAAACTGTTGGAGAAGGTAGAACCGCACCTTCATTCCGTCGGCCATTGTTACCGCTGCGATACCGTCGTCGAACCTTACCTCTCGCGCCAATGGTTTGTCCGGATGGCTCCCTTGGCCAAACCCGCCATTGATGCCGTCAAGGATGGGAAGATAAAATTTCATCCGGCGCGATGGAAAAAAGTCTATCTGAACTGGATGGAAAATATCCGCGACTGGTGCATCTCCCGTCAAATCTGGTGGGGACACCGCATCCCTGTCTGGTATTGCCCGGAATGCCCGGTGGGGGAGAACATCATTGTCGCCCTTGAACCTCCGCAACAATGTCCCAAGTGTCATTCCAAAAAACTCGTCCAAGATGAAGACGTCCTGGATACCTGGTTTTCCTCCTGGCTTTGGCCTTTCGCCACCTTAGGATGGCCGCAAGACAAAAAAATGACGGGGTATTTTTATCCCACGGCTTCTTTGTTCACGGCTTCCGAGATTATATTTTTCTGGGTGGCCAGAATGATCATGGCCGGTTTCGAATTCATGAAAGACATTCCGTTTAGTGATGTCTATATCCATGGGACCGTGCGCGATGCCCAAGGGCGGAAGATGTCGAAATCCCTGGGAAACGCTATTGATCCTTTGGAGATCATCCGCGACTACGGCGCGGATGCCCTGCGCTACAGCCTGATCATCAATTCCGGTCAAGATCTTTTTATTTCCAGAGAAAAATTTGAGATCGGACGCAACTTTGCCAACAAGATATGGAACGCCTCGCGCCTGATCCTGATGAATATGACCATTCCAACCCGGACCTTTGACCTCGCCCGGGAAGTCGAGATAAAAGACCTGGATCTGCCGTCGAGATGGATCGTCTCGCGTTTTTACGCGACCCGGCTCAAAGTGGAAAGCGCTATCGAGAAATATAATTTCTCGGAAGCCGAAAATCTCATTTATGAATTTTTCTGGAGAAATTTCTGCGACTGGTATCTCGAGCTCATCAAAAACCGGTTCACCGACCCCAACTCGCAAAAGGTCGCCTTCTTCCTGCTGGAAAATTCTCTTCGCCTCATGCACCCGTTCATGCCATTTGTAACTGAAGAGATCTGGTCATACCTCGGCATCTCCGAGAAAAGCCTGTCTCTTTCCGAATGGCCCAAGGTGAGCAAACGGTTATTCGACAAAAAATCAGAAGATGACATGCAGACTCTCATTGAAATCGTCTCATCCATACGGAATCTCCGGACCCTCTGGAACATCAAATTAACGGAAGAGATTGAATGCTATTTTATCGCTGCGCAAAAAGACGATCTGTCACTGGTTGCGGAAAACACCGCTATTCTGACTTTCCTGTTAAAAATAAAAAAACTGACCATGGGCCAAAAGATGCCCGCCCTCAAAGATTGCGCAACAGCGGTCGCGGGAAAGATAAAGATGGCGATCCCCTTAAGGGGCCTCATCGATATCGAGAAAGAAACACAGCGAATCAATGACCAGATCGCGCAGCAGAGAAATTTCTGCGAAGGCCTATCCAAACGCTTAAAAAACAAAGATTTTCTTTCGAAGGCGCCGAAAGAAATCGTCGAAAAGGATAAACTGCGGTTAAAAGAAATCACCGTCAAAATTGCTGAACTCAAGGAAACCTTAAAGAGATTTGAGTCATAATTAAACGAAAATAGTCTTGAATGGCTTTCGCGGCGATACTATAATTCTACATACACATATTCCTATGCAGAAAGATATCAATAGAATAGTCGATTTAGCCCTGAGCGAAGACATCGCTAAGCGGGATATCACGTCTAACATCTTGATCCCCAAAAAGCACGTTTCCAAGGCCTACATCGTCCTAAAAGAACGCGGCATCGTGTGCGGCCTCGATATCGCCCAAAAAGTCTTCAAAAAACTAGACAGAAATGTCAAATTCCATGCTTTTCATAAAGATGGGGACGCGCTTCCGGCCAATACCCGAATCGCCCTTGTACAGGGAAAGACCAGGGCTTTATTGGCAGGAGAGAGAGTCGCCTTAAACTTTCTCAGCCATTTATCCGGAATATCGACTAACACGAATCGTTTTGTCAAAAGGATATATCCCTTCCCGGCCAAGATCATGGATACACGGAAAACCACACCCTGTTTGCGAAGATTAGATAAATATGCCGTCCGGTGCGGAGGCGGGGTCAACCACCGGGTCAACTTAAGCGAAATGGTGCACATTAAAGATAATCACATCGCCGCCTATAATTTGAACGGCTCTATCAGCGGTGCCATCAAAAAACTTCGCCGGTCCGTCAACAAACTGATCATCGTGGAAGTCGACAATATTCAGCAATTCAACGAAGTCTTGGAGGCTGCGCCCGACATCATCCTGTTGGATAATATGAGCCTCTCGGATATGAAAAAGGCCGTCGCCATAAACAGAAAGAGAAGGGGCAAGAAGAAAATTTTTCTCGAAGCTTCCGGGGGGATCAACCTTTCGACAGTTCGCTCCATCGCAAAAATCGGAATAGACCGCATATCAATCGGCAAGCTGACACACTCCAAGAAGGCCATAGATGTCTCAATGGACATGTTTTCGCTTAAGGAGACAAAATAGATTTTTCTTTTCTGGAAACGTAACTTGTTCCAATTCGATCGTCACATAATAAGGAGACAAATCAATGAAAGTCCATGGGATCAAAAGTTTTAAAAAGATCATTATCATCAGCAGTATTGTCGCCGCCGTCTTTTTCCTGGGGGCGTTTTTTCTTATCACGGTGATTTTCGGATAGAATCCTCATCCGTGCATCATCTATCCTTTCGGCCGAAAAACAGCTGGACCTCTTATGATGACAATTCAAACACCTAAAAATTCAACCTATCTGCGGACGATTATTTTTATTGCCGTGTTCATCCCCTGCTTCTTTATTATGGGATTGGCAGCATCATCCTGGGGAGAAGAAACATCTTCCCCGGATAAGCCTGCCGGCACGGTTACCGCGGCAGAGCCAGCATCGCCACCGGAGGAAGAGACCGCTTACCCTTACGCCTTGTTCGACGACCAATCGCTTTTGGACGGTTATGCCGAACGATACCGCGAAGAGCCAAGGGAGGTTCTCTTGGCCATGCTGCAGGATGAAACCTTAGATGATTTCCGGGTGACCGCCGCGGTCCGTGTCTTTCGGGAAAAATTCTGCGAAGCTGTCTTTTCCCAAGAAAAGAAATTCATTGAGAAAATCCTGCTGCGCCGGCTCAGCCGGACAGATTCGGTCTATGCCCACATTGAAATCATGCATACACTCTGCCGGATGGATCGTTATAAATATTTCAAATCCATGGTCCCGATCCTCATACAAAAACTGGACCACTACAACACCACCGCCAATGAATTAGCTTTCGCGCGAATAAACGATATTATCACGGCGGGATACAGCAGGACAAGAGAGGCGCGCATCGTATTCAATGTCTTACGGAAGAATTTTTTCCTGATGCGGCGCCGGCTGGCGAAGGTCACCGAACCCAACGAACGACTAAAACAAAAACTTAAATTATTGCGCTGGGCGGTGAAAATCCTGGGCAATCAAGAATTAAAGAGGCTTCCCAACGAAGTCATTCAATTGCTATAAGACTCTTTTTGATAAAGAGGCCGGTGCCGAATTGTTCATGCCAAGTGCGACCGTGAATTATTTGCCGACGGCGGATACCGCTCCTATGTGCGTATAACGCCGGTGACCTGACAAAAAAACACACCATACTCCTTTTAAGTGAACATCAAAGTAAAAAGCTGGCTATTATTTGTTTTTCTTGCCCTCCTGAGTTCTCTGTTCTGGCTTCAGTTCACCTGCCCCCATTTTTCCGGAATCGACTTGTCTATCAACCGCGCCAAGGCCCTGTCTATCGCCAAAGAATATCTGACAGATCAGCAAAAGATCGACACAAGAAATTTCCGAACAGCTATCGTCTTTGCTAACGACTCGGAAGCCGACCGCTATCTACAAAAAACGATAGGCCTGGAAAAAGAAAAGGATTTCTTCCGGAAGCATGACTTTGAAATCTTTTTCTGGGTTATCCGCTTCTTTCAAGAGAATAAGAAGGAAGAATTCCTGCTATTCATCAGTTCGGCAACCGGAGAAATCACCGCTTTCCGCCATGTAATCGACGACAGCGCCTTTCGGGAGACAATCGACAGAGAGACTGCCGAAAAGAGGATAAAAGGATTTCTCATCCGGCAGTTCAATTTCCCCCTTGAGGATTACTCGCTCCATGCCGACTCCGCTAAGAAATATGATAACCGTATCGACTATTCCTTCAGTTACGAAAAAAAAGGCGTCGCAATACCTTGGAGCGAAAAAGAAGATTCCGGAAACGCCAAGCTCTTAGCCGAGGCAACAATATCCGGCGACGATATCCTTTCCTTTTCCAAGAACAACCTTGATATCCCCGACCAATTTAACCGTTTCTTGGCCCGCCAAAAGAATGTCGGGATGACCCTGATCGCGATAATCCAAATCCTTTATCTGGGTTTATTTGTCGCCTCGATCTTTTATGTCGTCATTCAAAAAGGGCATGTGATTATGCAGGCCAGCAAACCGTTTTACACAGGCCTGGCCATGATGCTTTTTGTCCTGCTGATTTTTTCTGACCTCAACCAATTCGAGCACATCTTACGCCAATATCACACGACCCAGCCGTTGAACAGTTATCTCCTGCGCTACTTCCTGGGGAGAATAATGAATATCTTATTCGCGACGGTTGTCATTCTATTGCCCGGGCTATCCGGCGAGACGCTGAACTACGAGCTATCCCCGGAGAAAAAAGAGAGGGGGTTCTTATACTTTATCCGAACGACCTTCCTCTCTAAAAAAATTTCCTCCTCAATCGCTCTGGGATACCTTGTCTGCCTCATCATGATCGGCATTCAATCTTTGGCCTTCGAAATCGGCCGCCGGTATGCGGGGGTCTGGCTGGAACACGCCTGGCTCACCCAGCTATCCTCGACCTATTTGCCCTTTATGGCCGCGTTTGCTTTGGCCTTGGAGGCAAGTCTTTCGGAAGAGATCATCTTTCGCTTGTTCGCGATAAATTGGCTTAGGAAAATTCTGCGAAGCACATTAGCGGCCGTTTTCATATCCTCCTTGCTTTGGGGATTCGGCCACAGCCATTATCTGGTCTTCCCGATGTGGTTCCGGGGAGTCGAAGTCACCGTATTGGGGCTGTTTTTATCTTTCATTTATCTAAGGCACGGAATCGTGCCCGTTATCATCGGCCATTACCTGTTTGATGTCTTCTGGTCATCCCTGGGATATTTATTGGGAAAGACAAGCCCGCTTAATCTCTACGGCGCCATCCTGGCCCTGTTGTTGCCCTTGCTATACGCACTTTTATCTTTCGTCCTAAGCCGATCGAACAAGGAAAAAGAATTAACCTGGAAAATGAATCAACACCAGCTTTATAATCTGGAAATTCTTAAAAGTTATCTCCAACAGATTGATGAGAAAGAGCGAAGGCGGGCGGATTTAAGAAAAGAGATCATCGCTCATGGATGGGATATTGCCGTCGTGGAAACAGCCATTGAAGAAATAAAGAAGCGCGAACGTAATCAATAGAGGGGCCGATAAATTTGCCGGCGATAATTAGTATGTTAAAAAAGCTTTTCCTGCTCCTAAATAAAATCGTTAAGAGTCCTCTGGGGTTTATTCTCTTGGCCTCCTTGGTTTCCTATGGCCTCATGGCTTTCATTCACCCCGATTGGCTGGTGCGCAATCAAATGAGCTTTCTGTGGCAGCATGACACGGAGATCCCTTATCAGAACACCTTTACGTTGATTTCTTTTTACCAGCAGGGAGGAATTCAGTTATGGAATCGTTATGATCAGATGAGTTACGTCTTCGCGCACCTGACGACAGGTTTATATACCCTTACGCATATTTTCCTGGCTTTTATTTACATTCTGTTTTCTCCTCTTATCAAATATCCGGGCGAGGCTTTTCACGCGTGGTATTCGATCGGCTTTCACGGCTTTACGATATTCTTAAGGACTTTCGGCGGGTATTTGCTCCTGCGGCGATTTACCACCCATCGGGGCGTCATATTTGCCGCGCTCATATATCTGAACTCTTTTCTTTCCGTGCCAATGTATTTCGGAATGGATACGAATAACATCTTCAGCCTGCTGCCCCTTTTATTGTATTTTCTTTTGAAGTTCTT
>Ga0265297_10009331_pt1 | contig 12693 bp, 12 predicted proteins | sample Munlanlwell13791_FD_192502 | JGI IMG/M metagenome (GOLD analysis project Ga0265297, IMG submission 192502) | Leachate microbial communities from a municipal landfill in Southern Ontario, Canada - Leachate well 137-91 | ecosystem: Engineered > Solid waste > Landfill > Unclassified | place...
GTGGGAAGCGATACCACAAGTTCTTACTTCTTCGGGGGAGATTATTACTATAGCACAAAAGGATAGCGGGTTATTTAGTTTCAAAAAGTATCTTGAAGTAAAAGAGTTTCAAAAAATAGCTTTAGCTCCTAAAAATGTTACTTTTCTTGAAAGACCAGTACTTGATGTTAATGTTGTAACTACCAAAGTAAATGATAAGCATACCACCGTAACTATAAATTCTGAAATTAAGGGGAGCTTTAAGAAGGATTTTTCCTTTTGGTGTGCCTCTAGAGTGGACTCAAATGGAATAGCAGAAAGTAACTATTTAGATAAAATCGAATCCTGTCTAAAGAAGTAATTTAGATAGTTAGCTAATAAAAAGGAGGAGGCTTAAAGAGTAATACTAAAAGTCGCTGGAGTTTAATCAGTTCGAGAGGCTCATAACCTTGAGGTCAGCAGTTCAAATCTGCTCCCCGCAACCAAATAAAAACCCGTCATTTTGGCGGGTTTTTTATTTAAAATCCCTTGAAAAAGGAGCTGCCCTATGATAACCTAAAACCCTATGAATAAACTCTGGAAGTTTACCGATAATCTGGGGAGTTTTGAGTCGGATTCAGCGCACAAGGTCAAGAGTCTTTATTTTCCGCTTTGTAACGAAAATCTGATGTCTTCCATCACTCCGGATTTGCACGGAGATATCAAAGCCTCACAAAAATCATTCTTACTCACCCCGGTTTCCCGTATTGATTTAATTGATTCAAGATCTTCAAGAAATTTCTGGGTTTATATAAATAAGGATAAAATCTGGTCGGCAACCGGTGTATCAAAAGACCTAAAACAGATCAAAGAAGATAAATTTAAGTTAGAAGCCGGCCTTCTTTGGCATAAGGTAATCCGCGAGAATAAAAAAATCGGCTTAAAATCAGAGATACTTTCTTTTGTCCCTGCGTCGGGTGAGCCAGTTGAAATAATGCAGATTACTCTGACCAATGTTAGCCAAAAAAAGATAAAATTTGTTCCTACTGCAGCAATTCCTATATATGGCCGCAGCGCAGATAATCTGCGCGACCATCGCCATGTTACTTCGCTCCTGCAAAGAGTTACTCTTAATAAATTCGGTGTAATTGTAAAACCGACATTGTCTTTTGATGAGTCAGGGCACAAACCAAACAGAAACAATTATTTTGTTTTAGGTTGGGAGCAAAATGCCAAGGCTCCGCTCCATGTTTATCCCACCCAAGAAGGTTTTTGCGGAGATGACGGGGATTTAGAGGCGCCAAGCGCCGTATTGAATCACGCGCTGCCAAATAATAGACAAATTCAAGGAAAAGAAGCGATGGGTGGTTTACGTTTTGCTGCAATTTCCTTAGCTCCTAAGCAGTCGCATACATATATTATCGTCATGGGGATAACCCAAGATAATAAACAAATCAGCAATATTATTGATAAGTTTAATAGCCTGGATAAAGTTAAAGCTGCCTTAGAAAATACCAAAAAGTACTGGATCAAAAAAAGTAATATTGGTATTTGTACTGGTAACTCTGATTTTGATAATTGGTTTCGCTGGGTTAGTATTCAGCCAACCCTAAGGAGAATTTTTGGTTGTTCTTTTCTGCCGGATTTTGATTATGGTAAAGGCGGTAGAGGGTGGCGGGATCTTTGGCAGGATTGTTTAAGTTTGATCTTAAGCGAAGCAAAGCAAGTCCGCAGCCTGCTTTTGAACAATTTTTCCGGAGTACGTATTGATGGTTCAAATGCCACGATTATCGGTAAGAAACCGGGTGAGTTTATTGCGGATAGAAACAATATCAAGCGCGCCTGGATGGATCATGGCGTCTGGCCTATACTTACCCTAGATTTATATCTTAATAAAACAGGGGATTTTGATATTCTTTTTAAAGAGGCAACTTATTTTCATGACAGCTTAGGAAAAGTTAGGAGTTCCTCCGGCAAGGTTTATAGGGGGACGATACTTGAACATCTTTTGCTTGAAAATCTGGCGCAGTTTTTTAATGTAGGGGCGCATAACCATATACGTCTGCTAGGTGCCGATTGGAATGACGGGTTAGATATGGCCTCTAAATCCGGAGAGAGTGTAGCTTTTAGTTGTATGTATGCGCATAATTTAGGGCTGCTATCTAGCTTGCTGATGAAAGCGGGCAGAAGGCAGATTAAAGTAGCCAAGGAGATAAGCCGGTTATTACCCAAGATAAATTACAATAATATCAAAGCTAAACAGCAGCTTTTAAATTCATATTTTAACCTGATAAAGAATAAACTTTCCGGGAAAAAGATTTCTCTGGATGCAGAAGAATTAAGCAGGAACCTGAGGGAAAAATCAGATTGGATGATGCAACACATTCGTAAGAATGAATGGTTAAAAGCCGGATTTTTTAATGGTTATTATGATAATAAGAAAAGGCGGGTGGAAGGAGTAAAGAACGGCAATGTCAGGATGATCCTGGCTTCGCAGGTTTTTGCCATAATGAGCGGGGTGGCAACCGATGCTCAGATAGAGAAGATTTTGAAAAGCATAAATAGGCACCTTCTTGACCCAAAATTAAAGGGGTATCATTTAAATACAGACTTTGAAGAAGAACAACACGATTTAGGCCGGGCTTTTTCTTTTGTTTATGGGGATAAAGAGAATGGCGCGTTCTTTAACCATATGAGTATTATGCTTGCTTTCGCATTATATAAGCGAGGTTATAAGGAAGATGGCCGCAGGGCGCTAAAATCGATATATGGTATGGCAACAAATTCTAAGATCAGCCTGATCTATCCCTGTTTGCCGGAGTACTTTAATCTGGAGGGCAAGGGGATGTATTCGTATCTTACCGGCTCAGCCAGTTGGTTTATCTATGCGTTAGAAGGTTGTTGACTTTTATGCGGTAGCTTCCTATAATTAAAGCATGAGTAAGGCAAAAGAAGGCGACAAAGATAAACGTAAAAGCCAGCGTATTAAAATTTCTCTACCTATAAAACTTAAAGATTCGCAGAAAGGCCCGCCAAAAAACGGGATTACTCAGGATATAAGCGGACACGGTATAAGCGCCGTTATCTCTGAGGGAAAGATCCTTCAAGACCTAAAATCAGCATTGAATAAGAAAGTAGAGGTTTCTCTTTTTCTGGGGCCGGAAGGCTCTGCAGTCAGGGTTTTTTGCCGGGTTGCCTGGAGTAAGTTGATTGAGAAGCATAGGATCAAGATAGGTTTAAAGTTTCTGAATTTCGAAGATCAGACCCCTTATATTGATTTCCTCTGCGAAGAATTGATAAACTCTTTTCTTAAGAAAAACAAATAGAAAATAGGAAGGATAAAAGATTGATAGAAAAAAGGAAAGCAGACCGTTTAAAGGTGCCGCTACAGGTAGAATACCGGTTTTCCACTCAGCGAAAAACCCTGATAGAGAGGATTCGTGCGCATAATATAAGCGGCAGCGGGATAGGGTTAATTTTAAGTAACCCTATGGAGATCGGGACCAGATTAAAAACCTTAGTTTATTTTCCCGATGATACCAGGCCAGTAGAATTAATCAGTAAAGTAGTCTGGTGCCGGCCAAAAGCTAAACATAGTTTTGCCGTAGGGATAAAGCACACCACGATTGCGCCAAAAGATAAGGAAAGGTTTATTTCTCTTTTCTGCGAGACCATGATTAATTATTTTATATTGCCGAGCAAGGTAGTTATTTATGCAAAGAAGCGCAAGTAGGACAATCCTCTTAGTTGACGACGAAATCGAAGTTTGCCGGATAATCAGGGATTATCTGGAAAAAAAGAATTTTAAGGTCTCTGAAGCGCATAATGGAACCGAAGCGCTTACGGCGTTAAATAATTTTAAACCGGATTTAATTATACTTGATGTAATTATGCCGGTGATGGGCGGATTCGAACTCTTAGAGAAGCTTAAAGGCGATGGGAGTTATGCAAATGTGCCGGTAATTATGCTAACCGTAAAAAGTGACCCGCAGCATTTAGAGAGAGGTATTTCTTTACAGGCGGATTTTTACCTGCCCAAGCCCTTTAAATTAGATAATCTGATGAACTTTATTAATTTAATCGTTAAGGACTAGTATATGCCTAATCCTAAAACAATATATAGAGTAGCGCGCAGGCGGGGAGAATTAGAAGGGGCATTTTCGCTTGTCTATAAAGAATATTTGAAAAAAGGCTATATACCTAAAGGGTATCGCAGCACATTAAGGATCTCCCTTTATAATGCCTCTCCGCTTTCTACAACTTTTGTGGCTATGCAGGGTAAAAAGGTCGTAGCCGGAGTCACCCTTGTGCCGGATTCCCCTTTAGGAATACCTATGGATAAAATTTATCAGCGCGAGGTAGACGGCCTAAGAAAGCAGGGTTGCCGGGTAGCAGAGGTTTCGCAGCTGGCTATTGCAACTGACCTTTTCGGGCAGGGTTTTTTCTCAATGTTCAATTTTAAAAAATTGATTTTTGTTTTTAAACTTTTTAAATCTGTCCTGGATTATGCTATGGATGTGGACAAATTGACAGACCTTTGCATCGCCATAAATCCCAAACAGCAAAATCTTTATAAATTCCTTTATTTCGAGCAGTTCGGAGGATTGAAATATTACGGTTCAGTCAATCGCGCTCCGGCAATAGCTTTTCGCTTAAGGCTGGAAGGAGCAGAAGTTAGGGCGCGTTCCAAGAAAGGGCTTTATAAGATATTTTTCGGGAAGAAAGCCGATTCAAAATCATTCGAGGGCAAATATAAGCTGACTGAAAAAGACCTGGAATATCTATTTGTAAAGAAATCAGACATTTTTGAAAAAGCCTCACCTGAGCAGCTTGAATTTCTCAAGAGCTGCTATCCTTCTTATAAAATAAACAAGATCCTGACTAAAATCAAAGGTTAGAAATTATAGGAAAGTTCCGAATAAAGGCGGGATTTTTTATTAAACATTCCAAAGGTCCCCGTATCCTTGCCCTGAAATATATCCGCGCCGAATCTTAATAGCCAATTATTCATAAATTTATAATTTATTCTCGGCCGTATCATAAGATCCTGTGTCATAAGGCTGGATACTACTGTAAGTTCCGGTTCGAGGGCGCCGTTAAAAAATCCGGTTTTTAACCAGAGCGCGATGGAATTATTGACATTATATTCGTTAGTCAGGAGATTGGAATAGTTAAAGATTACTTTCTGCATAAATTGAAATGCCGTATCAATTTTCCCGAAGAAAGTATAATCAACCCCCAGAAGATAATTAAGCCAGCTTCTGCGTAAAACACCGTTTTCTACACTGCTGTCATAGGTCTGAAAATAGTCGTCTTTATTATAAACAAATTCCCCTTTTAAAACTATTTCGTTTATCTCTTTAGCAAAAGTTGCCCCAAAAATATCCAGTTTTTTGTAGGCCGGGCTAAATTCATAAACTCCCGCGGAAATGCTGCGAAAATTAACCGGAGATTTATTCCAGGTGTGCAGATAAAAAGCGCTAAAGTCCCAGCCGTTGAGAAGATAAGAAAGCCGTAAGCCCGCCTCACTGTTATTAAGGCTGGTTTTTGGTTTGCTGGGGTCAAAGTAAGTAAAGGGGGTACCGGAGGAAGGAAGAGGCAAGGGGAAAGCGAATTCAGAATTAGTGACGCCTAATTTATTCATTTCCGGAACAGGCATCCAGACGAACTCGGCATGAAAATTATTTTTTGAATATTCCAGGTCAACTCCCCATTGCGGGATCCTGATCATATCAAAATCCGGCAGGATAAATTCCCGCAGGTCCTTGGCGTTGACTGTGTCAGCAAAAAATAGCGCGATAGCCTCCCCCCAGACAACCTGCTGTTTGCCAATACGTATATCCCATGGCCCTTTTGAATAGTCCATATAGGTATCGCGTAATTCCACTTCGGATTGCATATCTGAGCGTACATTTGAAGGAAAATTATGCGTAAGCGCAAAGACCGCGTCATAATAAGCCCGGCCGCTGACTTTAAAACGCAGGTTATCCGAGAACTTACCGGCTTCAGATAAGATTAGTTGATTTCTGATCTTGGTAAACTCCGTAGGATGGGTTATTCTGTAGGCGGTTTCATTTTTCAGGCTTCCTGATTGCCGGAGAGAGAATTTTTCAGAGAGAGGTTTTATGGTATCGTATTTTTCTTGCCCTATTCTTGCGCGCAGATCCAGCGTATAAAGAGAAGCGAATTTTTCCGCCTCTACTTCTTTGACGAATTTAGCTAATTCTATGTTTTCTTCGGCAAGCGCCGGGAAAAAGGGGGAGAGAAAAAACAAAAAGAGGAAAAAACTTTTATATAGATTGGCATTTTTCATCAGTCCATAAACTTCTTCATATAATCTTTGGTAAAATATTTTTCTTCCAGCGGCCTGACATCCATATTGTCATATTCGATAATCGAGTTTTGGCCTTTAATAATAGGGTCTGTCATTACCAGCCGGCTGGGCCTCAGGCGCCCGGCAAGTTCTTTATAATTTTCATAAGAACAGGTTTTAAGCATTCGTCCAGAGGCCGCATAGAATTCCGCTTTTAAAGGATAGTAATTATCTTTCTCTACCCATAATAACGCGCGCGAATATGTGACATTATCGGCATTAGCCAAGAGGCCAAGCACGTAATAATCTTTTCCGTCGATCTGTTCGGTTTTAATTATTTCCGGAGTGTAATCGCCGGTAAAGTTTGCCCGGGCAATATCTCCGTTTGCAACGTCTCCAATCAGGCGTTCTCTTAGGGAGATGCGTAAGGGTTTAGAAAGCTCTGGCAGATATATCCAGAGGTCCCTATTTAACATCAGCATAGTCCTACCTCTGTCTATCGGAGGGGAAAGAGTTTTAATTACTGTTTTATCTTTTCCTTTTATCATAACATCGTAAGTGGCACTCAGGGGCGCGCGTTTTGCCTTGTAACTGGTTATCTTGACATAGACCGTATAATCCAGTTGTGGGTTTCTTACTTCATCGGACTTAAGGAGGATTTCTTCTGCAGCCGGTTCGGCAGCCCGGGATAAACCGGGGTATAAGAATAAGCCGCTTAAAATAAAAAAATAGATCAGTAGTTTTTTCATCTCTTTCTTTCGCTAGGCCGTAAATCTTAAGGCTGAAGCAATCTCCAGCTTAGAGGCTTTATAAGCCGGGAACAATGATGATATAAGAGAAGTAAATAAGGAAAGCAAAAAAGTAAAAATCAATACCGAAGGCACAACTTTTGGTTGTGAAAGCCAATTGAATGTTGCTCCCGGAGCAGGCGGCATAGGGATCCCTATGATGGAGACCAGATAAGTTATTATGCTTCCGGCGGCTATCCCGATTACCCCTCCTATCAGGCCCAAAGCTATTCCCTCGTATAAGAAGAGATTCAATACCCCGGATTTTTTTGTCCCCAGCGCCATGATTGTGCCGATTTCTCCCGTTCTTTCCAGCACAGCCATATTCATAGTGTTAAAAATGCTTAGTATTACTACAATGCCTATTACTAATTTAAGGATCAGAAACTGCCTGTTAAATAAGGCTTCGGTTTTGGTATAGAAATCGCTTAATTCAACCCAGGTTTTTATTTCCAGATCCATGTTTTTTCCTTTAAAAAGCTCCTGCAGCCTGTCTTTTACCTTTATTGTATCTTCGGTTTTGTTCAAGCGGATCATCAAGGACAGGACTGAATTAGTCTGTAGAAGTTTTTGCGCGGTAGCGAGGTTTAAGCGCAGGAAACGGTCATCAAAGGCTTTGGCTGAGGTAAGAAATATTCCCTTAACATTTACATCCAGCGCATTAATGGAACCTCCGACTGTATTAGCAAGTAAGATAAGTCCGTCTCCAACCTTTGCTTCTATCCCTGCGGCAAGGCCTTTTCCCAAGACAACATCGTATGCGTCTGTTTCTTTTAAAGAGTCGCCTTTTGTGATGAGCAGTGTACTCGGTATGTTCGTATTTTCTCTCATCAGGTTTAGTTTTTCTTCGGAGAAAATATAACCCGGTTCATTTTTGGGCTCAATTCCCTGACCGATGAATGAAATAGTATTATCTCCGGTACTAAGCAGCCCGGAAAATTCTATGCGGGAAGTGACAAACTGTATCTCCGGGATATCTTTGGTAAGAGAGATAATTTCCTGAGGGTTATCAATAAGGTAATCAAAGGGATGGGCATTGCCTTTTTCAAAAAATCCGGTTTTAAAAACCTGTAAATGCCCGGTATGCGCGCGGATATAGCTTTCTCTCATCTGCCAGAGCGTATCTTCAAAAAAACCGCCTACGAAGATAAGAGAGATACAGCCAAAGGCAATGGCAGAAAGCGTAATAATTGTCCGCGTCCTGTGCCGGAAAATATTCCTGATCGCTATTTTTAAAGTAATCATATTTAGCCCAAAATTGAGCCGTCCCAGAGTCTTACTACGCGGCTAGCCATATCCATTACTTTCTGGTCATGAGTAGAAAATATAAAAGTAGTCTGTTGTTCCTGATTGATCTTTTTCATCAGCCCTAAAATCTCTTCGCCTGTTTTGTGGTCTAAGTTTGCAGTAGGTTCGTCAGCCAGAATTACGGACGGGTTTGTTACAATTGCCCGGGCAATCGCTACTCTTTGCCTCTGGCCGCCGCTTAACTCCAAAGGCCTATGCCGCGCGAATTGCGCAAGCCCGACCTGAGATAGCGCGTGTTCCGCTATTATTCTTTTTTCTCTAGAGGATATTTTATGCGTGAGCAGGAGAGGGTATTCTACATTTTCTACTGCGGTTAAAACAGGCAGGAGGTTAAAATTCTGAAAAATAAATCCGATTCTCTGCGCCCTGATATCGGCTAATTCATTATTGGTGAGCCCGGAAAGCTCGCGCTCGTCGATAAAAATCTTCCCCGAACTTGGGGTTTCAATACCGCTTATCAGGTTCAGGAGAGTAGTTTTTCCGCTTCCCGAAGGCCCGGCAATGGCCAAAAATTCCCCTTTTTCTACCTGTAAATCCACGCCTTTTAAGGCGCAAACCGTAATTTTTCCCAGCAGGTAATCTTTGGTTGCTTTTTCGACCCGGACTACATTCATATACAATTAAGATACACTTACGGTTCTTTTTTGTCAAGAATTATGTATTGAAAGGAGCCTATCTTATGCTACAATAAACACTTAAGATAATCGACTAAGAAAAAATACTCTTTATTACGCATGCGGTTACTATTCAAAGGGATAGGCGAAAATGAGATGTAAAAAATGTCTGATGACCAGCGGGATAGAGAGAGTTAGTTTTGAGAAAGGGCTTTGTAATTTCTGCCGTCAGGAGTTTCCCCTAATTTCTTCGCAACACAAGGAAAAATGCCTCAAGGATTTTTACCAGACAATTGAGAGATTAAAGGAATATCAGGGTGAATATAATTGCATGGTGGCTTTCTCGGGAGGGAAAGACAGCGCCTATCTTTTATATATACTTAAATATGAATACGGCCTGCGGCCTTTGGCAGTAACGGTGGATACGGGTTTCTTAAACCCCAATGCCCATGATAATATAGCAAGGGTTACAAAAAAACTGCATATTGACCATACCTTTATCAAGCCGAACCAAGAGCTTTTTAATTCTCTTTACCGGTACTTCCTGAATAATTTAGCTAAGCTTAGCCATGGCAGGAATGTAGTCTACGATATGTGCGCGCTTTGCACCCACATAATGGATATTTGTATGCTTAAATTAGCCGTAGAAAAACGAATCCCGGTACTCTTTATAGGCCTTTCTCCTGATGAAATCAGAATGGTACTTAGAATTTACGGCCCAGACATTGCAGAACATTTCTACGAATCCGCGCCTTACAACATAATAGAAGAAAAAAATGCTCCTCTGAAATGCGCAGAAATCCTTAATGCTGATTTGTTAAAAGAGATTCACTTACCTGTTGCCTCGGAGGGGATGCCGAGAGTAATTTTCCCCTTTCATGTCCTTCCTTATGATCCGGAGAAGTTTCGTCAATTTTTAGATGAAAAAGGGATAATTCCTAAGGAAAAATCCTCCCCTTATGCCTCTAACTGCCAGATGAACTGGATTATGATTTATGCTTTTATGAAGAAGTTTAAATATAATCCGTATATAGAAATGTTTAGTGATATTGTGAGGCAAAAACCGGAGCTGCGGGCTAGTTATATCTGGATAGATAATTATATCAAGTTAGCAATTAAATTCGGCCTTTTTAAGAATAAAGAGATTAATAATATCTTGAAAGAATTAAAACTAGATAAGAAAGATATCCTATAAGGTATACTTTTTAACTAAGGGCGATAGATAAATGAATATGGCAGAAATCTGGTTTTACTTGGGGCTAATTTTGGGTTTAATTTTAGGCCTGGCCCCGATAATTTTAACTCTGCGCCTTAATTTATATATAAAGAAAAGCCTTACTCAGGAACGGAAGGATTTTTTCCCGCTCCTTACAGTTATAATTCCCTGTAAAGGCATTGATCCAGATTTTGAAAAAAACATATCCTCTTTTTTAAATCAACAATACCCCGATTTTCAGTTAATCTTCGTGGTTGCTACCGAGGAGGATCCTGCCTATCTTAAATTATCCCAGTTACTTTCCGGGTTGCCTCAAGTTAAATATAAGTTAGTCGTCTCGGGTATATCAGGGATTTGTTGCCAGAAGAATAATAATTTGATTAAAGGAGTAGAAGAGGCTAGAACTAATTCAGAGATTTTCGTTTTTCTGGATTCTGATTGTTGGCTTAAACCTGATTTTCTGAAGAATTTAGTTGTTCCGCTTGAAGATAAGAAGATAGGTGGTACCACCGGCTACCGCTGGTATAGCCCTGTAAGAGGCGGCTTAGGGAGTTTCTTGAGAAGTATTTGGAATGGCGGCGCGCTTCCTTTATTGATTGATCAAAGCTATAATTTCACTTTTGGAGGGACCACAGCAATAAGAAGAGAAGTTTTTGAAAAACTGGATATAAAATCCCATTGGCAGAGATCGGCTATCGATGACCTGACTCTAACCGGGGCATTGAAAAAAGCAAAGCTTTCTATAAGGTTTGTTCCCGAATGCATGACCGCGACTTATGAAGACAGTAGCTTAGCCCAAACCATAGAATTTACCAACCGTCAGACTATCTTTATGCGCATATATCATAAATCTTTCTGGTGGATGACGTTCGTAGTTTACGCGCTCTCCAGCCTTTTAATAGTTGCGGGTGTTTTGTTTTTACTTTGGCCGTTAAAGTTATTCTGGGCGGGAATTTCCTGCCTGTTTATTATTTTTTGGCAGATGTTAAATGCAGCCCTGTTTTCCTTTTTTCTAACTCGTATTTTACCTCTGGAAGCAGCGAGGAAACTCAAAGAAAACAGGCTGCTGTATATAATCCTTACGCCGCTGGCTACATTTTTGATATTATATAACAGCATCAATGCGTTGTTTAATAATACTATTATTTGGCGAGGGATAACCTATAAGATAAAATCGCCTTATAATATTGAAATCACAAAAGGTTAAAATGATGTATCCTTTAAAATCCATTTTAGGGTATCTGTCCGATTTGGGAAGGGTGAGGCTAGGCCTGGAGCCTAAGAAAGCCCTGACTACTTTATTTGAGGTTACTTTAAAATGCAACTTAAGGTGTAAGTATTGTTATATAGCGCAAGAAACGCAGAGATATCCGGAAGGTTTCTCAGAGCAGGAGTTAAGTTTCTCGGATTGCTGTAAAGTATTATCCCAGATTAAAAAATCCAGCAGGGGCCTGATTTTCTTCGGCGGAGAGCCGTTTATGAGAAAAGATTTTGCCCAATTGGTTGACTATGCCAAAACTTTAGGGTTTGATTCTATTGATTCATTTACTAACGGAATAACCCTTATGGAAAATCTGGAGATTATTAAGAAATTGGATATTCTTTATATTAGTTATGATTCTGCCAGAAAAAAACAGTACGGCAGCATTATGGATAAAGTGCTTAAGGATGCGCAATTTATCAAACAAAATTATAATAAGCGCATTATGTTTGATTCTACTCTGACCAAAGATGATACTTTTGAAGAACTGAAGCCCTTTTTGGATTATGTAGTCAGGAATAAATTCACTGTTTTTTTGCAACCACTAAGAGAAGACTCTGGCTTGCTTGATTTTAGCTGGTTTAATAATTTTATGCGCAAGGTCAAAAAAGAGTATGAGAACAATATACTTTATAATAAATTCATTAAGGAGTATTCGCTTACCGATACCAAACTTTGCGTCCCGAAAATAATGTTATTCATTGACTCCAAAGGGAATTTAGCCTATCCTTGCCAGAAGTTTATATCATGCAAAATAGGTAATTTATTGGAAAATGATATCGATTTGTTGTGGGAAGAAGGGAAGAAGAAATACGGGAAATTTCCTAATGAAAAATGCAGCCATTGCGGTTTTATTTGCTGGTGGGAGATATCCTATAATTTCAAAAATCCTTTAAGATTGTTTTTGACGCATCTTTTTAAATGATAAGTTGGCAGTTTTACGAAAAATTTAGGATTTCTTACGGGAGGACTTATGGATAGTGATAAAAAATTAGGAATGAAAGCAGGGTCGGGTAATGTTTTGTTTGAACTTTTCCGCTTTTTATTTAATTTCGTTGTTATTTTAATTTCTTTATTCATATCAATCTCTCTATTTAGGGCCCTGTCCGTTAGCGCCTCGGCGCTAATCCTGTCTCTTTCTATTATGGCCTCGTTATTTACTTTCCTCATCGTTTTCTTTCTGCTGTCCGTAATAATCTTAAAATTTATCTTTTTATTTATAAAATCCGGCCGAT
>Ga0265297_10009332_pt1 | contig 12691 bp, 9 predicted proteins | sample Munlanlwell13791_FD_192502 | JGI IMG/M metagenome (GOLD analysis project Ga0265297, IMG submission 192502) | Leachate microbial communities from a municipal landfill in Southern Ontario, Canada - Leachate well 137-91 | ecosystem: Engineered > Solid waste > Landfill > Unclassified | place...
TTGTCGCCATCAACCCAGGTAAACAATTAGGTGAAAGTCGTAACGCGCAAAGACGCTCGGACGTCAATAGTATCTTGAATGCTGTTTATCAATATTCAATTGACAATAATGGAACCATTCCAGCTGGCATTACAACTACGGCAACTGAAATCTGCCGCACAACCACTTGTACCGGCTTGGTTGATCTCGGTGTTTTAACAACCAGCGGTACCTATTTGACCGCTATTCCAGCTGATCCACAAGGATCTTCAACTAATGGTGCTGGTTACGAAATTATTCAAGACGCCAATGGAAGAATTACAGTTTCAGCACCAGATGCTGAATTGTCGGCGACAATTTCCGTAACTCGCTAGTGTTAGATGATTTAGGGAAAAGAGAGTCTTTTTTAAGACTCTCTTTTTTTGACGAAATAGTACATAACAAACCTGTAAGAGTTATTAATTATCCACAGATGAAATTTATTAGACCGATCAATGGTGGTATAATTTATTAGTCAAGGCAATCTATCTTTGAGCTTGTTAAGTGTTAGTGTTTAGCGTAGCTATAAAAACAAAAAGTATAATTTAAGGGAGGGAGAATGAAATTGCTCCGTAATAAAAAGGGATTTACCCTTTTGGAAGTCTTGCTCGTTATCGCGATTATCGCCATTTTGGCGGCCATCGTTATTGTCGCCATCAACCCAGGTAAACAATTAGGTGAAAGTCGTAACGCGCAAAGACGCTCGGACGTCAATAGTATCTTGAATGCTGTTTATCAATATTCAATTGACAATAATGGAACCATTCCAGCTGGAATTACTACAACCGCCCAGGAGATATGTCGATCGGCTACTTGTACCGGCTTGGTTGATCTCGGCGTTTTAACAACCAGCGGTACCTATTTGACCGCTATTCCAGCTGATCCACAGGGATCAACGGTTAACGGCGCCGGCTACGAAATAGTTCAGGACGCTAACGGAAGAATTACTGTATCAGCTCCGGATGCTGAGTTATCAGCAGTAATTGCGGTTACTCGATAATATATTTTGTTATCGGAAAAAGAGAGATAAAATGATAAAATCAATACATGATTAGTGGGTTATTGTCGGCCATAAGCCATTTTGTTATTAACGTGATTTCAGCAAGTGGGTATGCAGGAATTGCATTGTTAATGACTATTGAGTCATGTAATATCCCCTTGCCAAGTGAAGTCATTATGACTTTCAGTGGTTTTTTAGTCGGTAAGGGAGAAATGAATTTATGGTTGGCCGGTATTGCCGGTGGTATAGGCTGCACAATTGGTTCGTGGCTATCGTGGTGGCTTGGCTATAAAGGTGGACGACCATTAGTCGATAAATACGGTAAATACCTATTTCTCAAACACAGAGATGTTGAAAAGGGAGAAGAATGGTTCCGAAAATACGGTGAATCGATAGCATTTTTCTCGCGTCTTCTACCGGTAGTTAGAACTTTTATTTCTTTTCCGGCCGGAATAAGCAAAGTCAACTTACCTAAGTTTTTAGTATATACATTTTTAGGTTCGGTGATTTGGAGTACCGGCTTGGCTTGGGTTGGCGCAAAACTTGGAGAGAATTGGGACAGCCTAAAAGACATATTCCATAAGTTTGATTATGCAATATTAGCGATTATAATTATTGCGATAGTGTGGTGGATTTGGCGGCATTATAAGCATGAATAAGCAGAAAGAAGAAAATTATATAAAACTAATCATATTTAATAAATTACTATGGCTGAGAGCGAAATAATTCGACAGGAAAAAATAAGAAAGCTACATGATCTAATCGAAAAAGGAATTGCACCATATCCATACAGTTTTGAAGTTGAAGTGAATATTGCTGATATTCTAGCCCAATATGCTGAAGCAATTACTCCGGGAGATAAAACTGAGCATCGAGTTAAGCTAGCCGGCCGGATTATGTCGGTCAGACTCATGGGTAAGTTAATTTTTATGGATTTGGCTGATCAGACCGGTCAGATCCAGATATTTAACAATGGATCGGAACTGGGCGATAAGTTCGAATTAGTAAAACTTATCGATGCCGGTGATATTATCGGCGTTGAAGGCATAGTATTTCGCACTAAAGCCGGTCAGCTTTCAGTTTGGGTTGAAAATATTCAGCTTTTAAATAAGTCGTTAACCGGCATCGGTGATACATATTATTCACTTAAAGATATTGAATTAAAATATCGCAATCGCAGTCTAGATATGGTACTAAATCGTGAATCAAAAGATACTCTCGAAAAACGATTTCGTATGACGGCACTGATTCGACAATTTATGAACAACGAACAATATCTTGAAGTCGAAACACCGATTATTCAGACGGTTTATGGCGGAGCGGCGGCTGAACCATTTATAACTCATCATCATAAACTGGACATGAAGATGTATTTGCGTGTTTCACCTGAGCAGCATCTTAAACGACTGATGGCCGGTGGCATGGATGCTGTATATGAAATTGGTAAAAATTTCCGTAATGAAAATATTGACCGAACCCACAATCCCGAATTTACCATGATGGAAGCATACCGCGCCTATAAGGACTATCATTATATGATGGATCTGATGGAGCGACTAACGGAATATTTAGTTCAGCAGCTTTTTGCCACCGACACACTGACAATTGATGGGAACGAAGTATCATTCAAACGGCCTTGGGCGAAAATCCCAATGAAACAGGCATTGCTCGATATGGCCAACATTAATGTCGATAGTTTATCTGACGATGATCTGATTAGCTTAGCGGAAAAAACCGGAAAACAATTAAACCATCGCAATCGGGGCGAGTCGATACTGATATTATTTGAAGAGCATTGCGAGAAGAAGATAATTCAACCGACTCATATAATAGATTATCCTAAAGAATCAACGGTTTTCTGCAAAAAGCATCGTCAGGATCCGGAATTAATCGAGCGATTCGAAACATTTATTGCCGGTAGAGAAGTATCAAATGGTTACTCCGAGTTAAATGATCCGATCCTGCAACGACAACTTCTTGAACAGCAGGTTGATTTCAAAGAAAATGGTGCTGAGGAAGTTTGGGGCGAAATGGACGAGGACTTTATTCGGGCGTTGGATATGGGTATGCCACCGGCAGCTGGAATTGGCATCGGTATTGATCGACTGGCAATGACAATACTTAATCAATCAAGTATTAGGGATATTATCTATTTTCCAACCATGAAACCGATTGACGAAAAGGTATAGTCATGCACAATGGAGGGGCGAAGGTTCTATTGGCTGGGCTGGCAGTAGTGATAGTTGCCGGCGGATATTTGGTAATGAAGCTAAGTCCGAATCAAACGCTTGAAGCAGGTAGTGATCAACCGGTAATTTCTAAACCATGTTCTAATAATATTGTCGTCGTTCCCCACATTGAAGGAGCTTCGGAATTTCGCCAGGCATTCTGGTCCGGTCTGGATTTGAATTGTCAGCCTCAGGCGATTGTAGTTATATCGCCTAATCACTATTTAAATGGCATTAAGCCAATTATCGTTACTGGCAAAGATTGGACAATATCAAGCGGAACGGTAATTGGAGATCAGTCTTTGGCTCGTCAGTTGGAAACTGAATCAGTACTTTATGATGATGAGGCTTTTATTAAAGAGCATGGAGTCACCAACTTATTAAATGATTTAAATACCTATTACAAATCGGTTCCGGTAATTGCGGCAATGGTCGGAACTAATGCTACTTTTCCCGATATTGAAGAGTTGGGGGAATCACTTAAGGCAGTGTGTCAAAGTTGTCTCATTATCGGATCGGTAGATTTTTCTCACAGTAACCCGGAAGCCCTGGCTAATGTTCACGACCGTACTACGATTCGAGAGCTCCAATCATTAGATTCTACCGGTATTCAAGACAGTGAGACCGATGCTTCAATGGTACTAACTCTTTTAATTGAATTAGCAAAAGCTAATAATAATCAAGGTTTTAAAGTGGATAGTCAGGGTTGCGTTGCGTCTCAGGCCGATCCCGACTCATCAGAATGCACTACATATGTTATTGGATCATTTATTGATACTCCAACTGATACGGAAAAGATGACGAGCTTTACTTTTGCCGGGGATATTATGCTGGATCGTTTAGTTTACCACGTATTTAAAGATTCTGGATATGAAAAAATGTGGTCCAATTGGGGCAAGCGTCGGTTTTGGGGCACGGATATTTCGATGGTAAATCTCGAAGGTCCGATTTCAGAAAACGAAATATCGGATGATTATACATCGGGGAGTATGGTTTTTAACTTTCCCCCCGAGTCTATTGACGCTATTAAATATGCCGGAATCAACGTCGTTTCACTAGCTAATAACCATACATTAAATGCGGGTAAGGGTGGTCTGGTCTACACCAAAAAAATATTATCCGATAATCACATAGATTATATCGGCAATCCTAATATGCTCGAAGCGGATTCGGTCAAGGATTATAATACCGATATTCCACTACGAATCATCACGGTTAATTACCTGGAAAATCCTGATACCGACTGGATTCTCGATAAAATCAAAGAAGCTGACCAGTCTGGGCGATCGGTAATTATATATCCGCATTGGGGAAACGAATATCAAACAACGGCAAATTCCGTTCAGGTCAATTTAGCTCACCAATTTATTGATGCCGGTGCTGACATTATTATTGGCAGCCATCCTCACGTCATACAAAATATAGAAATTTACAACAACCGACCAATAATATATTCACTTGGCAATTTTATTTTTGATCAGACTTTTTCCAAGCCGACTCAACGTGGTTTATTAGTTACCGGAATAATATCGACAGAAAAAATTGAAATTGATATCTTACCGACAAAACAGGTTGATTTAAAGCCAGCGTTTTTAACTGGGGAAGAGAAGAGGACGACCCTGGACGCTCTATTACAATCTGTCGAAAGTTACATAAAAAATGATACGATAGTAATAGATATATAAACGAGGGGGAGTTGTGGAAGAAGAACTTAAAAACGACAATATCGAGCCGGAACAACCAATCGAAGATGACGCTGAAAAACCGTCGGGAGAAATGACAACCGGTAAGAATAAGTCATCGAAATGGTTGGCAATAATCATTATCGTGTTAGCGGTTGTAATAGTCGGTTTGTCAATATATGTAGTTAAAATATTACGCCAGGATACGATAGAATTAGCCAGCGACGTAACTATTAAAACCGTAATGGAAGGAACTGGAACTCAAGCCGGTGATGGAACTACCTGGATAACCCCGGAGAAACTTGAAGACCTGAAATTATTTTCTGCTATCGTCGGTGAAGCTGGGGTAGATTATACTGGCACGGATTATTATAAAGTAGGGACCACTAAGGATGGCGAGGATATCATTATTGCTAAAGTTAAAATTACAGGAATGATGGATTATACCGAACTTCATCGTTTTGTCCGTGGTGGTGGTGTGATTACCCGAATAGTGAAAAACAGTAACCCGATTGACAGTGATGCTTATGCAATTGCTGGATTCAAAGATGACACAGATCGATCATTTCCCGATTTATCAGTTGACTCAAATATTACCGAAGGATCCACTAAATTAGTCTTGCTCGATTCAGGTTGGTTTCCGACATCGTCAGACGAATTACCTGTCGGTAAAAGAGTGAAGCAAACACAATGGGGCGATTTAATGCTGACCACGACCGATTTGCCATCAAGCGCCGAAGCAACAGGATTGGTTAAAGCTGGACAATATTATATTATACTGAAAGACTCGACCCTAAAATACTTCGAACCCAAACCTAACTTTATTAATGACGATAACTCGATAAATGTAACTTGGTCCGACACTGATGCTCAGTCGGCTTACAACGCTATGCCGGCGTTATATTTACTGCCGACCAGCGGATGCGGATTGGGTGTAGGGACATTCCCGGTCGTAGCCAGTGATGCATTATTAACCGATAAAACGGTTATAGCTCAAAATACGGCTGGATCAAAATTATATAAAATCGGAAATAGTGGAAAGTCACTACTTGAATATGGATACAGTGTTTACGAATCAGCGCCTGGCGCCAACGGCGCCGGTACATATGATTCATTTGTCAAAGAGTCGGGTATGGTGGTCTGGATTGATGACTTTGGTACACCACTGACCTATGTATTATATAAATGGTTACCCGAGGCCGAATGTGGTAAACCGGTAGTCTATCTATATCCGACTGAAGAAACGGATTTCACAGTCAAAGTTGGCGCTAAAATTACGAAATCTCTGCCGGAATATATAAATAATTGGACTGGAGTTGCTTATCCAGACGGCAGACTAGTGGTGAACGGCCAAAATTACCCCAATTTATTTTGGGAAGGTTTAGGCTACGGGTTTTATCCGACTATCGATAGTGGGACGGTCGTTGAAAATAGATTGGTTGAATCAACATTACGCAGCCAAATGACAGAAATGGGTTTAAATGCGACGGAAGCCAACGATTTTATGGAGTATTGGTTGCCGAAGATGCCCAAGACCAAATATGTTCGTTTAACTTGGCTCGGAACCGAAGAGATGAATCGATTGGCACCGTTAATGGTTAAACCAAATCCCGATAGCGTAATCCGTGTATTTTTGGATTTTGAGGGGAGTGATACAATGATAAATATAAAGGCGCAAACATTGCCGCATAATTCTCGGGAGGGATTTACACTTGTTGAATGGGGTGGACTATTAAAGTGAAATTTATTATGAGGAAATAATCGAATGAAAAAAATATTACTATTGATTGTTGTGGTAGGCCTCATAACTTTTTCAGCTGGAAGCGTTAATGCTGGAGTATTTACTAAAGTCGGTGTGGTAGCAGATACCGGAGTATCAATTGGTAGGAACACATTGTCTTCAATGTGGAACGGATTTACTAGCCGAGTGAGTACGACAGTAAGTAGTGCTACAACTAAGTTTGCGCAGGGTGTTAGTCGAGTTGCCGTATGGGTATCCGGATCCGGAAATGAAGAAAATACACAAACTACCAGAAGAAAAATCCCTTCACCGCCAAGAGAAACTGTTTATTATGATGATTCATGGATTAATGATTCCGATACTTCTTCGTCGGATCAAACAGTAACATATTATGGCGGTAGATCTAGCCGCCGAAGTGGTGGCACGGCTCAAATCCAAGCTGCCGAAAATCGGGTTGATTGCGGACAGGTTGTTAATTCGGGGAGATTAAAACTTTTAGTCCGTACCGTTGCCGAGTCCTACGAAGTAAACGCTCAAGTATTCAAACGAACTACTACTGCTCCGCAATCAGCCGGTACTAATCTAAATACAAATTCAACTACCTATACTGAACTCGGTGCCGATTCTGATTATGAATCGAGCCCAACTTTGATGGTTAAGGATCCGACAAACTCGCACAGTAAGGGATCGACAACGATGTCTTTCATGACCTATGCGTTAGAGGATACGGCGACTGACCCGACTACCGGGATAAAGACTCGAACCCTGTTTGCTAATAGCGGGCTACTAGAAGCCGGAGATTATAAAGTTGTAATTGACAATGGTATCCAAAAATTCACTTATGCCTTCACTGTTAAGGCCTGTGTGACGAAAATTATCAGAATTGATATGACTTCAGACAAGGTGATAACTGAATCGGAATACAAGGCGAAGACAGCCCTGCGAACAAATGGATCTGAAGCGATGATTGCCGATAAGCGCAAGGCATATGCAACAGCGGTCGCGGAAAAAGCGGCCGAAGGCACAACAAACCTGGCAAATGTAAAATTTCCTCAGTGTTGTTATGTTTTACCCGACAAGAAACCGCAACAACTCATTTCTTCGCTTGATGCTTTGACTTCTCTTGCGAAAACATATGGTACAAAATTGTTCTGTGAATACAAAGACAATGTTGATAGTAGCGGCAAAGATAAAACAACCGGTGAGGAAGTTTGTCCAACTCAAGCTGCTGATACAGCGGCAACGACTGATAAAAATACCGATACCGGTACAAAGGCGGGCTCAATTACAACTGTTCCGGTTGAGGACATCGATGCGGGGAATACTGGTACCGGTACAACGACTGGATCATCGAGCTCTGCCAACCAATCGACTACAACCGATTCGTCAACGGCAACTAGTTCGACGGGTAGTTCGGCGAAAACGACCACATCTCCAGCAGTTGCAGATGCCGCTTCTACAGTAGCTGTTGTAGCCTTAACTAATACAATAAAACTGGAAAGTATTGAGGCGAGGTTAGCTACTATCGATGTCATGATTAAGGGATTGGCGATGGTCAAGAGCTATAGTAGATCATCAGAAGGAGTCGGTGAATTTGCCGGGTTGTATAAATATATCGAACAGAGGATGGCATCGATCGAAGCCGAACTAAATGCTATCTCGCCATTGACCAACACGGCCAAAGAGAAATATGCGGCCTTATTTAAAGAATTAACCGCTTTAAAATAAAAAGGAAAATATGAAAAAATGGGTAATTGCGTTACTGGTGATTAGTCTATTGGCCAATATTGGTTTAGCTATCTGGGTATGGCAGTTGCAGACTAAAGTTGATGAAGACACGTCCATAATCACCAATCTACTATTAGAAATTCAATCTGATGATGAGATAGAATTAGTACAATAGTCGGACTTAAGGAGGACGTGGATATCGGTGTGATGAAAATGGGGCATAAAAATTTTAGAATAAGAGCAGCGTGGCTGATAGTGTTTTTGTGCACCCTATTTTTAAGCACCGGATCAAGGCCGATTGCTTTAGCCGAAGATTCAACAGATAAGCCAGCTGCCTCTTCGACATATAGTGTTGACCCATATGAGGCCAGGACATATTCTACCGACGCAACTACATCAGATTGGGTCCAGGATCGTGATGTGACTGCGGCAGGTCAAGGTGCGGCTCGGGCATCGGCATTATTGGATTGGGCTTTATCAGCTAACAAAGATACTTTTAATGCTTTTAAGGCTGATCAGGACGATAGTTCCACTTTGTCTCTTTATACGATGTGGCGAACCGTGAACTACATTTCGATGCTAATATTTATGATTATTCTAGTTGCAATCGGTTTCGGCCGGATACTGAGAACTGATTGGGGAGTTAAATCGGTCCGGCTAATCCCAATGATATTAATATATATGGTATTAGCCAATGTCAGTTTCTTTATTGGGCGAGGTATTGTCACGTTTATTGATAAAGTCGATACCATACTCTATAGTGCGGTGCCGGATTCATCGGCAACCGATACCGAACTTAATGCGGAAAAATTAATGGCTGTATCAATTGATTATCAGGAATTTATTGGATATAGAAAATGGGATGTTAAATATGAGGATTCGGTACAGAACGAATTAGCGCTTTTGAAGATTAATACCTATACGGACTATGCATTAGCTGGCGTAATTATATTAAGAATATTAGTAATCTGGGCGTTGATAATTTTCTTGCCACTGATATTCCCGCTGATGGTTTTTCCGCCAACTAAAAAAATTGCTGTTGTTTGGTTTCGAGAATATGCCAGATGGTTATTATATGCGCCAATGTTAATACTATTCCTAGTGGCTATTCCCACTATTTGGTCTAATAGCAATGTATCAACAAATGAAAGTGACACAAATAAAATTTATCATATCGGGACGAATATTATTTTAACGGCACCCGGCCTTGATACATCTACCACAACTTCTTCAACAACTACTACTGGGACGATGTGGAGCCTGGGTAGTACGAGCGAATATGCCCGATTTATCACCGGAATAATGATGATTTGGGTAGCAATCCTTTTACCACTATTACTACTTAGGGTCGCCATGAGTATGGTGGCTCAGTACAGTCCGAAGATGCAATCGTATTGGCAAAAAACTCAATTAGCTCAGATTACAAATCGGTTTATTCCCCAGTCACCGCAACCTGCTCCTACTCCGTCGCCCGGGAGTGCCATTGATGCCACTCGAATCTCTACAACGAATAATACAAATTTACTAACCAGGTTACGCGAAGAGGAGATTAAGGCTGCGTCAGAACCAGTAAAATCACTGGCCGGAGTGATTGCGGAATCAACCCAAAGAACCATTCCAGTTCCAAGAATGCTTGAGATGGTTAATATTAGCCACAGTGTTCCGGAGATTACATTAGCAACAACAATTCCTGAGGTTAGGAATATATCTGATATTGCCAAAGTCGAAACTAACCCTGGCAAACTGGATGCGACTAATCGCTTGATTGCTGGATTGCGAAACAGTGATTCAATAGACAATCCCGAAGAACGCGAACGATATAGAAAATTAGCCAATGATTTAAATCTTAAGGCTAAAATAGGTGACTATACTGCTCAAAAAGTTCAAAGCGCAGTGACTAACAATAATACGAAAATTATTACTGCACGAGCCAATGAAGAATTACGAAGAGAAATTATCAAACAAGCGATGTCTAGGATAGTTGAAACTAGCCAGAATATTGAAAATGCTGGCTCATTCAATGCAATGGAACGAGATCAAAAACAAACTAATATTGCCAATGACATTAAGACACAGGCAGCCAAGGGAGATCAAAGGGCTATAGCGGCTCAAGGTGCAGTTTCACAGATTCAAGCAATCGCCAAAGAATTCGGGCATGGTCGCGATGATCAGGCAGCCGGTAATATTGAGGCACTAATGAAAAAAATTGCTCAGCCGCAAACAATTACGAATCCGGACGAAGGCCGACAATTTGGCGCTCTTCACGATATGTTAGTTGAAGAACAACGAACTAATAAAGATTCATCCTTAAAGGATAGTCTTATAAATTTAGCGGAGATAGCACAAATTAATGGTAAGATTCCATCTGATGATGTCAACGCCAATCTCGATGCGAATCTAACTCGAGAATATTTAGAACAAATCTGCCAAGACGATGCTGAATTTAATAAAACTGTTGAAATTTGGCAGGATCACTATATTAACACTCCGTTTACGCCATCACCGAAATTTAATGATAAAAACAGTTGGCTGGAAGGTGAAGCAACGAAATTAGACGAATTATTAAACAATCTACTATCGCCTCAGCCGGAAATACGTCAAAAAGCACTTGATGAAGTCAAGACGATTATGCCATTTCTACTTATCGGTGGATATAGTATGATTGATATTGCTAAATATCTATTAGCGAAGTTAAAAGCGGCAAAGAATGTGATTGGTCATAAAACAACTAATGCATCACAGGTAGAAGATAAAGAAGAGGTGGTTGATAAAGACGTATCTCAAACCGTTGAACCAAAGACGATGGCGATGGCAGAAGAAGATAATAATTAATTTAAAGAAGTTAAAAGAAGCCTCACATGAGGCTTCTTTTTTTTATTCTTCTACATCGTCAGACTGGGAATCGGCATCATCCGTTAACGCCGTATTAGTGTCATCGGTTGATGGGGTTTTGATGTCGTCATCGCCCATACTTTCCTCCTTGGTTAATATATTGCTTAAATATCTTACCAAAATATTGACTTTTAAAGAATAAAATGGTACGATTTGCGTTATTGTCAACAGCTGACATGTCCTTTGACATGTGATACCGATACCGGAAATTTTACCCGTGGAAGGGGTTGATAGATAGTGAGCTACCGAGCCAAATTGCTTGTGATACTGGGGGTGGCATTAGCCGTCTTCACTGTCACAAGTGGAGTAGCGCTGGTGGTCTGCAGAAGTCAGTCGCAGGCCTATCTAGCGTCGCAGCAAGCGGCGTATCCCCCGCGCGTTGAGGCGTTGATCGCCGACGAACTGAGGGAGAGTCTGTCGGTGACGGAAGATTGGGGGAATTGGGACGGCCTCTACAACGCCATCCTGAACAACGACCGGCAGTTCTTGCGTAACAACATCGGTCCAAAGTCCTTGGAGGATACGGAGTGCGTTTTCATTGGCGTCTACGACGTCGATGGCAACATGCTCCGCGTGGACACGTCGACGGAAATCGATGGCAAACCCATCGGCCATACTCTCAAGGATCGGCAATTTCCGGTAGCCGGTTTGACCAGTGATCCGACCAACCCCAGCCTTATCTATCGCTTTACGGCGGTAAGGGTACGCCAAAGCGATGGTTCGGGTGAGGTGGTTGGGACGCTGGCGATGATCCGACCTCTCGAGGAGGGGAACTTGTGGAATGAGATCATCGGTGCCACGACACTGAACGGCCGCGAAGCAGATAAGGACGTTCGATCGGTTGTGATCCCGAAGATCGACGTTCTGAGCGGACGTGCACTTGACGTCTCCATCTACTACCGGCTCGCCGAGGATACACCGGTCTCCTACCGAGTGGTGATAGCGACCATCTGCGTTCTTTGGGCAGTAATGCTAGTGCTGGCCGGTGTACTCTACCGGATAGTCGGCATTGCCTACCCGAGACGCATCAGTCGCGTTGCCGATAAGGCTATGGCGATCGCCGAAGACATCATGGGTGACGAACGGGAGATAACCTACGGTGGTCGCTGTCCCGAATCGGCTCATCTGGTTGCAGCCATCAACACCCTACTGGCCAGGGCTCGAGAGGCCTTGGCAGCCAAGGACGAAGCGATCGCTGCGAAGCAAGTGGTGATCGATGACAACGAAAGACGGACCGCCGATCACCTGAGGGTTCTTGATGAGCTGGCCAGTTACCAGGGCCAGATGGCGGTTCAGGCCCGTATCGATGCCGTCGCAACGTTGGCCCAGGGTATCGCTCATAACGTCAACAACGCCTTGTGTGTGATCCTCGGCTACATCGAGCTCATCATGCTAGAAGACG
>Ga0265297_10009333_pt1 | contig 12691 bp, 23 predicted proteins | sample Munlanlwell13791_FD_192502 | JGI IMG/M metagenome (GOLD analysis project Ga0265297, IMG submission 192502) | Leachate microbial communities from a municipal landfill in Southern Ontario, Canada - Leachate well 137-91 | ecosystem: Engineered > Solid waste > Landfill > Unclassified | place...
CCGGGCGACAACTCGGAGTTCGCGGTGGATCTGATCACCCCGATCGCCATGGAGAAGGGGCTGCGCTTCGCCATCCGCGAGGGCGGCCACACCGTCGGCGCCGGCGTCGTCATCGAAATAACGGAGTGATGGAGTAAAGGAGCAGATCATGGCTGAGGCACAGATCAGCAACCAGCAGCGTATCCGCATCCGCCTGCGGGCGTGCGACCACCGGATACTGGACGCGAGCGTCGCGAAGATCGTCGATACGGCCCGCCGCACGGGCGCCGTGATCTCGGGGCCGGTCTTGTTGCCGACTCATATCCGGAAGTACTGCGTGCTCCGTTCGCCCCACATCGATAAGAAGTCGAGGGAGCAGTTCGAGATGAGGATCCACAAGCGGCTGATCGAGCTGAAGAGCCCGACCTCCAGGACGGTCGACGAACTCATGAAGCTCGACCTTCCGGCCGGGGTGGACGTGGAGATCAAGCTTTAGCCGCAAGAGCGAAGGATTTTAGAGGGCATATGGCAGAAAAGGATCAGGCAAAGGCCGTAGAAAAGGCGGAACATAAGGAAGCGACCCAAGAAGGGACGGCCGGCAAGCCGGCCGCCGGCTTGGCCCCGATGACCCTCCGCGCCCTCCTGGGTGAGAAGCTGGGGATGACCCAGCTGTTCACCAAGGAAGGCGAGCGGAAGTCGGTCACGATCGTCAAGGCCGGGCCCTGCTCGGTGGTCCGCGTGAAGGACCATGACGGCTCCGACGGCTACTCGGCCGTCGTGCTGGGCTACGGCCGCGAGAAGCATCCGCGCATGGCGGACGTGGGCCAGTTCAAGGCGGCCCAGGTGGAGCCGATGCGGCACCTCAAGGAGTTCCGCGTCCGCGACTCCGACGTCAAGGATTTCAAGCCCGGCCAGGTCGTGAGCCTGGTCGGACGGTTCCACCCCGGCGACTTCGTGGACGTCCAGGGGACCTCGAAGGGCAAGGGCTTCGCGGGCGTCATGAAGCGTCACCATTTCGGCGGCCTGCCGGCATCCCACGGCGCCTCGGACAAGGAGCGCTCTCCCGGGTCCCTGGCCTCGCGGCGCTCTCTCGGGCGCGTCATGCCCGGGCAGCGGATGGCGGGGCATATGGGCATGGACACCGTGACGGTCCAGAAAGTCGAGGTCCTGCGGGTGCGCTGGAGCGAGAATCTTTTGTACCTCGGCGGAGCGGTGCCGGGCCCCAAGGGCGGCCTGGTGACGGTCCTCGAGACCGTGAAGGCGCTCAAGCGGCGCCCGATCCGGATCAAGACCAAGCAGGTCCGCAAGGACAAGATGGGTAACATCATTGTCGAGCAGGTCCGGACCAAGAAGAAGGTCTAGCGTGGGTGATATCATGGAAGCCTCTGTTCTTAACCTGAAGGGCGAGGAAGTCGGGAAGGTCGCGTTGCCGGAGAAGGTCTTCGGCGTGAGGCTTTCCCCGGTGCTGCTGCACGAGGCGACGACGACGTATCTGTCGAACCAGCGCAGCGGCACGGCGAATACCAAGACGCGCGCCGAGGTGTCCGGCGGCGGCAAGAAGCCGTGGAAGCAGAAGCACACCGGACGGGCCCGGCAGGGCTCGACCCGCTCGCCTATTTGGCGCAAGGGCGGCGTGTGCTTCGGCCCGAGGACCCGGAGCTGGCGTCTGGAGATGCCGCGCAAGAAGAGCCGCCAGGCCCTTGCCCAGGCGCTTTCCGCGCGCGTGCTGGACGGCGGCCTGAGGATCGTGGACAACATCTCGCTGGACGGGGCCAAGACCAAGCAGGTCGCGGCCTTCCTTAAGGCCCTCAAGGCCGAGAATCGCTCGCTGGTGGTGACCGACGCGCGCGATGCGAACCTGGCTTTGGCGGCGCGGAACGTGCCCGAGTTGAGGGTGGTGCTGGTTTCGGACCTGAACGCCTACGAGGTCCTGGCGCATCGCCACGTCATCATCACGCGCAAGGCGCTCGATAAGCTCGCCCCGAGGTGGAACTGATGGCAGATCTCAAGCTCTATTCCCAGATCGTGCGGCCCGTCCTGACGGAGCGGAGCACGCAGCTTAAAGAGAAGTTCAACCAGTACGTCTTCGAGGTCGCCCTCGTTTCGTCGAAGACCGACATCAAGCGGGCCGTCGAGCAGCTCTTCAAGGTGACGGTCGAGCGGGTCCGCACGATGCGCGTGCCCGGGAAGTACCGCCGGTACGGGCGCGGCGGCGGATATCGTTCGGATTGGAAGAAGGCGGTGGTGACCCTCAAGAAGGGGGACGCCATCGACCTCGTGGAGCAGTCGGCATAGGCCGGCGGAACTCAGGAGCGGATAATGGCAGTCAAGAGCTTCAGGCCGTATACGCCGTCCCGGCGCAACATGACGGTGGCGGATTTTTCCGAGCTGAGCAAGGTCCGGCCCGAGAAGAGTCTGACCGTGGGACTCAGGAAGTCCGGTGGGCGGAATAACACCGGGATGATCATGGTCCGGCATATCGGCGGCGGGCACAAGCGCATCTATCGGTTCATCGACTTCAAGCGCGACAAGAAGGGCGTGCCCGGCAGGGTGGTCACGATCGAGTACGACCCGAACCGCTCGGCCCGGATCTCGCTGATTCAGTATGCGGACGGCGAGAAGCGCTATATCCTCCACCCGGTCGGACTGAAGGTCGGCGACCCGGTGATGTCCGGCCCCGAGGCCGACATCAAGATCGGCAACGCGCTGCCCATCGAGAATATCCCTGAAGGCACGTTCATCCACAACGTCGAGCTCACCCCGGGCAAGGGCGCCCAGATGGTGCGCTCCGCCGGCTCCCAGGCCCAGCTGATGGGCAAGGACCCGGTCACGGGCTACGCGCACGTGAAACTGCCCTCCGGAGAGATCCGATTGGTGTCGCTGCGCTGCATCGCGACGATCGGGCAGGTGTCCAACATCGATCACGGTTCGATCGTTTACGGGAAGGCGGGGACGACGCGCCACAAGGGGCGGCGTCCGACCGTCCGCGGTACGGCCATGAACCCCGTGGACCATCCGCTCGGCGGAGGCCGCGGCAAGTCGAAGGGCGGCAACCACCCGCAGTCCCCGTGGGGGCAGCTGGCTAAGGGGCTGAAGACCCGGAACAAGAGGAAGCTCTGGGGCTGGATGATCGTCCAGGACCGGCGTAAGGGCCAGGGCGCGCAATAGTTCCATCTTTAGGAGATAGACATGAGTCGTTCGACAAAAAAAGGGCCGTACGTGGACCAGAGCCTGCTGACCAAGGTCCGCAAGATGAACACGGCGGGCGAGAAGAAGGTCGTCAAGGTCTGGTGCCGCTCGTGCACGATCGTCCCGGAGATGGTGGGCCATACCTTCGGGGTCCACAACGGGCGCAAGTTCCTGCCCATCTACATCAGCGAGCAGATGGTGGGACACAAGCTGGGGGAGTTCGCCTTCACCCGGTTCTTCAAGGGCCACGGTCAGGCCCATACCCGGGAAGCGACGGAGCTCACGTGAGGTCCATGATCCATGGAAGCCATCGCACACGCTAGATTCCAGAGATACGGTTCCCGGAAGGTCGAGCAGGTGCTCGAGCAGATCCGGGGTCAGTCGGTCCAGCGGGTCCAGGAGATTCTGATCCTGATCCCGCGCCGCTCGACGAAGCTGGTCGGCAAGACGCTGTTGTCCGCCGCCGCGAACCTGCAGGTCAAGGCGGGCAAGAAGCTCGAGGCGAAGCAGATCTTCGTCAGCAAGGCCTGGGTCGTCAACGGCCCGATGAGCCACATGAAGCGCGTCATGCCCGCCCCGATGGGCCGCGCCATGACGTTCAAGCGCAAGGTGTGTCACCTGACGGTGGTCGTTTCCGATACCAAGGCAGCGTAGGGGAGTGCTATGGGACAGAAAATACATCCCAAATCCGTCCGGTTGGGCTACGTTCAAGAGTGGGAGTCCAAGTGGTTCTCGCTGAAGGACATGCCGGCCCTCATCGGCGAGGACTATAAGATCCGCCATCTCGTCCGCGAACGGTTCCGCCTCGCCGCGGTCAGCTGGGTCGGCATCGAGCGGGCCGGCTCCTACCTTCGGGTCAATATCCACACCGCGCGCCCCGGGGTCGTCATCGGAAAGAGAGGGGCGGACATCGAGAGCCTCCGGGCTCAGATCGAGAAGCTGACCTCCCGCAAGACCTTCATCAACGTCGTCGAGATCAAGGAGCCGGAGCTCGACGCCCGGCTGGTGGCCGAGTCCATCGCGATGCAGCTCGAGAGGCGGATCGCCCATCGGCGCGCGATGCGCCGGGCCATGGAGCGCACCATGCAGGCCGGCGCCCTTGGCATCAAGATCGAGATCAAGGGCCGCATCGGCGGCGCCGAGATCGCCCGGCGGGAGTGGAACCGCGAGGGCCGTGTGCCGCTGCACACCTTCTCCGCGGACATCGACTACGGCATCGTCGAGGCCCGCACCATGATGGGGCTCATCGGCGTGAAGGTCTGGATCTTCAAGAAGCAGTTCTTCGCCAAGAGCCCCAACGAGCTCCTCAAGGAGCTCCGCGCGGAGGGACGGATGATCGAGGCCCCTCCCGTACCGGCCGCCGCTCCGGCCGCGGCGTCGGCCGCTCCGGCGCAGGCGCCGGCAGCGCCCGTCGCGGGGCAGCCCGCCACCGCCGGGGCTGAGAATCCCGAGGATATGCCCGAGCTTCCTCCGGCCGCCCTCGCGCAGCTCTTGGGAGAGGCAACCCCCGAGGGCGGAAAGGAGTCCTGAACCATGCTGATGCCGACGCGGGTCAAGTACAGAAAGACGCACTCGCACCCCTACATCAAGGGGAACGCGAAGCGGGGGACCGACATCGCCTTCGGCGAGTACGGGCTCAAGGCGCTCGAGTCGAAATGGGTGACGGCGCGCCAGCTCGAGGCGAGCCGGCAGGCGATCACCCGGTACATCCGCAAGGGCGGCAAGCTCTGGCTGCGGGTCTTCCCGGACAAGGCCATCACGAAGCACCCGGCCGAGACCCGCATGGGAAAGGGCAAGGGCGCTCCGGACCACTGGGCGGCCGTCATCAAGCCGGGCCGAGTCCTGTTCGAGGTCGAAGGCATCCCGGAGCCTGTCGCCCGTACGGCGTTCAAGCGGGCCTCTTTCAAGCTGCCGATCAAGACCAAATTCGTGGCGCGGGAGAAGCGCTAGGCTTATGAAGCAAAAAGAAAAGGACAAGAAACGGAACTTTTCGACCGCGGAGCTCCAGGCCGAGCTGAACGGGCTTGTGGAGAAGCAGTTCAAGCTCAGGTTCAAGCATCGCGTGACCCCCCTTGCGAATCCGCTGGATTTGCGGACGGTGAGGCGGGACATCGCCCGCCTCAAGGGTTGGATCCGTGAGAAGGAGCTGGGAGCGAGGAGAGCGTCATGACGACAGAATCTGCCCGGGGGCGTCGGCACCTCTTTTCGGGCGTCGTGGTATCCGATAAGGCGGATAAGACGCGCGTGGTGACGGTGAGTCGCACCGTCCGCGAGGCGCAGTACGAGAAGGTCCAGCGCAAGCAGTCCAAGTTCTACGTTCACGACGAGAAGAACGCGTCGCATGTCGGGGACGTGGTCGAGATCATGGGCGCGCGTCCGATGTCGAGGCTCAAGCGCTGGCGCCTGGTCCGGATCCTGAAGACGGCTCCGCGCGTCAGCGAGGTCGCCGCCTTCGGCGAGCCCAAGGCCGCGGCGAAAGAAGGTGCGGCATGATACAGCTCAGGTCGATCCTTAACGTGGCGGACAATTCCGGGGCCCGCAAGCTCCAGTGCTTCAAGGTCCTCGGCGGCAGCTCGCGGCGCTACGCCGGCGTCGGGGATATCATCGTGTGTTCAGTGAGGGACGCGATCCCCCACGGCGCGGTTAAGAAGGGCGAGGTCGTGAAGGCCGTGATCATCCGGACGCGGCATCACTACGCCCGAAAGGACGGCTCGTACGTCCGGTTCGACGACAACGCCGCCTGCCTCATCGACGACAAGAACGAGCCGAAAGGCACGCGCGTCTTCGGGCCGGTCGCGCGGGAACTCCGCGAGAAGGAGTTCTTGAAGATCATCTCGCTGGCCCCCGAGGTCGTTTAGCCATGGCGAAACTGAAGATACGGAAGAAGGATATGGTGCTGGTCATCGCGGGTAGGGACCGCGGTAAGAAGGGGGAGGTTCTAAAGGTCTTCCCCGATAAGAACCGCGTCCTGGTCGCGAAGGTTAACATGGTCACGCGGCATGTCAAGCCCAAACAGTCGGAGCCCGGCGGCCGTCAGGTGAAGGAGGGCGCGATCCACCTTTCCAACGTGATGCTGGTCTGTCCCAAGTGCCAGCAGGCCATCCGGGCCAAGCGCGACAAGCTGCAGACCGGGGAGAGCGTCCGGGTCTGCCGGAAATGTGGGGAAGTGATACTCTGATGAGCGAAGAAAAAGGGAAGGACCATAAGCAGGAGAAATCGCACAAGGGCGACAAGTCCGAGAAGGGGCCGAAGCCCGGCCACGCCGACGGCAAGAAGCCGCAGCAGCAGGGCAAGCCCCAACAGCAGGGCAAGAAGCATGGCGGCAAGGAAGCCGCGGTGCCCAAGGGCCCGACCGGGGTCATCGAGAAGTCTCCCGGCGCGCCGCGCCTGAAGAAGCATTATTTCGAGACCGTGGCTCCGTCCATCAAGGAGGAGCTGAGCAAGAGCAACATCCATGAGGTCCCGAGGCTGATGAAGATCGTGATCAACATGGGCATCGGGGAGGGCAAGGAGAACGTCCAGGCGGTGGACCAGGCCCGCGAAGCGCTCGGCCAGATCGTGGGCCAGCTGCCCCAGATCCGCAAGGCGAAGAAGTCGATCTCCAACTTCAAGCTGCGCGCCGGGATGCCGATCGGCGTCCGGGTGACGCTGCGCGGGGACCGGATGTATGAGTTCTTCGACCGGCTGATGTCGACGGCCATGCCCCGTATCCGCGACTTCCGGGGGCTGGAGCCGAAAGGCTTCGACGGCTGCGGCAACTTCAATCTTGGACTTCGGGAGCACCACATCTTCCCCGAGGTGAACATCGAGAAGTCGATGAAGGCGCGCGGCATGAACATCACGTTCGTGACCACCGCGAAGACCGACGAAGAGGGCCTGTACTTTCTGACCCGCATGGGCATGCCGTTCCGGAAGCCGGGTCAGAAGCAGTAGGCGGGGGAACTATGGCGACAAAAGCGTGGGTCGCGAAGATGGCGAAGCCGCAGAAGTTCGCGGTGCGCTACCGCAATCGGTGCCAGCTGTGCGGGCGCCCGAGGGGCTACTATCGGGACTTCGGCCTCTGCCGGATCTGCTTCCGCAAGATGGCGCACCTGGGGCAGATTCCGGGCGTTAGAAAATCCTCCTGGTAGGGGTTGGCAATCATGGACACACTAGCGGATCTCTTGACCCGAATCCGGAACGCGAGCGCGAAGCAGAAGGACCGCGTCGACGTCCCCCTGTCCAAGCTGAAGGTGGAGGTCGTGCGCATCCTCAAGGACGAGGGCTTTATCGCGAACTATAAGACCGTCCCGGGCGGGGCGGGCGGCAAGTTCCAGGCGCTGCGGGTCTTCCTGAAGTACACCCCGAACAGGGAAGCCGCCATCCGCGGGCTCCGGCGCATCTCGAAGCCGGGGCTGCGGATCTACCGCTCGTACGGGGACATCCCCCGGGGGCGCGGGGGGCTGGTCGTCACGATCCTTTCGACGTCGAAGGGCGTCGTGACGCACAGGCAGGCCAAGGACATGAAGGTCGGCGGAGAGGTCCTCTGCCAGGTCTGGTGACAATTCGGAGTTAACGCTTCCATCGAGGTTTCTATGAGCCGCATAGGCAGACAGCCGGTCGTGATTCCGGCCGGAGTGCAGGTCCAGGTCAAAGACTCGAAGGTCAGCATCAAGGGGCCTCTCGGGGAGCTCGCGATGTCCATCCCGGCTCCTGTGAAGGTCGAGCAGAAGTCCGGACAGCTCGTCCTTACCATCGAGGAGTCCGACAACCCCAACTCCGGCGCGCTGTGGGGCATGGCGCGGGCGAGGTTGGCCAACATGGTCGACGGCGTCTGCGCGGGCTATAAGAAGGAGCTCGAGATCCATGGCGTCGGGTTCAAGGCCGTGCTGGAGGGCGAGACGCTGGTGCTGAACATCGGGCGCACTCATCAGGTCAAGTTCTCCGTACCCAAGGGGATCAAGGTCGAGGTCGATAAGAAACAGACGAAGCTCGGCATCAGCGGCGTCGACAAGGACCTCGTGGGGCAGACGGCCGCCCAGGTCCGGGAACTGAGGCCTCCGGAGCCGTATAAGGGTACCGGCATCCGGTACGCCGGCGAGCACATCATCCGGAAGGCCGGCAAGGCGGCGGCCGGCGCGGCCGGCGCGGCCGGCGCGGCGCCCAAGAAGTAGGGGAGATTTCGAGATGAAAGACAAGAGAATCCGGTTCGAGCTGAGGAGAGCGCGGACCCGCCGGCGCATCCGCCGCTCCGTGAACGGGCTGCCGCGGCTCACGGTCCATCGCTCGCTCAAGTATTTCTACGCCCAGGTGGTCGACGACGTCAAGGGCGTGACGCTGGCATCGGCCTCGTCGGTCATCAAGGACCTCCGCGGGACGCGGAAGTCCTGCAAGAACCTGGCCGACGCGAAGACGGTCGGCCGGCTCGTGGCGGAGAGGGCCCTCAAGGCGGGGATCAAGCAGGTGGTCTTCGACCGCGGGGGGAGGGTCTACCACGGACGTGTGAAGGCCTTGGCCGACGCGGCCCGTACCGCCGGCCTCAAACTTTAGACTGTTCCCAAGAGAGACCAACATGATCCAACAAACCAGGACTCAGGCGCCCAGAAGGGACGGCCACGGCCCAGGCAGGGGGAGACCCCCGCGCCGCCAGAGCGAGTCGGAGGCGCTCGGTCTCAAGGAGACCGTAGTGGCCATCAACCGCGTGTCGAAGACCGTCAAGGGTGGCAAGAGGTTCTCTTTCGGCGTGCTGGTCGTCGTGGGAGACTTGAAGGGCACGGTCGGCTGCGGCCTCGGGAAGTCGAAGGATATCCAGTTCGCCATCCAGAAGGGCGCGTCGCAGGCGCGCCGCAGCATGGAGAAGTTCTCCATCCTGAACGACACGATCCCCCATGAGACCGTGGGCAGCTACGGAGCGGGCAGAATCTGGATGAAACCCGCCGCTCCGGGCACGGGGGTCATCGCCGGCGGCGGCGTCCGGGCGGTGCTCGAGGCGGCTGGGATCCGGAACATCCTGACCAAGAGTCTCGGCAGCAACAACCATTTCAGCATGGTCTACGCGACCTTCGAGGCCCTCCGGACGCTTAGGACCAAGGAGCAGATCCTGAATCTGAGAGGCAAGGCATGACCGAGCGACAAGTGAACCTCAGCTCTCTGTATCCGGCCCCCGGCTCCCGCAAGCGCCATAAGAGGCTCGGCTGCGGGCACGGCTCCGGGCACGGCAAGTCCTGCACGCGCGGGAGCAACGGCCAGCGCTCCCGTTCGGGCGACGGGAAGATGGTCGGTTTCGAGGGCGGCCAGATGCCGCTCGTGCGGCGCCTCCCCAAGAGGGGTTTCCGGAACACGGATTTCCGCACCGAGTACCAGGTCGTCCACATCGACGACCTCATCAGGGTGTTCAAGAACCAGAGCGAAGTCAGTCTCGAGGCCCTGCGCCTCCACGGCCTGATCGGGGCCGGCGACCGGGTCAAGGTCCTGGGGGACGGCGAGATCTCGAAGCCCATGAAGGTCCAGGCCCACGCCTTCTCCAAGAGCGCGAAAGAGAAGATCGAGAAGGCCGGCGGGAAGGCCGACATCGTGGCGCAGGGCAAGCCCTACGTCCGCGAGGCCAAGGCTAAGACGGGCAAGGCGTCCTAAGGATGATCCAGAAGATCGGCGAGATATTCGAGGTCCCGGACCTGCGCAAGAAGGTTCTCTTCACGCTGGGCTGCCTCGCGATCTACCGCCTCGGCGCGGCCATCCCGATCCCCGGGATCAACGCGGAGGCCATCCGGCAGATCTTCCAGGCGCAGAGCAGCTCGCTGCTGGGCATATTGAACATCTTCTCCGGCGGAGCCCTGGGACAGTTCGCCATCCTGTCGATGGGCGTCATGCCCTACATCAACGCGTCGATCATCATGAGCCTGATGCAGGGCGCGCATGTCATCCCGTATCTGGACCGGCTGCATAAGGAAGGGGAGCTCGGGCGGCGCAAGATCAACCAGGTCACGCGCTACCTGACTCTCGTGCTGGCGGCCGTGCAGTCCACGGGTCTGACCATCATGATGACGAAGATGGTCCCCTCCGATACCCCGGTCGTCCTCGACCCGTCAGTCGGCTTCTACCTCACCACGGTCCTGACGCTCGTGGGCGGGACCATGTTCGTCATGTGGCTCGGAGAGCAGATGACCGAGCAGGGCGTCGGCAACGGCGTGTCGCTGATCATCTTCGCCGGCATCGTGGAGCGGTTGCCGGGCGCCGTCGTGGGGCTGGTGAGCCTGGTGCAGGCCGAGGAGATCGGGCTCATTCGCGCGCTCCTCATCGTGGCCGTCGTGATCGGGCTCGTTATGTCGGTCGTGTGGGTCGAGACGGCCCAGCGGAAGATCCCCGTCCAGTATGCCAAGCGCATGGTGGGCCGCAGGATGTACGGCGGCGCCTCCAGCTTCCTGCCGCTGAAGGTGGACCAGTCCGGGGTCATCGCCGTGATCTTCGCGATCAGCCTTCTCGCGGTGCCGATGACCATCGCTCAGTTCATGCCGAACTCGCCCGTGGCGCAGGCCGTCATCGACTATATGAACCGCGGCTCCTGGCACTACCAACTGGCGTATGCCGGGCTCATCGTCTTCTTCTGCTACTTCTACAACTCGGTCAGCATCAACCCGCAGGACCTGGCCGAGAACATGAAGAAGTCCGGGGGCTTCGTCCAGGGGATCCGTCCCGGTGAGCCGACCGCCAAGTACATCGAGTGGGTGCTCGAACGCATCACCCTGGGCGGAGCGCTGTTCGTCGCGGCGGTGGCCGTGATCCCGGATGTGATGCGGCAGGCGTACAGCGTCCCGTTCTACTTCGGAGGGACCTCCCTTCTGATCGTGGTGGGCGTCGCGCTGGACACGATGGGTCAGCTGGAGGCGCATATGATCATGCGTCACTACGAGGGGTTCCTCAAGAAGGGCCGGATCAAACAACGTTGGTTCAACGTGGGGAGCTAGCCTATGCGTATCGTTCTCTTAGGATGTCCGGGGGCGGGGAAAGGGACTCAGGCCAAGGCGCTCTGCAAGAAGTACTCCATCACGCACGTGTCCACCGGGGACCTGTTCCGCTCTGAGATCGCGAAGAAGTCGCCGCTGGGCCAGAAGGTCGGGGACTACGTCAAACGCGGGACGCTGGTTCCGGACGATCTGGTCGTGGAACTGGTGGCCGCCAAGCTCGACGAGATGAAGGGCGACTGGTTGCTCGACGGCTTTCCGCGGACGCTGCAGCAGGCCCAGTCCCTGGACAAGATGCTCGAGGGCTGGAAGAAGAAGATCGACATCGTCCTCTATCTGGCCATGAAGGACGAGGTCGTCATCCAGCGCCTATCAGGGCGACGCTCCTGCCCGAAGTGCGGCGCGGTCTATAACCTTGCCAGCCGGCCGCCGAAGTCCTCCGGCAAATGCGACGCCTGCGGCGGCGACCTCATCCAGCGCGAGGACGACACGGAGGCGACCGTCCGCCGGCGCCTGATGGTCTACAACGATCTGACGCAGCCCCTGGTGGCCTACTACCGGGCCGGGGCCGCTTTCCAGGAAGTGGACGGCGCCCGGGCTTCCGACGAGGTCACCCGGGGGCTGACGGATATCATCGACGCGGCGATCGGCGCTGGGAGGGGTTCCTAGCGCGGGCTCGGCCCCGCAGGAAGGTTCACGGTGTTCCGATCGGCTGCCATCGATATCAAGAGCCCCAAGGAGCTGACGCTGCTCCGGGCCGCCGGCCTCGCCGCCAGCGAGGTCCTCGCGTTCGTCGCCGCCCGGGTGGCTCCGGGAGTCTCGACAGCGGAGCTCGACGAGCTGGCGGCTTCGGAGATCTCCCGACGGAAGGGGAAGCCGGCCTTCCTGGGCTACCGCGGCTATCCGGCGTCGCTGTGCGTCTCGATCAACGACGAGGTGGTCCACGGCATCCCGAGGAAGGACCGCTTCGTGCGCGAAGGAGATATCGTGGGCCTCGATTTCGGCTGCGTCCTCAAGGGATACTACGGGGACTGCGCCGTGACGGTGCCCGCGGGCCGGATTTCGGATAAGGCGCGGCGTCTCATGGACGTCACCCGGGAGTCGCTGGGGAAGGCCATCGAGCAGATGAGGCAGGACCGGCGCCTTGGGGACGTCAGCTCCGCGGTGCAGTCCCACGTCGAGGCCGCCGGCTTCAGCGTGGTGCGCGAGTTCGTCGGACACGGCATCGGACGGGCCCTCCATGAGGACCCGGCGGTGCCGAACTTTGGGCAGCCGGGCACGGGGCCCAGGCTCAGGCCGGGAATGGTCTTGGCCCTGGAGCCGATGGTGAATGAGGGGGTCTCGGACGTGAAGGTGCTCGGGGACCAGTGGACGGCCGTGACGTGCGACGGCGCGCTGTCCGCGCATTTCGAGCATATGGTCGCGGTCACCGAGGACGGTCCGGAGATCCTGACGAAGAACGGCTAGGGGGATGGATTGGAGAAGGAAGATAAGATCGAGGTAGAGGGGAAGATCGTCGAGGCGCTGGGGAACGCGATGTTCCGTGTGCAGATCCCGGGAAACCGGGTCATCATTGCGCACAT
>Ga0265297_10009334_pt1 | contig 12687 bp, 11 predicted proteins | sample Munlanlwell13791_FD_192502 | JGI IMG/M metagenome (GOLD analysis project Ga0265297, IMG submission 192502) | Leachate microbial communities from a municipal landfill in Southern Ontario, Canada - Leachate well 137-91 | ecosystem: Engineered > Solid waste > Landfill > Unclassified | place...
AAAGGCAAACACCATAAATTACTTTGCTCATCGTATTCAACATTCCCGACAAAAGGCTTGCCATGGCCTTTCGCGTATGAGCCCAGCCACCAATCTTTATCAAAACTATAAAACCACGATGTCCTTGTTGTAGAACCGGCCAAACCGCCAAATTTATCTGCAACGGTAAGGCTGATTAATTCTTCATTCCCTGCTTTTAATTCCTTTAACTGGGCGCTAAGCTTATTTTCACAATATTCTTTCAGTAAAGGATGGTCATCGGGTGCCTCGATCCATCTCTTATCCGCATCCATTAAGTAGCGCTGTATTTGCTTCTCGCCCATTACGCGGTATTTCAAATTATTTTCTTTTAGCGCATCGATAACAAATTGAGTGTTTGCGTTTAACTTTAGCAGTTCTACCTGTTTCTCAATGCTGGAACCTACTGCAGACGCCAGGGTCCATGCCATTCCGCTATGGCTTTCTACACCCTTATCAAGTATTACGGTGTATCCCAGGTAAGAAACAAGCAGTATAAGGATTGAAAAAAAAGCGATCGCGGCGAGAGATACAAATAGCGTAATCTTTAATTTAAGGCGTAAAGTTTTCTGGCTTATCTCTTGTTTGGCGAGAAAGAGATTTTTTATAAAATCCATCTGTTATCCTTTATTAAACCTAAGTCTTTTAATTACAATAGTTTTTATGCCAACAAAAAACCCCGCTTCCGAAACCGAAAGCGAGGTTTAAATAAAGTATTAAATCGTGTTTAGTAATCATAGTTAAGGATCCCCGACAGCTATTTGGCCTTGTCCGCCATCGTAACTCCTTGCCCTATAAAGAACTAGTTAAAATATATCGCTTTTTTCTCTGGATGTCAAGAGGAAATCAATTGATTATATTTCTGATTGGAAAGTGAAATAGAACGTGGATGGCCCTGAGCCTGAAGTCTGCCTGTCACCAACTGCCTTGGCCCAGTCTAAGCGGAGCGAAAATAATTTGCAATGAAGACGCAGCCCCCCGCCAATACCGGCAAGGAACTTATCATTTTTTTCGCCTGGCAGGACTTTCTTTAATTTCCCGCCGCCTATATCAGCAAAAAAAACAGGCTCTATCTGATGGCGTAAAGGCATTTCTTGCCCTTGTAATTTCCAAGCCTTGGGAATAATGTACATAGGAAAAACCCAGTCGATATTTAAAACGCCTCCGTTATCCGCCAAATAATCTCCTTCAGGATAACCGCGGACAGAATCTGCGCCTCCTAGCTGGAATTGTTCCGATGATGCTAAGGTGTGCGATGCCACTTGCAATTGCGTACGTATAGACACATAGCTATCTAAGAACATCCTTTGTATGCGGTTCAAAGATTGTTCATATTTAAAAAAGAAACCCCCTGTCCCTGCCCTGCTTGAGGTGGGATGGTTACGCGAAGAGGCACCCAAGAATCCTGATGTGCCAAAATTAAACTTAGGAGAGAATGTAGTCTGCCCGGCAGGATCTATTTTTGAAAAATTAAAAGCAAAATACGGAGTGCGTAACTGATCGCCGGTTGTAGTATTGCCGTCCATTTCCTTCTTTATTGATTTGATATCCATCCCCAGGTCGGCATAAGCTTCAAGATCTTCCGCTAATGCAAGTTCCCAGGAAAAACGGGGAGAATAGATCTGGGTGTTGCCTTTGATATTAAAAGATTTGTATTCCTCGCCCAGTTTCATCTTAAAATAAGTCGCATCAATCCCGAATTTTGTTCCATGGGTCCCGACCGGGATGCTATAGCTTACCGATTCGCCAAAAGAATTACCGGTGTAAAGAGAATTGATAAAAACCGTATCCCCTGACCCGGAAACATTGGAGCTGCGGATAAAAAACATGGAGCGATACTTTCCCGTCAGGCGCGAACCGCGGTTATCTTGCAGGAGACCGACATGCCAGGGCAGCTTCGCCTCTACCTTCAATGCGATATCCGAAGTCTGCGGCTCTTTGCCTTGAGAAATTATTGCCTTTACCTGCAGATCCGGATTCTTATTCAAGCGCAGGATGTCCCTTGCCATGGATTTAATATTCAAAATTTCATTTTTTTTTGCGTGGAAGAACTTTTCTATAAAAGCGGAGGAAAACCATTTATTCCCTTCTATATCAAGCTCCCCCATTTTCCCTTCGGCTATACGGATCTCTATTACCCCGTCTTTGATTTCCTGCTCAGGAATATAAACCGTAGTAGTAAAATAACCTTTTTCTTTATATTTTGCCTCGATCTTTTCTGTAACCGCCTGCATATCCCGGAAGGTGACTTTCTTGCCAAGGTAAGGCTCATAGATTTTACGGAAATCCTGCGGTTTAAAAACAGTAGAGCCGAGGACCTTAACGTCTTTGAGTATAAAAGAAGGTCCTTCGGCGACAGGCCTGGCTTTCTCTTTCTCGACTTCTATTTTCGGTGCTTTTAGTTTTTTATATTCGAGCTCTTTTTTTTCTTTTTCGACATCATACTTATAACGCTCTGCCTGCGCACCCGGCTCTTGTCCTGGCGGAGGATTTTGGGCGAGAACATTTTGGCTGGATAAAAATAAAAAAGAAACGGCAAATGCCAAAACAAAAATCAACTTCGCTGCATTCATATTAATTATGTTTTTTATTTACCAGTTGACCTTCACAAAAACAGAGGGGCCGTAAAGCGTACTGTTGGCATTTCTGATATTATCGGAATCTGTATAGTTGCCGGTACCGCTTCTGTCATCGCCGGATTCCTTCATTTTATGCTGGCGGCGGATCATATAATTATAACCAAAACCGCCTGATATATGCTTGGTGAATTGATATTTAAATTCCGCGTTGAGATCGACCCCGTATCCATCATAGCCGTCGCCATGCTGGTAAAAAGGATAATCCCTCAAATTCCAATAGGCGCTGGCCTTAGTCTTTAACCACGCATAAGCAAAACTGAGGCGGGCGGAAAACCGGCTAAAAGAATATTCGCCGCGGGCGCCCAGGCGCGGTCCGCGATAGGTGATTTTATAGAATGAATCGTGGCTATTAATTTTTTCACTTACGGGGATATAATTCTCTACCGTCTGAGTCATATCGCACATCTCATAACGCCCTTCCTGGAATTGATATCCGCCAAAGAGGTCAAAAGATAACCTGCCATCTTGCCCGACTAAAAGAAAATCAGATGCCTTACCGGCAATACCCGTGCCGCTACCTTTCTCTAAATTTAACAGCCGGGCATAAATATTGGCATCAAAAAAGTTTATTTCTGTTTTCGTGTCGTCAGATGATTCCGTCCAAACCCGGTTAAAGGTATTAGCCTTCCAATCCGTATCCGTAGAATTAGCATTGCTCAACTGCAGGACCCTGCTACTGCAAAATCTTCCGCCCAGAGAGAGCCTCGGCAATACGTATAATTCCCCCTTAAAAACCATAGTTTGGCCGCGATGGGGGAATTTTAAACGCGAAATCAAAGTTTCATCGCTGTCTATAACGTCAAAGGTCTGCTCCCCGTGCACAGAAGTCATAAGCTCCACGGATAAATCAAAAATATCCCGGCCTGTTTCAGATTGCCTGGCCCCTTCACTCACAATAGGGGTAACTCCCGTTTGAGCGGTATCGGTATTTTTAGGATCTGCGCAGTAACTAAGGACAGGGATTACGAGGATAAACAGAGAAGCCAAAATCAGAGGGTATATTTTTCTTTCTTTCAAATAAAACATGGGGCCTCCGAGTTAAAAGATTATTAGCGTGAAGTGAAACGGCCGAATAATTCATCCAAAAACTTATACGCCATCCCAATTTCTTCATCAGTGATGTAAAATGATGGAGCTAAAGTAAAAGCGTTCTTAAAATAACCGCCGACATCCAGCACTAAACCGTATTTCTTCCCTTTGTATTCCAAACCGCCCTCGAGCCCCGCCTGAAATATCTCATCCACCAGCCGCCTATTCGGTGTAATGCCATCTTTCTCGCAAATCTCGATACGAATAGCCAGCCCTAGCCCTGTAACATCCCCGATCTCTCTGTATTTTTTCTGAAGTTTCTTAAGCATGTTTACGAACTTCTTACCGCTGCTATTGATACGATTGGGCAATGTCTTATCTTGAAGTATCTTCATCACTTCTAACCCTGCGGTGGTGCCCATAGGATTGGATGCAAATGTTGAATGCGTGGACCCGGGAGGAAAAGCCTTCGGGTTAACTAATTCTTCTTTGGCCCAGAACCCCGATAAGGGATTCATACCGTTGGTAAGTGACTTGCCAAAGACTAAGACATCAGGCTTGATACCAAAATGCTCAAGCCCCCAGAATTTTCCTGTCCGGAAAAAACCCATTTGCATCTCATCATCAACCAGATAAATCTTAAAATTGTCGAGGATCTTTTTTATCTTCTTGAAGTAATCGGGCGGAGGAATAATATAACCACCTGTACCTTGAATAGGTTCAATATAAAAAGCCGCAAATTCGCATTCACCGGTTTTAGTATCGACAACCGAATTATATTCTGTTTCAAATAACCTCTCGAATTGAGTTACGCAATAGTATTTACAGGAGCCAAAGCGCTTGCCGTAATGGCAGCGAAAACAATAAGGATAGGAGATAAACTGCGCCCTGTTGGAAAAGTGGCCATAGGGTTTCCTGTAACGGTAGCTCGATGTGATCTCCGAGGCGCCGATGGTCCGCCCGTGGTATCCTCCCTGAAACGCAAAGAATTGTGTTTTTCCTGTTGTCTTACGGATAAGCTTGATGCTATCTTCAATAGCCTGAGACCCGCCTACATTAAAATGCACCCTGCCTTTGGCTTGAAACGACTTCTGCGTCTGTTTGGAAATACTAGCGGCAAGTTCGATTTTCTCCCGATGTAAATACTGACTGGCTAATTGCGGCAGGTGGTCGATCTGGTCCCTGACCGCATTATTCACCCGCTTATTCTTATAACCTAAATTTACTGCTGAATACCACATTTGGAGGTCCAGGTATGGCATCCCGCTATAATCATACAAGAATGAACCGTTACATCCAGAGAAAATTTTCGGTTTTTTCAAATAATGGGCGGTATCCCCATAGGAACAATACTTAGATTCTTCTTTCAAAAGTATTTTTTCTAATTTTCCCGCGGTTGTCATGCTATTTATCATTCCTTTCAGGAATTTTCATACTGATACGAAGCGCACGGTTTTTATCTAGCTGATCAATACCCCTGACCAGGTAATCTCCGGCTTGAGCCGGAATAAGAAGCGAACTTCCCTTATGTAAATGAACAAGCCAATCCTCTTTTAAAGACATGATCTCAATTGCCCCTTCAATTCCCATCAACACCTCGAATGTATCACGGTTGCAAATCTTAACCGGATTGCCGTTTAAACCAGCCCTTATGCGCTCAACCCTTAAGGCATTATGCGTCACAACAGAATCGAGCCCCTCCTTGGTTAACATCGTTTCCCACTTACCCTTACACTGTTTTTTCAATGCAGCGCCTTGGTTGGATTTATAATCAATCGAGGCTAATCCTTTTTGAATATGCATCGGCCTTTGACGAAGAAAATCATACATGCGATAGGTCAAATCACTGGATTCCGCAATTTCAATCGCGATAGAACCCCCTGTCCAGCAATGCAATACGCCCGAAGGTATCCGGAATATTTCACCAGGGGCGACATGGATCTTATGTAGTAAATCAAGGATATTGTCCTCCCTGTGAATAGCGGTTTCAAAATCCTTACGGCTTACCTTGTCTTTCAAACCCAGGTATAATACGTTCTCTGTATCTTCATGCAGATCAATGACTATAAACACCTCTTCTTTGCCTGGGTCATCTTCGCCTAACACCTTTGCAATTTTGTGCGAGGGGTGCAGGTGCACCGACATGTGCCGATGCACATCAATAAACTTAACCAATATGGGAAAATCCTGCCCAAAATGTTCCACGACGGCATCTCCCAGGATCAGCTCGGCCAATTGCCTGTCCTTAAGTAAATCCTTGAGTGTAAAAATTTTGCCGTTCGGCATCAGAATACGCGAAGGATATTTCTTATGCCCGGAAACTTCCCATGATTCGGCTGCGACCGGCGTATCTTTGTCATAAAGCATACCCTTCATGGCATAGAGATAATATCCTCCCCAGATGTAGTTTGCGAAATTACCCTCTATAAATTTAATCGGAAACTTGGTCAAAAAATCTACCTCTTTGTTACTTAGGCCTAAGTCATGCGACTGCAGTTTCTGGTTAACGGAATTAGTGCTTTCAATGCCCATGATTATCCTTCTCCTTAGATACTTTCTGTTTCAGAAGCAGAAAACGAACCCCTTCATTAAAAGGCCTCGGGGTATCCACATTCACCATATGGGTATTATGAGGCTTGGCTGCGGTGCCGGTTTGTTCGATGCCAACAATAGGATAAGAAAAAATATGCCCTGTCAGTTCATTGCGCACCGCCGCGATCCTTTCCGCCATTTCCTGTTTGTTTAATCCTTCCGGGCCATTAGCCTGATATATCCCGGTTGTTTCATAATCAAGAAGTTTCAATAATGTCCTGGCGGCATCTTCGAGCAAAATCGGATGCTTGATCTGGACATTATCCACTTTTAACGGCTCGGGCATATCCAAACCGGCAATAAGCTTGCTTACTGTCGTCTTTTTGTCGCTTGGCCCGTTATAACCATAAAGAGCGCCCAGGCGTACCGCTAAGGCATGAGAAAAATTCTCCAAAGAAGCCTTCTCGCCTTCTAACTTTGTACGCCCATAATAATTGATCGGCTCGGCTTTTGAATACGAGCCATAAGGCCCATTACTGCCGTCAAACACATACTCAGAAGATATATAAACGAACTTGCAATTCTTTGCATACCGGGCAATGACAGAAACCGCATCGACATTCAATCTCCGTGCCCTATCTCTTTCTTTTTCAGCCGCATCCGCATCAGCTTCGCCTGCGATATAGACAACAATATCAAAACCAGAATGATCGAGAAAATATTTCTTAATTTCTTCTTCGGATGTAACGTCTAATTTATCGAAACCTAAAAGATCTGCTTTACTAAAACCAGTGCCTCTGGCAGACTTATATTCCCGGCTAAAAAGCTGATACACCGCATTTCCGAATAATGAGGTCGCGCCTATGATCAACACTGATTTATCGCGCTTATTTTTCCGGGGCATTTTTTCAGAAAGAATAAACTGTAAACAACCGGCAAGATCCGGATTCTCCTCTAATCGGCGGAATCCGTCAATCGTAGTCATGCCCAATATAGGCACAGGAGGTTTTTTTACGATGTCCTGCAGTATCTTTACCAGCCGTTCATCTTTAGCAAGCTCTTCTAAAGATGTAATAACCAATAATATTTTTTCTCTCTCGCCTTCTAAAACACCGAATATTTCTCCAAGGCGGATATCCGGCTGATCACCGCAGTCCCCCATGAACTGCTTAGCGTCTAACTGAAAGACTTCCCCTGCAACCTGCCCTGATGTATCACGGCAGAATTTATCGATCGTTTCGATAATTATTCTATCCTTATCCTGCCCCTGGCCTTCAACTATAAAAACAGCGTTATTGAATTCAGAAAGCAAGCTAATAGCGCGATCAACATCAGCGCCAAACAACGGCGCAATGAGTTGCGACTTGCCGGCTTCTAAACGGCTGATACCCAATTTCCTATATTGCTTCAACGTGTTACCAATGCTTAACATAACTCCTATTCAGGATAAAATGTATAGAATATTTTACAATAAATAAGCGTTTAGTCAAACTGATTTTTCTGTTTGCGGATAAGCAAAGCCAAGACACCCAGCACAGCCAGGCAACAGGCGCCTCCGGTAAAAAAGGCAGCCCTGAAGCCATCCAGCGGAATCCTAAATTCAGAGTAGATCGTTTCCATTGCCACCACTCCTAAGGCCATGGAAATATTCAGCGATGTATTATACAGGGCCGAGACGCTTCCCCTGGTATCGGCATCCGCAAAATTCATGATGTAGTGGTTGATCGGCGAGAAAAACAACCCGTAAGAAACAGCCAGCATGACTAAATAGATGACTGCCGCCATGACCCCCTGCCGCCCGAGCGTAGCCGAAAAAACAAAACCGGTAATCGCGGCCAAAAACATTGCCCAGCAGGAAATTTTTCTCGGAGAAATTTTATCAGAGAGGCTTCCAGCATATAAGCCGATAGGCATATACACCAGCGAAAAAACCGTCAACAAGAGCCCGATCTCTTTAGTATCCAAACCCTTCTGGGTCAGGTAAAACGGTATAAGAAAACTCCCTCCAAAAAATAATAAGAATCCTATGATAGTCGATAAAATCACCAGCGCAAAATCCCGGTTATTAAATAACTTCATATCGATAAGGGGGGACTTCGACCTCTTCTCTTCCAGATAAAAAACAATAAAAAATACTATCGAAAGAAATATGCTCACCCACACAATAGGCGAAGACAATTTTACTTCGTCGATGATATTCACCGCGTAAAGCAAGAGGAAAAGCGCGGCGGTAGAAAAAATAATCCCTTTGATATCGACATCTTTACGCGAAAACTTACCTGGACTTGCGATATGCGGGATTACCATCTGGCCAAAGACTAACCCTAAGAGGCCAAGCGGAATATTGATTAAAAATACCCAATGCCAGTTTATGTAATGGATGATAAAACCTCCGGCAACCGGCCCCAATAATACTCCCAGCGCGGCAGATACAGTCATGATCCCCAGGCCCCATCCTACCCTCTCGCGCGGCAGATACAACACCATTGCCGCGTAACTGCTCACCAGCATCATTGAGCCTCCCACCCCCTGTATGCAGCGGCTGACAATTAAAAACCAAAAATTCGGCGAGATCCCGCAGAATAATGAGCTAATGACAAAAACAGCTAATCCATATATGAAGATCTTTTTGATCTCAAGCTTATCGCAAAGTTTGCCGAAGAGCATGATCGTGGAAACCTGGGATAAAATATAGGCTACGCTGATCCATGAGGCACGGCTGATCGATACATTGAAATAACTGACAAAGGTCGGCATGGCCAGATTGACGATATAGCCATCAAATCGGACAAAGAATATACTTAAGGCAAACGCGCAGACAATAAAAGCATAATTAATCATATCAATAAGTCATCCTATTAACCCAGCCGTTCGTCCAATAATTCCGGACGATTCTCTAAAAATTCCTGCATTAAATCTTTACATTCTTCCATATCCAGATCTATCAATTGCACTCCCCTACTTTCCAGATAGCCTTCCGCCCCCTTGAAAGTTTCATTTTCTCCTATGACTACGATAGGAATTTTATGCGCCAGAATAACGTCAGCGCTCATATCGCCCGGAGAAAGCGTTGTATAGATCACGCATTTCTTGTAATCCTCCTCTGTCAGTTTACCCGCATTTTCCAGGCAATCTATTTCCGAGAGAATAATCGCGGGAGGCTTCTCTGCCCTTCTATTGTGCCCGCGGCCGATAATATTGCCTTCCTTGACCAAAAGAGCCCCTTCCGGCATCACGCCTTCAGGTAAACTTTTCCGCGCTTCTTTCACTGCCTCTAACATAAATTGCTTATGGATTTTTTTGCTACTATCATCGGCGTTAACAGGCCCAGCTATAACGCACATAAGAAGCGCCAAGCTAACAAAAACAAGACCTTTGTTTTTCATGACTGCCCTTTCTCTTTAGCAAATTTTGTCCTTCGATCATATTCCCTTGAAAGGAAAAGTGCCACGAAGAACCAGCATATAAGAAGCACTGCGGAAAAAGAACTCGCGAATGTAACATACATACCAAAACCAAGGACAGCGCTTCCGGCGCGCGTCTGAAAAACCTTCAGCAGGGCGTTAACGCCCGAGCCGCACGCCTTAGCACTGCGCGAACCAAACATTTCAATCCATGCCTGAGCCTTGTACTTAGCGGCCTGAGAAGTAGGAATATAAAGTTGTTTTAGTGAAGGCGAGTTAAGGGCGTAATTAAGCGCTTTGCCGGCTACCATAATCCAGAAAAGTATGCCGAGCGAAGGATTTAATTTAAAACTTACCACCATTATTCCGATTATAAACGGCATGGCGCATAATGCCGTTTTCATTCCAAGCCGGCGCTGCACATTACCTATGCCTAATGCAAGGCATGTAAAAGCTACTGCATTTACTGCCGTGCCGAAATCGCCGAGCGATTGCGCCGTGGACATATCCCCGACAGCATTCTGAAATACAAGCCGCTTAAAATTGAAATCGAATATTGTGACTATTATTTCATAAAAACCTATGACCAGGAATATGCCGAACAGATAACGATCGGTGACTAACAGCCGTAATCCTTCAATAAAACCGGCTCCGCCTTCTTTTTTGTCCTGAGGCAAATGTATGTCTTGGGCAGGTATGGAAACGTCTTGCCGGGCTATTCTTAAAGCATACCGGTGGATTATCAACACTATAATTATGGTGCTGACCGCGCATAATGCTACAAGGGGCGCACAATTATGAAAACCAAACAATGACGGCAGGTCCGTTGATTGCGGGCCTAAAATACCGCCGATTTGGCCGCACATGACGATCAGAGGAAAAGATTTTTTCGCGCATTCGGCATCGATTGAATCAGAGGCATATGCCCAAAACAGCGCGATTAAAATCGACCCGTAAGCCTCGACAAAAACATACCATACCCAGCCGATCCACCGTCCAGTGCTGGCCACTTTATTATCCAGCCCCAACGCCGGGTGGCTAAACAAAAAACTAAAAATTAACAGCCCGCATACCATAACGCCGCCAATGATATAAAAGAGCGTCTGGCGTTTAAACCGGTCGACAAGGCGGCTGTAAAACATTATCAATGGGATCAGCGTAAAAACAGAAAGCATCTTGGCCCACGCCAGAGGCGAAGCATCGCTGTAATGGCCGTCCCCGATCACGCATGCTTTAAATAACGCGTCCTTTAACGGCCGCAGCGTCCAGTAGGTGCCGATAATCAAAGCAAATGCCATTCCCAGGAGCAACGCCCGGATAAGTTCTTCGCGCGTAAAATTCCCGTACCATTTGCTTAGAAACCGCTTGATCAAGGAGCCATTCCTTTTTTATGCGCTTTCGTTATTTCACTTTTAATCTCTTCCCATTTATAAACCAGGACCTCATACGAGCCTTGATTCGCAACTGCCACTAAAGGTTCCGGATGTTTTGCGTTGCCCGGAAAAACTGCGACTGCATCAGGCGACACATAAGAACCGAACCACCCTACTAAGCCATCCGCAATACCATTAGCCATTCTCTTTTGGCACATCGCCCTATCTGTTTCATATAACACGGGGCTGCCTAAATCGAAAATCAATATATGCCCGGGATAATTTTTTAACGCGGAAATTTCGCCTTCATCAACCGCCAAAAGATAATTATCTATTATGGCAAGCCCTTCTACGGACATCGAAAACACTGACTGTCCACGCGGTTTAGCGGTCAAAATATCCACTCCCCTTCCGATCGCCCTACCCATCCATTTTCCCGTCTCAAGATCAAACGCTTGGATCATGCCGTCCCAGTCGCTGGATAAAAACAGTGTTCTTCTCGATTCGTCAATCGCGATCCCTTCGGCCTTATTTAAAATAAATTGGAATTTCCAACTGGAGTCCGGTTTAAAGCCCGGAAGATAACGGCGCACCTGCCCTGCAATCCCGTCGACGACATATACCCGCCCTTTTGAATCACAGGCCATCCCGCAGAGTTTTTCAAACCCTTCGCCGCTTAAGAGCGGCGGGGGCATCGGCTGAAATGTCGCCGGCGAAACCGTAGCCCGCTTGAACCGGTAAACCTGATTAGCCTTTTCATCGCTTATCAGCAATCCTTTGTCCGGTAAAACAACAATATCCACAACTTCGCCCGTAAAAAGGCTCGCATCGCCAATCGACCCCACATGTTTACCGGAATAGGGATCCAAAATCTGCACCCTGTGATTCAGCGCATCCGTGGCCAGCAATGATCCTTCCTCAGTAAACGCTAATCCGTCAGGCGGATTAATAGCGGATAAAGAAGCATCTGCTTTGCCTGTTCCAAATTTACAAAAAGGGCGGATCTGCAGTTCGGGCGCCGGAGGCTTGTATTCTTCTTCTGCAAAGCCGGCGGATATACCTAAAATTAAAAATAATTGCACTATTCCAAAACAAACCGCTCTTTTAGTGCCAAGATAACGCATAAATCTTTCGCCTTCTTTTTATCCTTCTAATTTTTCCATTGGCTGATCACAACAAACAAGCTCTCCGCCACCGACCTTAGTTACCGTTACTTCATTGCCACAAACATTACATCTGTATTTTTCTCCTACTTTCTCAACAGCCATTTTAGGCCTCCTTTAAAAAAATAAGGGACAGATATAACTTCTTTCTAATCTGTCCCTTAAAAATTACTTCTACATCTTTTGTTTTAACGGCCTTCATTCTTGCGTTTTGAATAACACTCCTTGCAGTATATTGGACGATCGTCTCTTGGTTTAAACGGGACTTCGCACTCTTTCTTGCACTCCGAGCAAATAGCCTTGTGCATCTCCCGCGGCCCGCCGAACCCACCACCACCCTGGTATCCCATGCTTCCTCCTTATTCTAAGGCGACCTGATCATTGGGGACCTCCCCAGGTTCAGGCGTAGCCTCCGTTGCTTTTTTCTCTAATTTTCTTTGTTTCTTTTCCTCTGCCTTCTTTTTCCTGGCCAATTCTTTCTGATACTTTTTATATGAATAATTATCTCTGGTCACAATACCCTCCTTAT
>Ga0265297_10009335_pt1 | contig 12687 bp, 11 predicted proteins | sample Munlanlwell13791_FD_192502 | JGI IMG/M metagenome (GOLD analysis project Ga0265297, IMG submission 192502) | Leachate microbial communities from a municipal landfill in Southern Ontario, Canada - Leachate well 137-91 | ecosystem: Engineered > Solid waste > Landfill > Unclassified | place...
AAATGCACAACAAACGATTGACGCGCAGGTATATCAAAAGCATTGATCAAACCCAAAAATATCTGAAGTAATACTATATGCCACACCGTTATATTGTGGGTAAGAACAAGAACTGAAAGAACCAGTGCTTGTAACATGGACAAAGTCTGGGTAACAACCAGGATTTTGTGCCGATCCCATCTATCAGCAAAAACTCCTGCAAATGGAGTAATAAGAAAAACAGGCATTTGTCCCATAAACCCGACTGCACCCAGCAAAAACGCAGAATTGGTAAGTTTATACACAAGCCAACTCATGGCTATCTGCTGCATCCATGTACCGATCAAAGAAATAAACTGGCCGCTAAAAAAAAGCCGGTAATTCCTGGAACGAAGCGAACGGAAAATTTCTTTAAAATCTGTTTTTTTCATAAATACTTTCTGTCTGGATATTTTTAAGTCTCTCTCTAATACAAAATCGCAGCTTCACCTATACATATTATCCCATACTTTTAACAACAGTCAAGCAAAAATCCAAATCTCATAAAAATTAGATTTTAGAAGAATATAAAAAAACTACTGCCCTATTTGCTAGAGCAGTAGTCAGATAATATTTGATTTTATAGAAACCTTTGTTCAGCAGGAAGTCTTTTAAATTAATTATTGAGATCCGATTTTTTCACTTAATAATTCTTTTTATCTCATCGGCACTCCTGCTCTAAGCATTTGCAATCTTGACAAAGCATCAGGATTGCCCGGTTCAAGCCTAAGCACTGTTTCATAGTTGGCTGCAGCTTCAGGCAGATTTCCTGTTTGATAGTAAACATTTGCAAGATTAAAATGTGCTGCAGGATAGTATTCTGCATACTGAGCCGGGTCAACATGTTCATGTCCTGCTTTACGCGCCGCAATTGCACACTTAAATGCCCAGATCGATTTTTCCCATTCTTTTGTCGCAGAATAACAAACTCCAAGCATAAAAAATCCGACATCATTCGACCAATCAAGCTTGACAGTCCTTTCAAATTCAGGCAAAGCAAGATCAATACGCCCAAGATTATAATATGTTATACCAAGATTATAATGTATCTGGGTATAATCAGGAGCAAGCCTTATTATATCATAATATGTTGTCAAGGCTTTTTCCCATTCTTTTTTTTGGGCATAAATATATGCCAATTTATAAGGAACCTCGATATTGGTTGGTTCGGTTTTCAGTGCTTTCTTGTAATAACTTTCTGCCAATTCCCACTGATCAGCAGAATCCCTGCAAAGAACTCCATTCCTCAGATTAATATCCGAAAAAAACCTATTAAGTATCTGTTTTGTCAGAAAAATTAACACTACAAAAACACAAATATAAACCAAAACCTTTAATTCTGGAGGAAATTCTATTCTTTTTTCCTGAATTTGCTTTTGCTGTTGAACCTGAGGTTTAGGTTTTTTTTGTTCGGATTGTTTTTTTGACGGATCTATAATAAGCTTCATACCATTAAGATCAGGTCTGTCAGGCAGTCTCTCAACAACGATCGTAAGCGCCAAAAGAAACCAAAAAAATGGAGCAGAGGATGTCCAGCGAAAATTAACACTTCCTAAATTTTCAAACAAATAGCCGAATATACCTGCCAATAAACCATAAAGAAGATTTTGTTTCCAATGATCAGGTGTATGCAAAGGCTTTAACCTGTTCTTGAAAAAAATAATGACAATAAGAATAAATAAAATTATTCCTACTGCACCCTCATCTGCAAGGATTTCAAAATATTCACTATGAGCATGTTCAGTATTGTGGCTTACAGTTTTAAAACGGTAATAAGGCGGCCTATGTCTGGCAAAATTCTGCCTGAATGCACCCATTCCCTGCCCAAATATCCTCGTAAAAGGACTTTCAAGGAACATTCTATACGCACCTGTCCATATAGTAACACGCACTCCTGCAGTACCTTTTATTAACGAACGATAGGTACGAGCTTTTTCCATCAATTCTTTGTTCCCGCCGTCTTGTATCCATTCAGCAGGGACAAACTGCGGATACGGAGCCTCATGCGTCAAAAATTCTCTTGATTCCTTTGCAAGCTCACTTCCAAAACTTACTGTAGTCAACATTCTGTCTTTTGTGGCTGCAAACGGCGGGTATAGCATAACAAAAGTAACCGCTCCCACCAAAACCGCAATAACAATCAGCGTCAATCTCATGTATTTCTTATTGGCAAAAAAAGTCTTCGGCCCGATAGTATAAAATTTTAAGAATAAAAAAAACAAAAGAGCTAAAGGAACCGCAGCCCAACCACCGCGGGTAAGAGTATAGTAAAGAGCAAGCAATTGCACTAAAGTAAGAAAACCATAAGCAGTGCGGTTAAACATTGACCTTGTAGCAAAAATTAATCCTGCTGAAAGAGGGATTGTAAGACACAGATATCCTGAATAGAAATCCGGATTACCAAGAGAAGATGGTATGCGCGATTGAGATCCCCATGAAACAAAATCATACCCGAAATGCTGAAAAATACCATAGATGGCAAGAATTGCGGTTGTAACCATAAAAGTAGTTATTATACGCCAAACCTGTTCTCTTTTTTTAACATTATTCAACACAACAAAAAATATGAGGAAATAACTAATAAATCTGTATAACAGTTCAATTGATGCATATTTATAACTTGATGTTACAAAGGTAACAATTGCCCACCACCACCATGCAAGGACAGCAAACACCAAAGGAAGCTTCAGCATTTTAAAAGAACCTTCTTCCAACATCCTTAAAAACCAAACTAGACCGATAGTAAAAGCTATTATCTGTAAATAAACCGTTTTAATGAAAATAGCATCATTTGCTCTGGTATCAAGGATCCAAGGAACAACCGAACATAATAAAAGAAGGCCTGTTTCTATCACACGATCATAAAACAATATCAATTTTGCTTTAGAGGTCTTAACATTCTGGTCTTCTGAAAAAAAAGAAATAAGCAAAGGTATAATAAACACAAGGGAAAAAAGAAAAATTTCTATTGCGGTAGACGGTCTCCAGCTTGTAATCCACGTAAGAATATAAATTATTGGTAATATAAGCCACCATACGAGATTCATCCAATCCTCCTTAAAAAGTAAAAAAACATTTCTTTCTGCTATTTAGGCAAAAACACAATTTCATGATAAACGAACTAACTAAACCACTTAATCAATTGAATATATATTATCCCATAATTTTAGTCTTTGTCAAGAAAAGAATAAAAAAATATTGCTTTAATATATCAAATAAGTAAGTTATAAAAAATATTACTAAATGTTCAAATAAGAATTAAAACAAAATAATATTAGTATCTATATTAAAAGGCTCTTTAAAATGGTTTCTACCGTATCATGATCTGATCTTATTTTGAATGTTGATGTATTTATTGTATTGTAGCTGAAATGTCTGTTCTCCAAACAAAAAAGGTCCCATGATGAAGGTTTTTTCCGTAAAATAAATGCCATGAATTTGAAAAAAACCGGTGGAATATTCACTTGGAAATAAACTTTTTTCCCAAAAAACAAAGCAGTCCTTTTGATAAATTCGCCTAAAGATATATATTTGTTACCCAATACAAAATTTAACCCTTCTGTCTTATTTTCGATCAAATATCGAACTATCAAGCCTATATCTTGTGCGTGTATATAATGGAATCCTGCATCAAAAGTTAAAAAACGGGCAATACCTATCCATTTTTTTGCCGTATTAACACCGGCAGCTAGATGCGAATAAGGATGATTTTTATCTCCGCCAAAAACAAGTGTCGGGAAAACCGTTACAATTTTCTCGGATATTTTTAATGCTTTAAGACTGTTATAACACTGATATTTGCTTTTAACATAATCCGTACCGATCGTTCCGGCCTCAGCAAGCAATGTATTATTTTTATCTAATATGCTTGCAGTAGAAAAATAAATAACCTTGCTGCATTTGATCGGGTCTAACAAATCAAAAAGTTTGAGAGTGTATTTATAATTTACATCAAAGGCTTCCTTGCCTCCCCATCCTGCGGCTATATGGACCAAATAATCCATTTCTTTGAGGATATCACGGTAATTTTCTATATTTGAAATATCATCCTGAATAATATTAATATTGGAAAATTTCTTATGATCAAATTTCAGTTTATCAGGATCCCTGACAAGAAGATACAATAAATACTCTTTATTATTCTTCACGGCATCAAGCACATAATGACCGATACACCCATTTGCTCCGGTTATAAAAATTTTTTTCTGCAAGGATCTCTCCGATTTCTATGTAATACTACTTTTTTTAGATAATCATAGTCAAAATTAGATTCTATTGAGTTAATATGTGAGGGTATCCTCCGGCTGCAGAGCTACTGCCTATACTACACCAAGGCGTACCGTCAATATGAAAAAGATTTGGCGTCCATGTTGATCCGTCACTATCACCATATGTCCCGCCTGATTGGCATTCCGGTATACTTTTAATGTATGTCGGAATAATGGTGCTCATCATACATGTTTCACCTTGACCCAATTTATTATCCATAGCATATTGTGCTATAGTTGAATCTAACAATTTAAGATTGGATTTACATGAGTTTGTCCTTGATTTTAACCTTGCAGTCATAAAATTAGGAACAGCAATGGCTGATAAGATCGCTATAATCGCAACAACGATCATAATTTCAACAAGAGTAAAACCTTTTTCTCTTTTTTTTTCCATTTTTCCTCCACTTCTGCAAACTGCAAATATATTATCAAAATTCAGTTTTTTTGAAAAACAATTATTTCTTTAATATATTTAACTGCTCAAACAATTTACCTGAAACTTTTGCCCCGAAATTTATACTCCAATAAATGACATATATTACAAAAACCGAAAGCAAGATCTTCCAAAATAAACTAAATCGTTTGCTGGGCCAGAGAAAAATAAAACCAATAGGGCCCAACAACAACAGCATCACTAAAACAAACCAGGCTGAATCCCACCACTTATTTTCTGGACCATTCATTTAAACATCCTTTGCAAAATAAAAAAGCGCTTTTTGCTTTAACAGCAGATCAGCGCTTAATTTTTTTAAATAATTATTTAAAATCTGTGATCCAAATAATTCAATAAAAACCATAAACACCCCAATTGGGACACTATTAATAACTAATTTATTATATATTATATCCCATATATAAAATTTGTCAAGAAAAGCATCAAACAATTGAGTATATATAATTACTTAAACCATTTTTTGGTTTTAAGGCAGATATTAACCAGGATAAGCATTATCGGAACTTCGGTGAGTACACCCACCACGGTTGCAAGTGCCGCACCGGAATTAAGCCCATAAAGCATTGTTGCAGTTGCAATAGCCACCTCAAAATGATTTGAAGCTCCGATCATTGCCGAAGGAGCGGCATCCTCATACGGCAATTTTAAGAATTTTGCAAGAATATAGGTAATGCCGAATATCAGAAAGGTTTGTATTATTAGCGGTATAGCAATAAGACCGATTATTTGTGGTTGTTTTACTATCAGGTCACCCTTGAACGAAAAAAGCAGCACAAGTGTAAAAAGTAAAGCCGCAATCGAAACCGGTGTAAGATACGGCAGAAATTTATTTTCAAACCATTCCGCGCCTTTCTGTTTAATTATTTTTTTGCGCGTAAAATATCCTGCAACAAGAGGTAAAGCAACATAAATCGCAACTGAAAAAAGTATGGTTATCCAAGGAATAGGCATTTTATTTACACCCAAAAGAAAACCGCCAAGGGGCGCATACAAAAAAAGCATCGTTAACGAATTAATGGCAACCATCACAAGGGTATGCCCGTCATTGCCTTTCGCAAGATATCCCCACATTAAAACCATTGCCGTGCAGGGCGCGATACCAAGCAATATTGCTCCCGAGATATATGACCTGAATAATTCCACGGTTGAACCGTCTTTTAAAATTTCCGTACCGGGCAAAGTATTTCTAAAAACATAACCGAGAAAAAAATATGCTATTAAATACATTGTAAAAGGCTTTATCGCCCAATTAACAATAAGTGTTAAAAGCACGGGTTTTGGTGTTTTACCAGCACTAACAACCTTACTAAAGTCTATTTTTACCATTATAGGATACATCATAAAGAAAAGACATATCGCGATAGGTATTGACACCTGCGCTATAGAAAGACTATCCAAATATTTTGCGACCTGAGGGAAAAATCTGCCGAGTAAAATTCCTGTAATAATACACAATCCTACCCATAAAGTCAAGTATTTTTCAAAGATACTTAATTTTTTTTCTTGTTGCTGCATACTGTGCTTCCTTCATTTTTAATTTTTTCCCGAGGGGATTCCCTTGGAACATTTTGAATTTTTAATTATTTAAAAGCAGATATACCCCGCCTAAAATTACAAGGACCCCGCAGATCTTTTTAATTATGAGCGTACCTTTTGATTTTTCATTCCAATTTAACGTGCGCTGAACTAATTCAGCACTTGTCCCTGCAATTATAATTACTGAACAGTGCCCTATTCCGTAAGCAAATAGAAGACTTATACTATATAAAAGATTTGTAGACGCTGTTTTAAATACAACTCCCAACATCGGAGCCATATAAGCAAAAGTACAAGGTCCCACTGCAGCGCCGAATATTAATCCAAGCAAAAATACTCCAAGCATTCCTTTTTGTTTGAAACGTGTTCCATCAGGCCCTGACCATGGCAGTTGAATAATATCCAATAGATATAACCCAACAATAAAAAAAATAACTGCAACCGCATAATTCCCATATTTTCCGATATCCCCTAACATCCTGCCCATTAAACCTGTTATGGTCCCGATTACAGCAATAGTGACAAGAATTCCCAAGGCAAAAACAACAGATATTAAAAATGCCCTGCGTGTTGAGATCTTGCCCTGCCCATCAACAAAACCAACAATAAGCGGAATGCTTGAAAGATGGCAGGGACTTAAAATTATACTTAAAATTCCCCAGATAAAAGATGCGGTTAATGCAAGCATGGGCGAAGCTTGCAGGGAACTTGAAAGCCATTCAAAAATTTTAAGTATCACTTAACCCCCTTCTCTTTCAACACCTTGATCAATTCATCCTTAGGAAAAAATCCTTCATGCCGAAAATATTCTTTTCCATTCTCGTCAAGAAAAACCTGTGTCGGTATTACACGGATCTTATATTTTTCGGCATAAGACGCGTTTTCCTGTTTCCATACATCGTAGAAAACAACATTCACCTGCCCCTTATATTCTTCTTCTACTTCTTTAATTATCGGCTGCATCATTTTGCATGGGACACAATTGACCGAACCCAATTCCACAAAAGTAACTTTAACAACGGTTTCAGCAGAAGTTTTGACTGCCACAACAGGTGTTTTAACTTTCTTCTTTGAAAACGACTTTGTATCAGCGAACAATACATTGGCAATAGAAAAAATCAGCGTTACACAAAAAAGTGAAAGAAATATTTTTTTCATATTCTTCTCCATTCTCATTTTTCCTGAAGCCATTTTTTTATTTCTCCAACACCCGGCATTCTACCGGAACTTTTTGTTTCACCATTTATTGCAAGAGCAGGAAGCATCATTATACCGCGTTTCATAATTTCATTCATATCTTCAACTTTCACAACTTCGGCTTCTGTACCCAGTTCTTTAACAGCTTTTTTTGCGATCTCCATGAGTTTCCCACATTTCGGACATCCTGTTCCAAAAACCTCAATTTTCATCATTCCTCCTTTATCAAATACATTAACGAGTTAACAAGTAAACAAGTTGACAAGGTAACAAGAAAAACTATACTGAAATCCTTTTTTAACCTTCAACGCTCAACCTTCAACTTTCAACCTTTATTTACCCTATTGCATTAAAAATATATCCTGTAATAATTATTCCTATTGCAACTATACTGATAAAAACTGCAAGCAATTTTGGTTTAAGCACTCTTCGCAATAATATCATTTCCGGAAAAGATAACCCCGTAACAGCCATCATAAAAGCAAGCACTGTGCCAAGAGCCACTCCTTTTTGAAAAAGAGCATTTACTATCGGTATTACCCCTGCCGCATTTGAATAAAGCGGAACTCCTATCAATGTTGCAAAAGGTACACCATACCAAACATTTTTACCAGCATATTTTACCAGAAAATCCTGCGGAACATAACCATGAATAAAACCACCGATTGCTACTGCAATTATCACATAATACCAAACATTTTTAAAAATATCTATCATATACTCTGCAGAATATTTTAGTCTATCTTTTAGATTCATTTGTTTTTCTTCTATATTGCCGGATTTTGTCTTGTAAACATAATCCTCAACCCATTTTTCCAATTTAAGGTTTCCTATTATAATTCCGCTTACAACAGCAATAATAAGCCCACTCACAAGATATGCAGCCGCAATCTTTATTCCGAACATACCGAAAAGCAGTACAAGCGCAATTTCATTTATCATCGGAGATGCAACAAGAAAAGAAAATGTTGCACCAAGCGGTATACCGGCTTCAACAAATCCCATGAAAAGCGGAACCGCAGAACAGGAACAAAAAGGCGTAATAACCCCGAGAAGCGCGGCCAAAATATTTGCAACCCATGAACGTTTCCCGCCAAGAAATTTTCTAACCCGCTCAACAGGAAAAAAAGTCCTTATAAATGAAACGGCAAATATTATAACAAGAAGAAGAAATAATATTTTAACTGAATCATAAATGAAAAAATTTATCGCCTCACTTAAACGGTCCCCTGCTTTAAATTTCCAAACGTCATAAACAAGATGTTCTGCTATTTTTTTCCACATCTATTCTCCTATTTTTTACAAGAAGACCTGTCAAATTTTACCGCTTTTGAAAGCTTCTTTTCATCTTCCAAAACTACTTTTTCATTACAAAGTATTTTTCCGACAAGAGGAATAAGTGCCTTTTGGCATATACCAGCTTTATCATTATCTATATAGTAATGCGCCCAAAGACCCTGCCGCCTGTCTTTCACAAGTCCCGCCTGTTTCAGTATATTTAGATTTCTTGATGCGCGTGTCTGGGATATGGAAAGCGCCTGTATTATTTCACACACGCAAAGTTCTTTTTTTTGAAGTATCTTTATCATCCTAAGCCTTGTTTTATCAGAAAGCGCTTTGAATATTTTTATCAGATCGTCCATAAATACCTCCAAAAAAAAATTATTTATTTCCTTATATGCGCATATACGCATATATTATATCATTAAAATATGTCATTGTCAAGCTCAAATAAAAAATGCCGGATCTATTAAGACCCGGCATTTGGCATTGTTCTTTGGACTTCAGGATTTAAAATCTTATCTTTAAACCTATTCTCTGATTTGCAAATGACGAAAAAACTTGAGGCGGCTCGTAAGCATAATCAATATAATAATTATTTAAATTGACACCCCCGCCAAAATATAATCCTGTATCTTGTGTTGCTATCATATATCCCATACGTATAAAAATAAAATCCATATAGCTGAATTCTGTTCCAAAGCTTGTCGTATAATCTGTTTCGGCAACCAAATAATTCAACTCAACATTAAAAGAAGCATTTAATTCTTTGGTAAAAACATAGTTGTATGAACATCCTGTCTTTATTTTTGTCGGAAGATTTTCTTCAACCGTATTATAAACAAGAGGAGTCCCAAAATTTGTTGCAGCCAAACCAACATCAAATCCTTTTATAGGTGTTTTATAAATAATACCGCAATCCACACCCTGAGCATTGGCACTATATTGCTCTGCAAATATCGACAATATCATTTTATAACTGATACCGAGATAAATATGCTGCCCTGTCCTAAAAGCATAGGATAAAGCAAAAACAAGGTCAGTCAAAGCGCTGATATTTTGGCTTGAAATAGCTGTACCGCTTAAATCCATGGTTCCTGCATTAAAATAAGAGAACGATATGCCAAGATTACCTCCGATAAAAGGCTGGGCAACCGCAATATTGGCAAAATACATATTTTCACTTCCAACAAGACTTATCGGGCTTATCATATAATTAAAACCTACTTCGGGTTTCTTCAGGCTTGCAATACCCGCAGGATTAAAATGCATAAAATTTATATCCCCGCTCATAGCGCTTACTGAGCCCGCCATTGCTGCGGCTCTTGCATTTGCTATTTGTTCAAATTCAAGCCCATTACATACAGAAGAACCTGTACCTATAGCAAAACTATGGCGCGGAATAAATATCAGCAAAAAACCTAAAAGTAAAAATATCTTTTTTCTAAACATATTTTATATTATACCTCAAAGACTAAATATTTCAAGTTTTTAATAAAACAAGAAGAGGGGCAGTAGTTTTTCCCACCCCTCTTCTTAATTACTTTCCTGACTGTTTTGACTTTTTCGACTGTTTTGCCTGCCCACCGGAGCAATCACAATCTCTACGCGAATAGCGTAATCTTAAGATTGTGAAGCATTTGCGCAGGAGGGACTGTCTCTCTTTATCTGACAACGGCTATTTTCTTGGTAATACTTATGCCGGGACCTGTAACGTTCACAAGATAAATACCCGCTGAAACCTTTCCGCCTTCCTCATTATCACAAGCCCAGTAAATGTAGTTGTTAACATCAGACGGGCCTTGAGATACCTTGGAAATTTCTTTTACAAGCCTTCCTGTAAGAGTGTAGATACGGACAGTTACTAAACCCTGTTCTTCGGGACAGAAAGCTATAGCTGCTTTTTCACCTGCTGATACATTGACTATTCCCTTACCGCCTGAAGAACCTACTGAAATACCCTTCAAAGCAGCAGGAGCTATACCTTGAACTCCTACACTTGCCTGCGGCGCAGGAACCTTAGAGCTGTCATCATCTATCTCCTTATTAAGATCCTCTTTATTAAAGATCACGCCATCTTCAGCAAAATTACTCTGAATATAATCAACATAACCTTCTGCCTCGAGGATCTCGCTTGAATCAAAACATCTTGGTCTTCCATGACATACAGGCATACTGTCAAGAATATAGTTGGCGCACATAATAAGGTAGTCTGCTGTCTGCGGATCAATAAATCCATGTTTCTTAATTTTCTTTAATTCTTTAACAAGGAAAATAAATGTCTTGTATCTTGCGGGAGACATATATTGATTATTCTGATGGTTATTACCGTTGCAAGGAATATCACCAAGAAGGAATTTCAAAGAACGAGCAACCCAAGGACAAATAAGGCCTTCCTGAGTAAACAGGTCTATTACCTTTATTAAGCTTTCTCTTGTTGTGGTGATAGTATAGGTTATTGTTTTCTCTGAAGCATTTCCTGCATTATCTGAAGAGGTCACAACAAAGTTATGGCTTCCTAATGTATAATAGTGCCACAACTTTATCTTGTCGCCGTTATTTACTGAAACACCATCAAGTTTTGCCGATTGAGAAGCAACTCCGGATATATCATCAACTGCATTGAAATTGATTGTGTAACTTTCACAGTTGAGATATTCTTTTGATACTGGAGCAACAACTGAGATAACAGGAGGTGTTGAATCAAGTTTTACTGTTGTAGATTTGTATAACGATGCAAGAGCTTGTACCTGTTCCGGGGTTAATTCGATATTATATGTGTAAACTTCATCCATTTTTTCTTTTAGAGGGTTATTCCCATTTTGTGCCCAAGTAAATAACCAAAAATTATTATCATAAGCTGATGTAGTTTGACATGAACCTGTTGGCCCAACAACAGAGTTATTAAGAGAACCATTAATGTAAAGTTTCACGATTCCTGTAGTAGCATTTCTTGTATAAACTACATTAACCCATTGATTCAGAGGTATTGCTCCTGTGCTCAAAAGCTCACAAAACTGTAAAGATGTGTTCCTGTTAATAAAACGCACTTTTCCAGAACCTTCTTCTATTTCAATAGCATATCCCGGTATATCAAATCTATGCATACCTTTTATTAAAATAGCACTCTCAGGCGGAATAGAACTAAAATTTAACCAGAAAGAGGTTGACCAGTCACCTGTCATTTCAGTGCTATTCGCTAAACCACAGTTTACACCTGCAGAAGCGTTCCCCTGTCTTGCCTTATTTATTACGCCATCTACAACATACATTCCAACTGCAACACCATTATTGCCATTACCTGAACTATCTGTTAAAATAGCTGCGTTTTCTTCATCCATATACCATAAACCTGTAGTATGCTCATTTGCTAATTGTCTCATTACTTCCGCATTTCCTGCATTATCAATACTATAATAGGAAATGGTGTATGACTGCGCAGAAGCTACACCTTCGCTTGCAAGAGTAAATGACCCTGCATAGTTTTTCCATGCACCGTCATTGATCTTGTATTTTGTAGAAGCTACACCAGACACATCATCTACTGCATTTAAGGTAAACGGTGTATTTAAACTTATATAAATATCACTTCCTATTGTTGACTTAGGTTCGCCGATAGAAAGAGTAGTAACAGGAGCTATTACATCGCCACTGCGCTGTAATTCTGCCCTGCAATATCTGCTACTTTCCAGATAACGATCATAATAAAGATACTCTTTTCCATCAGAGTCTTTAAAATAACAATTTAGATATGCATGTGCCATAAATAATTGTCTATCTGTCCAGTTTATTCCATCAACACTTTTAGCCACTCCGATATCATTAGAACCACTTGAATAACACTGATAAAACATTATGTAACTTCCATCTTGATTTTTTATTACATAGGCACCTTGGATTTTGGATCCTTCCCATGTTTCTTGATTTTGT
>Ga0265297_10009336_pt1 | contig 12683 bp, 15 predicted proteins | sample Munlanlwell13791_FD_192502 | JGI IMG/M metagenome (GOLD analysis project Ga0265297, IMG submission 192502) | Leachate microbial communities from a municipal landfill in Southern Ontario, Canada - Leachate well 137-91 | ecosystem: Engineered > Solid waste > Landfill > Unclassified | place...
ATGCCGCCAACATCAAACGGTTTTACCAAGATCCCGAGACGAAAGAGGTATCGCTCGTATCGGAATCCACAATTGAAGCCCCGCCAATCTTCATTCATCCAGAAGATAGTTGGGACTGTATGATTAACGGCGTAGTCGAACGTGTGCTGAAGAAAAGATTCTAAATTTTGCCTCTTACTTTATATCAAGTTAATAAGTAGGAGGTTAGTATGCACAAATATATTAGGAACACAGGTAAAGAGTGGACCCCGCGAGAGGTTCAGCAGTTAAGACAGTTAGCTCAACAGAACACCCCGACTCGGGTGATAGGTTTAAAGTTGGGTAGGCCGGTCGGCGGTGTAGCGGCGAAAGCAAGCGAGAAGGGAATTAGTCTCAAGCCGACAAACCAATCTCCGTACAACAGACGAGGAAAGAAATAGTCCCTTAACAGCTGGTGAGGAAACTCGGGGGCTCATTTTTGTGTAACAGAGAAGTTACTCAGCCCTCAACCCTCTCCGCCTATGGATCAAGCCGTCGTTGCTGGTCCGTGGACGGGGAGGTGTGTTGAGAGCCGATACTTCCTCTCTATATTAAGAAGGGCTCTAATGGAGATTGCGATGTCTACGACATTGACTTTCCGTATGCGCCGGTCTGTTAACAACCAGTATTTCTGGGTGTTAATGTCAGCTAACAACGAGAAAATCGCTGTTAGCGAGACCTACCTGTCCAAGGCGAGTGCACTGCACTCAATCAACTTGATCAGGAATTGGGCGAATAGTGCTGAGGTGGTTGACGAAACTGCCTACACCGCTACGAGGTAATCTACCTCCACTTATCCTCACCGGCTGTTAGGGAATTAATTTTAGAAAGGATTGTAATTAGAATGAAAATAATTATTCTTGGTGCTGGAGCATCCACAGACACGGTGAACCCAGCCATTACAGAGATTTTGCGCACTCATGCAGGAGACCTGGTTAGGCGTGTCCAGCTTCGTCATCAATCGTGGGCTCCACCCTTAGGAGATCAGCTCTTCTCTGATAATTATTCTGAAATTATGGCGCATTACCCCAGCGTGAACGCCGTGTCCGGGACTATTGCAAGCCGAATGGTGCGAGATAATCTCAGCCTAGAAGAGTGTTTAGAATCGTTATTGATTGAATCCGACAAGCTTCGCGATCGTAAAAGAGACATCGCCAATATCAAATATTACCTACAAGAATTACTACTGACTTGTTCGGAGGCCGCCCATCAACAAAAAATGAATTATGCCAAGCTTATCGACAACCTCAATGTGTCCGGCCAGGAGTACTGCATCATCACCTTCAATTACGACACATTGCTGGAGCATTGTATGACAGAGTCATTGAAACACAACTTGGGGACTATGCTGGCTTATACGGCGCATCCCAAAATCAAGATTATTAAGGTGCACGGCTCTTGTAATTGGCATAGGTATATTGATGACATGATACCCAATAACGTAGGAAATCCCGAAGACGATGCAATGCGAGTGGTAAATGAATTTCCGGAAGTAGTCTTGTCGGAGTTCTCCGGTAATCTTAACAGTTTCCATATACACGATCACTTGTCGCGTGGCATTCGGCAGAAAGACAACACGAATATGTTACTGGTACCTGCGCTGGCTCTGCCTGTAGCGACCCGTAAAAATAAATTTGAATGTCCCGACGCTCATCTCAAGGTGATGAGGGAATGCCTTCAGAAGGCCGATAAAATCTTATCAATAGGATGGCGAGGGGCGGAGCAATTGTTCATGGCTGAACTAGAAAAGTATCTACCGGTGGCCATTGAGTGGACTATTGTTTCGCTTAATAAAGAGGGATGCAAAACCACTCTGGACAATATCCAACAGCAATTGACCACCTCGCAAGAGGGTAGGGTTCAAGGGAGGGGCGACCAATTTATTGAGAAAATGGGAGGATTCTCGGGGTATGTTGATAGCAAGGACTTTCAGGATTTTTTGCAATAAAAGTGCCCACTCTTTAGCAACTATCGCATAGAGGTGCGCCACAAAACCCCACCAAAGTCCAGCCCAATAGGTGAAAGTACTGTCGCGTTTGTCTTATTTTCCCCTAACAATCTATAATGGATCGTAGGGGTAAACTGGACCCCAAAACCGCCCGTTTTTACTCCTTGGGTGGAGGGTCTGAACCCGTCTGTCCTGTCAACTCGTGATAGGTTATCTCACTCAGAGTCCCTTAGATTCATATAAACCAGCCATTTAAATGTTACGTATAAAATTACCACTTCCCGTTGTCATCTTCATAGGATTTTTAATTGTGGGTGGCGGTTTAGGCTTAGCCGGATATTACCTTGGATCGCATGGTCCTAATGTAGGCAACGACAGTTCAGACAAAGCAGCTAGCACGGAAACAACTACTGATCCAAAGGAGACAGCCGCTCCTTCTCTTGGTGCTGGCAGTGAGTCAAAGGCGGTATCACAAATCGCTCAATCGGAGACATCCTCAAGCTTCGCGCTTCGTGAAAGTTGTGCTGCTCACAGAGCTGAAATTGAATCAAAAATTGCCACAAAGAATGCTAGCACGGGGTATACATTTTATAGTATTACTGAAAACCTGGATGAAATATTCTATAGCCCAGTAAATGAAAGTTGTTTGTACTCGACCATAACGCACTCTGGAAACCCAGTTGATACAGTGACGTATTCAATTTATGACTACCTGAAGACTCAACCGATTTTCTGGAAGCCATGGCCACCTATTGTTAAAGGGGAGAGTGATCTCACATGGCTGAGTCAACCCAACACAGCTTACCAGTCCTTTGCTACAGAGAAGGCCAGGCTTAAGGAGTAGACTACTTTGCCAAGAGCATGAATGGCGGGAATACAAAAATTGTATCAGCGGGAAAAGGTATCCTAACCAGGGTAATTAGTGCAGAAGATGATCTGGATCAAGAAATCATATCTTCCACGATTAACATGGTTGTTGGGTTGAAGCTCGACAGCTTTCTGTTAGATAAAAAATCTTATTACACCCTTTTCGGCGACCTAATAAGTCTTACTCAAAGCCTGCTCAAATCTAATTCCCATGTTAGGAAATATGTTGCTAGCGAGAAGGCACAATTAAAAGATTTCGAGGAGAAGTGTCTTACAGATCCGAATACAGTTCATTTGGGCTTGCGGCCTTTAGAATTAAACGCGGAGCTAGAGGCAGCGTTATCGGACATAAAGTCGGCACTAGATGCCTTAGCGCAATGTTTCAACCCGCTATTGGGAGTGAGTTTGCACGGTTGGCACAGTAAAAAGAATAAAGAAAGTGGCAGGCAAGTAATACTGACTTTACAGAATAATGTGCCAGATCGCTTGAGTAATGGAGTGGGCAAGCTCATAGAAATTATAGAATCAAATATCCCATGGCTAACATGTGTTGTGGGATTGCGGGATTCGGCTAGACATCATGGAGGCATAAAAACAGTTACTGATATTGTTTTTAATCAGAATACAAAACAGGTCGTTCCACAACTGATTATGCACAAGGAAGCACCAGAGGAGGTCTCGAAATTTATAGCTAGAACACTGAAGGACATTACCCAATTCATTGGAGATTGTCTTGTCTTGGCAATCCTGGCAAAAAACTCCTCAAAGTATGTCTATCCAGAAAAATCCTGCCGGCTCCTGGTCGCCCTATTCCTGGGTTATGCGCAATGTGGATTAGTGGGCCACTCGAGATGTGTCGCTAAATAACCTAAGGCTAGCTAAAGAAGACCAATCTGGACGTGGACTTCAAAAGGTCCCAGCTCGAGACGGTCTTATTGGTGCCTCGGCGCTTTAGCCGATGCAACCTTTTTGGCGATTCTTACTTGTATAATGTGGTACGAAAAGGTGGCTGGTTATGGATTTACAGGAAGAGAAAAGCATTGTTCTAAAAGCGCAAAAAGATCCTCAGGTGTTTGGTCTTTTGTTTGACCAATATTACCCCAAGATTCTTAACTATGCGTCACGTCGGGTCCCATCTGTGGCGTTGGCCGAAGATATAGCAGCCGAAACTTTTTGTATTGCATTGGATAAGCTCTGGCAGTTTAAGTGGCAGGGAGTATCTTTTTCGGCTTGGTTGTACCGAATAGCTACCAACCTAATCAACCAGTACTATCGTAATCAGCATAAAAAGCTGACCCTTTCTCTGGACAATTGGCTCGAGAAGACCGGTTTTGAGCCGGTGGGTGATATTGATCTAGAACAAGAGATAATTGATGCCGAACGAGAACTGGAAAGGTATGATGATTTTGCGGAAATTCGGAAAAAGCTTCAGCGGTTGCCGGATCGGTATCAGGCGGTAATTGCTCTCAGGTATTTTGAGGACAAAAAGATCAAAGAAATCGCCGAGATATTAGGTAAAAAAGAGGGTACGATCAAATCCCTGTTATCACGCGGTTTGGATATGCTGCGTGATTAGCCTATGCAACCTTTTGGGATTTATTGCATTGTGTAGGGCGTAATCGATTACTGGATAAAATTATCAACATCTAAGCGTTCTCGCTATGGACTCACAAAGAAAGATTGAGCAAAAGCTTAAGCATATGCATGTGCCTCGTATTGAGATGCGCCGTCGGCATCAAAAGATGCGGCAAGCTCTGATGTTGGCGTTAGAAAATAAAAAACAAACTAGTAATATAGGACTTAATTTAGAAATCATGAAATTAAAATTTATTGCCCCTGTTGCTGTTGTTGCGCTTGTGGCGGTAGTGTTTGTGTCTGGCTTAATACCTGGCTTTGGCAATATAACTCCTCAAGCTAAAGCCCAAGCTATCATCAATGATGCCAAAGCGGCGGTAGCCCAGGCACCCGAAGATGTTCGGCAAGATCTAGCGAAGCTCATTAAGAACGATAACCTAATGCAGCTTTTGGACGAGGCTTATAACTCAAAAAGTTTAGAATACATTGGTGCTATTACGGTAGACGTTAGTGGCGATGCTAAGGCTAAGTCCGATGCGTTGTTGAAGGCAGTCCTTCAAGAGGTAGATAAAGTCAGCAACTTTTCTCCTGTCGCTGACTACAATCAGACCCTAGTGGCCCTTAAGGGCGATATCGACAATTCGATCGATTTTTCTCAAGTTCGTTTGCTTGGGTACACTAATCACGATAATCTCGCGGTGGTGTTAGCCATGAATAAAGATGATTTGCCAGTTTTCCGGGTGATCCTGATGCAAAATAAGTCTGCTGATACCCTTTAAGGCTATAAGTGCATTACAAAACGGGTAGCCCAGCTAAATTGATTAGACATAAAACCGCTACTTGTGTAGCGGTTTTATGTTTCAATTCAGCGAATAGCTCTATCTAACCCACAGCCATCCTGCCCAATGCAGAATCCAAAGGGAGACAGCCAGAGAGATAAAGAACAGTCCGAGCCCAACAGGAGAGCCCCAAGAGAACCAAGAGCCCCAACTGCGCCAGTTGCGCATCTGCTCCTTAACCATTTCTGGGGTTTGGTATAGTTTCTCCCATTTTCTGGTTTCACGATTGGTGTTGTGTTGATCCATGTTTTCAATCCTTACAATGCTATAAACCACGCACCGTTGCCTATTAGATTTTTGCCTATTCCCTTCGATTTTGCACCGGGCTTCGGTGGGAAGGGTAGTTGATAAGGCTATTGCTAGTATAGCAGTTTTGTTTTTACAGAGGTGCTCGAAGCGCGTTGCTATGATAATCTGAGGATAGCCGAAACGATCGATCTAGCTTCCTAATCTTTATAAAGTAATTTTTAACTCATGAAAGACAAAATAATTATCATTACTGGGGGGAGTCAGGGCCTGGGCAAGGCCGTTGCCAAGAAGCTCGCTGGCGAAGGAGCGAAGGTGGTTTTGGTAGCCGAAGGCGAAGAAATGCTCCGTCAGGCCAAAGAGGAGATTGGAGCTAATGCTTACACCTATGTCTGTGATATAACTTTCGTTGAACAGATCCAGAAGACTGTGGCCGATATCATACGTGATCTGGGTCGGATCGATATCCTAATTAACAACGCTGGTTTGTGGACTGACGAGAAATTGGAAGAAGCTAACCCCGAATTACGGAGGAAGGTTATCGAGACCAACGCTCTAGGTACTATCGAATTTACCAAAGCCGTAGAGCCGATATTTAGAAAACAAAATTCCGGCCATATTCTAAATGTTATCTCCACTTCGGGCGGTAATGATACCAGCGCCGGGGATAATCGGTTATGGCAGACCTACGGGGCCAGCAAGTGGGCGGTGGCTGGTTTTACCAGAGCGCTCCGAGATTCGTTATCAGATACCAAGATTAAAGTTACTGGGTTTTACCCCGGCGGTTTTGACAGCAATATGTACGAAAGAGCCAGTCGGGGGACTATCGAAGAAACCCACAATCAGCCCTGGATGATGCGAGCGGAAGATGTAGCAGACGCCCTGATCTTTTGCCTCACTCGCCCAGATGATGTTTTGGTCGAGAAGATCGTCGTTACTAAGATCATGTAATCGATCTCCTTAGTGAAAGGGGATAACAGCCCGCTATGGGGTTTATTTGTGGGGTTATAATACGGGCATGTGGTTTTACGCTGGCCTACTATCTGCTCTAGCATCTGGGATTATAGTAGTTTTGAGTAAGCGGGCTTTAAGTAAGGTTGAGCCCACTGTTCTTTACTGGGTAACCCTGGCCATCTCCACGCCTTTTCTCGCTTACTTCGCTTTTAAGAGCGGGATTCCGGGCCTAAACACCTATTTCTTCATTGGTGTTATTTGTTCTATTGTTTTTTACACTTTCTCCCGGATCCTACAATTTAAAGTTATTAAAGACGCGTCGTTATCGCATATTTATCCATTGATCGCGTTAAGTCCCATCTTCACGCTGATCCTAGCTTTTCTCCCGCCTCTATCTGAACGGCCATCCACGCTTTCTCTGGTTGGGGTGGCGATCTCTCTAGTCGGCACCTACGTTTTAAATATTAGTTCAGCTCGAGAGGGATTACTCGAACCATTTAGGATCTTATTTAAGAACAAGTTTTCTTTTCTAATGCTAATATCGGTATCGACACTCGGATTTGTCTCGGCATTCGATAAGATCGCCATCAAAGGCACTAGCCCACAAAACGAGATCTTTACCCTATTCTTTGAGAACGTCCTCATTGTGGTGGGTATGTTCCCGTATTTTCTATCCAAATGGAAAAGCGTTGCCTCGCAAATCTCTATCAGTAAATGGCCATTATTGTTGCTAGGCCTTCTATCTGCTGCCAGTAACGGTTTAGGCGTTCTATCTATTGGGGGAGGTAACGTTGGTATTGTAGCTGCCGTTCTCAGAACTCAGATCTTCTTTGCTCTATTGTTTGGTTTCATTTTCTTTAAGGATAAGCCTAAATTAGAAACGATCATCGGCACCCTGTTGATGATTTTGGGTTTAGTCGCTATTAAGCTCTGGTCGTAGGATCGGCACGTCGACCGATTGCTATGATAATCTGAAGATGACCCCAAAGGGATCCTTCAATATAATTCTAATGAAAGGAATGTCATGAAAACTTGTATCGCGTGTAGTATGCCACTAGATGATTCGAGCCAGATCGGATGTGAGGTCGCTGACGGTGCCGTTTGTGTGCACTGTTCCACCCCTGATGGCCAGGTAAAAAGTTGCGCCGAAGTTTTTGAGGGTGGCGTGCAGTTCTTTATGGGGGCCGTACCTGGGGCTGACCGGACTTTGGCGGAGAAGCTGACCCGCAAAAACATGAAGAACCTCCCTTATTGGCAGAAGAACAGTTGTGCTTGCCTGGATGGCGAAGAGGCCAGTGAAGAGGAATTTAACCAAGCATCCCAAAATCTGTAAGGTTTAGATCTGACTGCCTATTCATGACTAACGCCATTCTCTACAACGTTGTTGGGATCTTAGCTGTTTTGGCTGTGATATTTTTTCATATCCCAACGATCTGGGTGGTTCTGGGATTGATAGCAATTATCATCCTCGTAATCTGGAATCCGCTCATGCCCGCCGTGGGAAGTACCCCTAAAGGATTTGTAGAAAAGAAGTTTGATACCGGGGGAGTAGTGTTAAACTACGTCGAAGGGCCTAATAACGGCCCTCCGATATTGTTTATCCCCGGACAAGCCGAGTTTTGGCAGGGCTATCGATTGATCATCCCGAGTTTTGTAAAAAAGTATCATGTTTTTATTGTTGATGTCAGAGGACATGGCAAATCCACCAAAACTCCAGGAAAATATTCTTACAACCTATGCGGAGAAGATCTTAAGCGATTTTTAGAAGGGGTGGTAAAGCAGCCCACGATCGTCTCTGGGCTTTCTTCTGGTGGAGTGATCGCGTTGTGGCTGGCGGGCAATGCGCCCGAACTGGTGGCGGTGGCTATTGGCGAAGACCCGCCAATTTTTTCATCCATCTGGCCGCGGATTAAGGACGAGAAGTATATGTATCGCAACTTTGAAGTGATGGTACAGAATTTGGATAAACCCGATAGAGATATTGAGGGATACTTTGCCGCTTTAGGCATACCTGATCCCAAGGGCGGGGATAAGCTGATGCTTATTCCGCGGCCAATAGCCAAGTTTATTGCCGGGGGATTTAAGATCAACAAAAAACTATTTCCGTGGCGGAAATACGATATCCCCATGTTCCCATTTAATGGTCGGGTGGGGATGAAGTTTTTAAGTGAATACGATGTTGATTTTTCTAAAGCGACTATCGATGGCAGGCTCAGCGAGGGGTTTGACCCAGAAGCCACTCTTAAAAAGGTCCAATGTCCTGTGCTGTTGATCCATGCTAACTGGTCTCGGCATAAAATCTGGGGGTTGCTGGGCGCATTAGACGATCAGGATGTAGAAAAAATGCGTTCTATAGTTAAAGACTTCACTAGTGTTGATGTAAAAGCTCAACACGAGGTTCATATGACTAAGCCAAAAGATTTTGCCAAAATCGTAAACGACTATTTAGAAGGAAGAGTCAACCAGAAGTAGGATAGTTTGTCTCGCAGTGGTTGATTGATCTGTTCAGTTACTAGGTCGCGACTTGTTAAGATAAAAATATGCAAAGCTCGAAGAGAATGACAAAGTGGCATTGGTTGGTTGTGGCATCTGGCATACTATCTGGGTTTATAGTCTTTGGCGGCCAAGTATTTGCCAACCTAGGTTTATCTTTGTACGAAATATCGATTCTTCCGTACGCTGTGGTGACAATTAGCTTGATGCCGTTTGTTTTTATGAATAAAAAGTATCATCTAAAGATATCAAATATCTGGACGTGGGCTTTGTATGGCCTGGTCGCTGCGTTAACTACTCTGGGACAATATGCGGCAGTGATTGTCGGTTTACCTGTAGCGATGGTTGTTTTGCTTTTATATACTCAACCACTTTGGACGGTTGTGTTTAGCCACTTCTTTATGAAAGAACGAGCTACTAAGCAGGAGTTGCTAGCTCTGGCTGTAGTAATGATCGGTATGGTGGTTTTGGTTAACCCGTTCGGCGCTTCTCTCGATTCCATCAATTGGTTAGGGGTAACCATAGCCTTGTTGTCCGGTGTATCGTTATCTGGCTGGATCGTGGTTGGTAGCTTTTTATCTAAAACTCATAACGAGCCAATGACTTCTAAATTTGCCGAGAGTGTATCGACCCTTGTCTTTGTGGCGCTTTCTTACCCCTTAGTTAAGCTCCTGACTAACGATGGAACGATTGTTAATTTTTCTCTCAGCTGGCCTACCGCTATCTGGCTATGGATTATTTTATTTGGCCTAGTAACTGGCGTGGTCAATCATTTGGCTTACCTGCATGGAGTTAGAAAGGTCAAAACGGTGGATGCCGGAATTATTATGTTGCTCGAGCCAGTTAGTGCTGCCATTTTAGCTATCTTATTTTTAAATCAAGCCATAACTATTAATGTATTAATCGGCGGGTTATTAATTTTATCTGCCAATTATCTGACCATTAAAGAACCGGCACTCACGAAGGAGAAGAATTAGCATGGGCCAGAAGGAAATAGTGCAAAAGGTAGCCGACGAGGTAAAGAAAAATCTCGACGGCGAAGGATCGGGCCACGATTGGTGGCATTATGTAAAATGATTATAGGATCATAGTCTTATAAATTAATTTATGATGAACAAAATGTGTGGTGGTCATGCTTCCGGTGGGGCGGTTTACGGTATTGGGCTTGTTGGAGCCGCTGTTTATTTTATTAGTGGCGCGGCTACTTTTGGAGCCGGCGTTATCGGTTTTCTAAAGGCTCTGGTTTGGCCCGCCTTTTTGGTCTATCAAGCCTTTCAGTTTTTTGCGCGCTGATAGCCACAATCTGAGATATTATGTCTGTTGAATAAGCTGGTATAATGCTCCTATCACCAAGGGTGGGGGCTTGGAGCCCTTTCCCAAGAGGAGTTATACCATGTCGGAAATTAAACCCCGAACGATCCATGTAGTCGGGTCGGGTGGACGTGAGTACGCCATAGTGAGGCGTCTGTTAGACGAAGATCCTGGTCTGCGTATCACTGCCGCTCCCGGCAGTTCTTCATGGCTGCCGCTGGGAGTGGATGTTTGGCCTGGGGTCTCCGTATCCGATTTCCAAGGTCAGCTGGAGCTGGCCGAACAAGCGGACCTAACGATCATAGGGCCAGAACAACCGCTGATGGACCATTACTTTACTCTCCGTCTGCGTAATAAGGGGTGCATTGTCTTTGGCCCCGATTTCGATGCGGCGATGCTCGAGGGGAGTAAGGCGTTTTGCGCCGGCTTTTTGCGGAAGATCAATATCCCAGCGCCTGCGTTCGAAGTTTTCACTGTGCCTGAGATCTGCCTTGAATGGTTATCGGCGAGAGATCCTAGCACTCTCGTCATTAAAGCCGACGGCCTAGCTGCAGGTAAGGGGGTATTTCTTCCCGATACTGAGGCAGAGGCGGCGAGCATCATCAACGACCTGATGATCAAGCACACCCTGGGCGACGCCGGAAAAGTGGTGGTAATTCAGGAAAGGATCTTTGGACCAGAGTGTTCGGTGATGGTCATCACCGATGGCAAGACCGTCCAGTGCTGTCGGCCAGTCCGCGATCACAAGCGTTTATCGGATGGTGATCGGGGACCTAACACCGGCGGCATGGGGGTTATCGGTCCCTTGGACATTGACATGGAGAAGATCCAACTGATGGCTGAAGCCATCGTCCACGGGATGGAGGAATGGGGGTGCCCATTCGTGGGCTGCCTCTTCCTGGGGCTGATGCAGACTGTAGACAATGGGCTGCAGGTCCTGGAGATAAACTGTCGGTTCGGCGACCCAGAAGCCATCGCACTGATGGCGCTGTTGACGCCCAAGACGAGCTTACTGTCGGTCATTGACGCTGCTGCCACTGGCGATCTGCTGGGTGCGCCACCATTGGTCTGGTTGCCAGACAAGGTGGTCACGGTAGTGTTGGCGTCTGCTGGCTATCCAGCTAGCTCTACCAGGGGCAAACCAATCAGCGGCATTGATCAGGCGATCGCCGCTGGCGCCATCGTTACCCACATGGGTACGAGCTACGATCCGGAATCCGGGGTCTATTGTACCGCCGGTGGCCGGGTGCTAGCAGTTACTGGTCTTGGCTCCACCTTTGCCCGGGCGAGAGATATCGCATACGCGGGTGTTGGCCAGATCAGTTTCGAGGGGATGCAATATCGTACGGATATCGGCGAGTCCATAGCTGCCCGTGATCTCCGGAACGTCTGATATGGTACAGTAGAATCCCGTTTGTGGATGGGCGACCTCGTGTCGCCCTTTTTATTTATAATGGCAAGAGACTATTACTCCTGAATGGGTGGCGTTTTGTGCTACTATAAGGGGCGAGAGCCGGGGGATGTCCTGGTATCTTGTCCTTAGACAATTAGTAGTAAAGTGTAAAAAGAAAACCTCTTTTAAAGGAGAGTCTGTATGCTGCTGCGCATGTTCCGACGCGCGCTTCCAGGTGAGCCGGGGCTTGCCAGCCTCAGCTCAAGATTCAAAGCTTTCTTCCCGGGTTATGATCTAGCCAATCTCTCCCTGGAGACTTGCTTCTACATCGAGACCTCGGCACCTCTTTCTGGGGACGACGAGACTAAGTTACGGTGGCTACTCACGGAGACGTTTGATCCAGCGGGGTTGAGTGATCGGCCGTTTGTCACGGGTGATAGTTATCCGACTATCATCGAGATCGGCCCGCGGCTCAACTTTGAAACGGCGTGGTCTTCCATCGCTGTTTCAATTTGTCATCATGCCGGTCTTGTTCAGGTTACGCGTCTGGAAAGATCTAGACGCGTTGGTCTGACGTTCAAGCTGGTAGGGTCGCAGTTAGAACAGTTTATCGCTGCTCTACACGACCGGATGACCGAGATGCCTTACGGCGATAATGGGTTGATCAGCTTCGATTCTGGATTATCGCCAGAACCAGTGTTGGTCATCCCGCTCATGCGCGAGGGGATTGGCGCATTACGGCGCGTCAACAAAGAGTACGGTCTGGCGATGGACGAGAGCGATCTAAACTATTACTACAATCTCTTCGTCAACCGACTAAACCGGGACCCTACTATTGTCGAGTTGTTCTGGCTGGGGCAGGCTAACTCCGAACACTCTCGTCACCACATCTTCCGGGGGGAGTTGATGTTGGATGGAAAGATGTTGGGACTTAGCTTGATGGACATCGTACGGGAGCCGCATCACGTCAACCCCAACAACTCCATCATCGCTTTCCATGATGATAGTTCGGCAATTCGTGGCTATTCGATCGCGACAT
>Ga0265297_10009337_pt1 | contig 12682 bp, 13 predicted proteins | sample Munlanlwell13791_FD_192502 | JGI IMG/M metagenome (GOLD analysis project Ga0265297, IMG submission 192502) | Leachate microbial communities from a municipal landfill in Southern Ontario, Canada - Leachate well 137-91 | ecosystem: Engineered > Solid waste > Landfill > Unclassified | place...
CGAGAACCAGCAGCATTGGGTATTGGATGTGCAGTTCGGGGAAGACAACAACCGGGCCCGAAAAGATCATTCGCCGGAAAACCTGGCATTAATCCGGCGTGCGGCCTTGAATTTGTTGAATAACAACAGCCCCAGCAAAGACAGCCTACGCCAACGAAAACTGCGTGCTTGTTTGAGTGATTGTTATCGCGCCGAACTGATCTTTGGGAAAAGGAAAATATAGCGCGATTGCCCTGCTGTAACAATAGCCTTATCGTCGGTTTTCTGCTTAAGTAGAATTAGGAAATAATGATTGAAAATGTATATGGCAGGAGAAAAGATATGAAGCGGTACTTGTTACTCAGCTTTTTATTATTGAACGCTTGCTCAACTGTACCGGTTGCGATAAAAAATCCTCCTCTGCATGACATTCCCTACCCCGAAGCAACAACCCAGAAGATTACCAATTTTAAAGATGCGCCAGTGCGTTGGGGCGGTATTATTGTTGATGTAGAAAATGAACAAAATTTCACTCTGGTGCAGGTGCTTTATTATCCTTTGGATAGCGACGGCGAGCCGCAGACGGATAAATCGCATGCAGGGCGATTTGTTTTTAAAAGCCCGGGGTTTCTAGAGCCGGCTGTTTACACCGCAAACGCGAAAATTACCGTTGCAGGAACGCTTACAGGTGATATCGAACGCACGGTAGGAAAAAAAGTTTTGCGCGTACCGTTGATTTCAGCCACGACTATTTACTTGTGGCCGGTTTATGATTACTACAGTTATCACGATGGTATCGGTTATGGCTTTGATTATAGTTTTTTACACTAGCATTGAGTTGTACAATAGGGGCTTCGCATTTAAGCGTGAGATCAATCACCACACCTCTATTCCAAATAGCTGCGTCCGCACTCATAAAAAGCATCGCCTCATTCGTATCGTATACCGGGCGGAGCAGTTTTTTATTAATCATATCTGACATTAGTAAACAGTTGGGCAAAGCGCTTGCTGTGCTGAAAACCGGTGTAGTTTCAGGAGTAGGTATCTTTCCCAATAGCCTTATTGCTAATTTTCTGGTTTAGTGCGGACAAGACATGGCGACCAAAAATAAATAACGGAGAAAAGACATGAAATGGTATTTATTCATTATCTGTTTGTTGTTGAGCGCTTGCTCGACTCTGCCGAAGGAGATAAAAGATCCTCCTTCAAATGATATTTCTTACACGCAAGCAAGCCAGAACATTAATAATTATAAAAATGCGCCGGTGCGTTGGGGCGGCATTATTGTTGATGTGGAAAATGAACAAAGTTTCAGTCTGGTGCAGGTGCTGACTTATCCTTTGGATAGCGACGGTGAACCGCAGACGGATAAACCGAACGGAGGGCGATTCGTTTTTAAAACCCCAGAGTTTCTCGATCCGGCTGTTTACACCAAAAACTCCGAGATCACAGTTGCGGGAACTCTTATAGGCGATATCGAGCGCGCCATAGGCAACAAGGTTATGCGCATGCCGCTGATTTCAGCCACGACCATTTATCGCTGGCCGGTTTATGTGTACGACAGCCGTTACGATGGTTTTGGATATGGCTATGGCTACAATCCTTACTATGGAGGCTACCCGTATTACTGGGGAAGTTACTACTGGCCTTACGCTAGCCCATACTATCGCCCAGCCTTCCGGTATCGTTAAATACAGTATTTAAATTTAGATGTGGCCTTTTTTGGATATAGGTCTAGTTTATTTTTTTTGTTGCTATATAATATGCGGCTTACCAAAGTTATCGATGCCTCGGTGGCGAAATTGGTAGACGCAAGGGACTTAAAATCCCTCGTTCGAAAGGACGTGCCGGTTCGACTCCGGCCCGAGGCACCATGGAAAACAATCTCTTACGTTTAGACGAAGGGATTTTTTTATGCCTGCCGTTTTCTATGGCTATTGGTGAAGTGGCTCAAATCAACAAGCCATAAGCAATTATAAAAGTGCTTCGGCAATTCAAGCGCCTTTCCTGTCGGCCATTTTCCCGTATTATGCTTCTGAAGCTCGCCGCCGTCTGTATCTGTAATAGGCCTTATCCGCTAATCTGTACTGCCTGTCCATGCAATGTATCGAAATGTCCGAGATGAGCTCAGCGTTTAAGATTTTTAGATAAAGAATCCAGGCTTCCATTGTTAAGTTTTTAAACATAATTTAACCTTCAATCCAAGTCAAAAATGGCACAATAAGTCGCTATATTTGAAATTAAAATTTGAATCTAGCGCACAAGTAAACCTAAAAAACCGTCGGTTTTTTATCGTTTTCTGTAGCATAGAGAGTTAAACTTTTTCAATCAATAAGTGCAATTACTTATCAGATAAACGTAATTTCGAGTTGTGTGACGCGCATCGCTAAACAATCGGGGAGATACTTTATTGTAAACTGCCGACGTTCAGCCGGCCTTTAGCAGTGAAAAAATCATGCGTTGGGAGAATATTCCAAAACGGGAGGGTCGCTTTGCTTTTGGAGAGTAACACCGCTTCTTGATGCGGTGAAGCCTAAAATCGATTGAGGTCAAACGTTTGAGTTATGCCGTCTGGTTTATTGATGATGTTAGAAACCGCCAGCAAAGACCCCTTTAAATACCGGCTTCTGAAACCTCAATGGTTCTGGATGTTATTCGTAAACCAGAGGATCTGGCTCTGCTGCATAGAGCGGTTCGACATCCTCCGCCTTCAATGAACTAAGCGATAGCGTCTCTTCAATGGGTGTTGGTTGGGATTAAATTGACAGAGGGACTGGTTCATGCCGATGCTTAGGTGCTCAACGTAAGGCTAATCAAGGGAATGGTTGGCTCGAAAAGCTGAAAAAGAAGCTACATTATAACCGCGCTCTGATTGAGCGCCATGTTAGAGAACGGCTTTTCATGAGAAGGAGTCTGTGTAATGTAGTGTTACACCTGCTAGCAGAGCGGCAAAAGCTACTATAGCAACAAACTCTCGGTTGTGTGGGTATGCCTGGGGCGGTGGATAGCGTCCCAACGTAAGTACACGAAGCATAACCCACCCTGGCCAATAGAAGACACTAACAAATAAGACCTCGACAACAAACCGCGCGATGGCGCGAACAACAAATTCAGCGATTGCATCGAATGCCATGGATTTAGCTCTCTAACGCTTAAAGAAGCAGCGCGTTCAGTGTCCGATGCCTTTACTTGTTAGCATCATTCTCTTTCTGGAAATACTTTCCATACTTTTTGATTGAAATAGATTCGGCTATCGCGTTGCACTCTGTAGACGATCCTGTGCTACCCCACTTGGTTACACAATGCTGCTTGTGGATCGATCCCAATTCATCTATAGAAAAATCAGAATACTTTTCTAAAAGATCTTTATATTGCTTTCGCCGTTCCCCGTAAGGAATTTTTCTTTTCTCTTCGCTTAGCTTTGTAAAGAAATCGTTAAATCTTTCTCTTTCTTCGTTCGCTTTATCTATCTCTTTCTTGCAAGGCGACAAGTCATCTTTACGAATGTCTAAATTATGCCGGGCAACGCAACCAAGCGCGGCACTGTTTGCAGCATCACTTGCTTCCCGAACTTGTCTTTCTTCGTCAGTCATTCCTTCAATAGAGTAACTACTGTTTGCCGAAATAATCACAAAACCTAATAAGGTAAATTGAGCTACTGCTTTTTTGTGGTTTGGTCGTGTATGCATACTCTCGAATCCCTTTTCTTAAATGCTAACGTTCAAGGTCGGTGGTGATACGCGGCTTTATCGCGTAGCGTCCCCTGCACCGGAGGGTTAGTCCGCTGCTTCGAGAACTGCTTCATCGGCACCTCCAGTTACGAGCAGCTCCAGAGACCGGGCAAAAGCGCTAAGCCTTTCATAGGTGGTGAGCAACTCAACCGCCAAAGACGACTGCCCTTCCGGCCGGTCGTGTTCATGAACCGGTGTGCTAAGCACGATACGGCAACCGACTCGACCAACGGTCCCAACAGGATAAAACGTAAGGCCAATATGCTCTTGTTCGATACCACCACCGGACTTGCTCCAGAAACCACCGCGGATTCCAAGCGGTGATTCGGCGAGCAATGGAAATGCGACGGCGAGTTTCTTCGCCAACTCGACGAGTTCCGCTTCCCCGAACCAAGCGGACCCGGAACCGGCATAGCCGTCGGTGTCGGGCTCGAATTGGAGGCGAAGAGCATCTGGCATGTTGGTGGGCTAATGTGAAAGTAAGGGGGTGCGCGCTTTTGCGCAGTCCCGCTTGACTGTATGGTTAGAGGCCATTTTAACCATACTACCCATTTACGGTTTCATTAGCGGGTAACCTGACAACAAACTTTTCCCGCGAAGTATTCGGGCACCAATGATGAGGCCGCCCAAGCCGGCTAGTGCCAATACACTGAACAATATCTTCGCGGAAAGAGACGCTGCACCATCAATACTTAAAACTGCAACGATAAAAACACAACCAGCCAACAATAAGGCTCCACCAAAAATGCCAAGATAAGCAGTAAGTTTTGTTGTTGTCGGAGTAAGCTCAATGGATGATTTAATCTTACGCTCAACTAATTCGTCGGTTGGAAGGATTTCAAGTGATCGGCATTCTCTGTAGCAAAAGAAAAGGCTGCTCAAGAGGATGATGAATAAAGCTATGCCCGGAGCTACGTACAACTTCAAGATTTGATATGCACTCGCTCCAAGCACGCTGACGATGGAGCCACCCATCAACATTCCTGAGTGTGTCAAAAGTTGACCGCACGATGGGCAGCCTCTCGTTGGCGCCCATTTTTGTATTTGGAGTATGAAACCCCAAGAGAGTTTGCCACCGCAGCTTGGACATCTCTGCATGATGGCCTCTAACGTAATATATACGACATCATTTGTCGTATAAAAAAATCGTAGCGTCGTATATTCATTTTTAAGTAAATTATCTTATTGTTTTCAATGACTAAATTATAAAATAAGGCGACGCATTGCGCAAACAAATACGACATCAACGCAACCTGGAAAATTACTCGGCCAAGTCCGTGACAACATTCGTTTCAAACACTATAGCTTAAGTACGGAGATGTCTGGATTAAACAGTTTATTGGGTATCATCAAAAGCGCCATCCTTTGGTAATGGAGCAATTGAGCTGAAAATCATTTTTTACTGAGTTGACTAAGCAACAGTATGTGTCCAGTTCCACCCAGAATCAGGCGCTGCCTGCAATTTTGTTTTTATATCGCGAGGTATGGCAGTTTACTTGCCCTCATCGGTGTTTTTCCGGTTTACGACTCCAATCCCTAGCAACAAAACCAACGCTCCCCACAATAAACCCGGCACCAGCCAGAACCAGTTTTGGTAGAAGGTTGCGGGCGGATTTTTCAGGTAAGGCACTTCGTATAAGCCTGCCCAAGTCTGATGTATCGGCGAGCGTTCCAGGATTTCTCCCGATGCCAGCGATACCGTGGAAATGCCGGTGTTGGTGACGCGCAATACCGGGCGGCGAAATTCCACGCCGCGCGCCAGGGTCATGTACATGTGTTGGTAAGGTTCCTGCCAGGAGCCGTACCAGGAATCGTTGGTGACATTGACGATAAACTGGGCACCAAGTTCCGCCAGCGAGCGCGAAAATTGCGGGAACAGGCTTTCATAGCATATTTGCGCGCCCATTTTATAGCCGTTCCAGCGCAGCAATTCGGTCGGTCCGTGGCCTCTGGCAAAATGGCCGGTAGGCGGCAGCCAGTTGCGGATTTCGGGGAAAAACTGTTCGCCGGGTATGTATTCGCCAAACGCCAGCAGGATCGATTTGCTGTAATGCGGCGGCACTATTTCGCCGTCCTTGTTCAATACAAACAGGGAATTGGTAATCAGGCGTGATGACTCATCGACACTATATGCGCCGGTAATCAGCGGCAGTTGCCGTTCATGGAGAAACTGCGCCAGCACTACCGGGGAGTCGTCGGATTTAAACCGTTCACCCAGCAATGCCGGAAATGCGGTTTCAGGCCACATGGCGAAATCGATTTTGGCGTCTTGATGGGCTTTCAGGGCGTTATCGGTCAGCGTGAGATAGCGGTTGAAGATTTCATTGCTATAGCCTTTGCCCAGTTCGGCGGCCAGCTTTTCTGCGTTTTCAATATAGGCCTGAATCAGCAGCGTTTTGAACGACGCATCCGGCTGAGGGAGCCTGTTTTTAAGCCACAGGCCGCCGATATTCAGCAGTATGAAGCCTGAAACGACACTTGCCAGGATGATTTTTCCAGCGCTTTGCTTGCGCTTTTCCCAGGCAATATACAGCGGCAGGTTGCACAGCAGTGTTGCGGCGCTGAGCCCGCTAAAACCGATCACTTCCGCCCAGTGGTAAACGGGGATGTTGGCGCCATACCATGTATAACCGAAGTTCCAGTCGAACAGGGTCAGCGAGTAGGCTTCGCAAAGCGTAGTGATCAGTGCCATCAACCCCAGCGAAAGCCGCTTTGACCAGTTGAATTTTTGCTGTCCCCAAAACCACAGTACGCCGGCTAGAGGCACAAACAAGTGGGCGATCAGTCCATAGACTACCATGCCGATAACCGCTACAGGCCAGTCCAAATGGGCAAACTCATGCAGCAGATAGGTGACCCAATTAAAGCCGATCAGCGTGAAGATGAATGAGGTGATCAAGCCGCCAAGGAAAACATTTTTTAGGCGGGTTTGCCGGCTCCAGAAAATCCATAAGGGAACGAAACAGAATAACGATGCCCAGGGCGGGAAAGGGATGTAACTGGTGCCGATCAGAACGCCGGACAGTATAGGCAGTAGCCAGGGTTTAACGGTGTTCATAGTGTAAGGGGAGTATGATTGCGTGGGAAGTGCCGGTTCTCAATCTGGAGCTTGGGAACCGGCAATTTTCATGGGTGATTATTCCGCCTACTCTGTGCCGGGATCACTGAGCGTTGTGTCGGATGCATTCCGCAACGGTACGGAAACGATGAATGCGTTTACAACTTTAACTGCCGTGAATCTCCGCATGTAAGGCGCGGTATTCATCGGTCAGCTTGTGGTTAGGCATGTAATGCACCAACGGCTTGGATTCGGTGTGCGATTCCCTGACCTTGACCGATGGCGAGATCATTGCAGCCAGTACCGGCAGTCCCTCGGCAATAAGCTCTTCGACTATTTGGCGAGGCATGTTAGCTTGTTTTTGATACTGATTGACGATGATGCCTTCAACTTCAAGATTGTGATTATGGTCGGCTTTAACTTCTGCTACTACTTGCATCAGAGAATACAGAGCTTCTCTGGCGAAAGTATCGCAATCGAAAGGAATCAGGCATTTGTCGGCCGCAATCAGGGCAGACTGGCTGTAGAAGTTGAGGATCGGCGGCGTGTCCATATAGATCTCATCGAAACCCTCAAGTTTTTCCAGCGCTTCTTTCAACTTAAAGATTTTCATGCGCGATTCCAAACGGCTTTGCAATGGCTCAAGCTCAGGATGGGATGGAAGCACAAACAAATTTGGGAACGGAGTCTCATGTATTGCGCTTTCAAGACCGGAGCCGGATGAACCGCTGCCAAACAGGGATAGGCTCAGGGTATCCTTAAAGAAGTGGGCGATCGTTTTGTCGCTGTCGCTGACTTTGCTGCCGAGCAGGTATTGCGTTGAATTGCCCTGAACATCGAGATCGATGACTAATGTACGCTTACCTTCAACAGCACTGATGGCGGCTAAATTGCACGTAATAGTAGATTTGCCGACGCCGCCTTTCTGGTTGAAAATGACTCTGCGCATGTTATCCCCGTTAAATCAAATAGTTGAAAGTCGCATTATAAAGCTTGGGGCGCTAATATCAAACACGGATAAAGGTTTTGCCTTGGCACTTTGGGCATTCAGGAATTTCGCTGGCTGTTTTAAAGGCAATTTCCTTGCCGCAGTCGTCGCAGATAAAGGTGCCGGGCACGGTAATGTCGCCGCTGTGGTAGGTATGCACTTTTGCCAGTTCTTCCAGTTTTGCCAGTTCCAGGCGGGTTTTATCGGCAACGCTTAAAAAAGCATCCAGCGCGAAGTTTTCAATCAATTCAATATCGAACTTAAACCACTCGGACAGCGATTCCTTATCTTCCTCGTCTGACAAGCCGTGGGCCGCATGCTCAACGTCGCGTCTAACAAACTCCGAAACCTTGTCCAATTCTTCGTCCGTCAAATTGCTGTCTTTTCTGGTTTTTTCTTTTGAAATTTCCAGCGCTTCGGCAAACGAATGCAGCGTATCTTCCATGGTTTCATGGAGATGCTTCATAAAATCGGTATAGGCGGTGACTAGTTTGTTTTTATTCATAGGGTTCAACTCCTGAAAATGGCGCTTTGAGATTTAAGCAACTGTACGGTATTCTAACGCTTTTGACTGGTAAAAGACGAGAAGGATGCAAGAAAATTATAAGCCTTTGGCAATTGAGCAAGAAGTACAGTCCGCCTGGGACGAGTCAGGCGTATTTAATGTGTCGGAATCGCCGACACAAGATAAGTATTATTGTTTATCGATGTTTCCTTACCCCAGCGGCAAGCTGCACATGGGGCATGTCCGTAACTATACCATTGGCGACGTCATCAGCCGCTACCAGCGCATGTTGGGCAAAAATGTCATGCAGCCTATGGGCTGGGATGCGTTCGGCCTGCCGGCGGAAAATGCCGCGATGCAGCACGGCGTCCATCCGGCCGACTGGACCTACAGCAACATCGACTATATGCGCGACCAGCTCAAACGGCTGGGTTTTGGCTATGACTGGAGCCGCGAATTAGCGACTTGCAACCCGCATTATTATAAGTGGGAGCAATGGTTTTTCCTGAAGCTGCTGGAAAAAGGCCTGGTTTATAAAAAAACCGCACCGGTCAATTGGTGTCCGCATGACATGACCGTTTTGGCTAACGAGCAGGTTATCGACGGCTGCTGCTGGCGTTGCGATACCCAAGTTGAGCGCAAGGAAATCGCCCAGTGGTTCTTGAAAATCACCGCTTATGCGGATGAATTGCTCGCCTCGCTGGAAACGCTGGATGGCTGGCCGGAGCAGGTTAAAACCATGCAGGCGAACTGGATCGGCCGCTCCGAAGGCGTGGAGATGGATTTTCCGGTGCCTGAGTTGGATCAGCATTTAAGCATCTATACCACGCGTCCCGACACGCTGATGGGCGTGACTTATCTTGCCGTAGCGGCGGAACATCCGCTGGCGTTGAAAGCCGCAGAAACCAACCCTGAAATCAGCGCATTTATCGATGACTGCAAAATGATGGAAACCTCGGAAGCGGCCATGGAAACCATGGAAAAACGCGGTATCGATTCCGGCATCAAAGCACTTCATCCGATTACCGGCGAACAGGTTCCGGTCTGGATCGCCAATTTCGTGTTGATGGGTTACGGCACCGGCGCGGTGATGTCGGTTCCAGCGCACGACCAACGCGATTACGAGTTTGCCCTTAAGTACGGCATCGCCATCAAGCAAGTCATTTTTGCCAAAGACGGCGGCGATGCGGATTGCTCAGAACAGGCTTACACTGTCAAAGGCATCCTGAAAAATTCCGGCCAGTTCGACGGATTGACCTCGGAACAGGCTTTTGCCGCCATTGCGGAAGCGCTGGAAAAAGATCAAAAAGGCCAACGCAAAACCAATTTCAGATTGCGCGACTGGGGGGTTTCCCGGCAGCGTTACTGGGGCGCGCCGATTCCGGTCATCTATTGCGATGATTGTGGCACGGTGCCTGTGCCTGAGAAGGACTTGCCGGTGGAACTGCCAAGAGACGTCGTGCTGGACGGCTCGCAATCGCCTTTAGTCGCTCATCCGACTTTCTCTCATACCACCTGTCCGACCTGCGGCAAAGCGGCGCGCCGGGAAACCGATACTTTCGATACCTTTATGGAATCGTCCTGGTATTTCGCACGATTTGCAGGCAACAACCCGGACAGCATGATCGATGAAAGCGCCAAATACTGGCTACCTGTCGACCATTATATCGGCGGCATCGAGCATGCGATTTTGCATTTGCTGTATGCGCGCTTTTACACCAAGCTGATGCGGGATGAAGGCTTGGTCGTCTGCGACGAGCCGTTTAAAAAGCTGTTGACCCAAGGCATGGTGCTGAAAGACGGCAGTAAAATGTCCAAGTCCAAAGGCAACACGGTTGATCCGCAAGGCCTGATCGATCAATACGGCGCCGATACCGTGCGTTTGTTTATCATGTTTGCCGCGCCGCCGGAGCAATCGCTGGAATGGTCGGACAGCGGCGTGGAAGGCGCGTTCCGGTTCCTGAAACGGCTTTGGAAGCAAGCTTATACGCATTGCGAAGCCGGCGGTTCTACAGTGCCGCTGGATAAACAAACTTTGACCGCTGAGCAACAGGCGGTTCGTCGCCAACTGCATTTGACTATCCAGAAAGCAACCGACGACTTTGGCAGACGCTATACCTTTAATACCGTAATTGCCGCGAATATGGAGCTGATCAACGCCTTGTCCAAATTTGTTGATGATTCCGACAACGGCAAGGCAGTTCGGCAGGAAGCATTGGAAGCCATTGTGTTGATGCTATCGCCTATCGTGCCGCATATCTGTCATCAACTGTGGCTGGATCTGGGGCATCAAGAAGCGGTAGTCGGCGCCTCATGGCCTGAGGTTGATGCAGCGGCTTTGGAGCAGGACACTTTGGAACTGGTGTTACAGGTTAACGGCAAGCTGCGCAGCAAGATGTCGGTGTCGGTTAATGCGTCTAAGGAAGAAATAGAGGCAATGGCGCTGAGCGATGAGCATATCAAGCGTTTTATTGAAGACCAGCCGATTAAAAAGGTGATCGTGGTGCCTAAGAAATTGGTCAATATTGTCGTTTAGGCGAAAGACGAAGGGCGAAAGGCAAAAAAAGCTTGCGTTGAGGATTAAGAACTTTTTCAATTTTTAGCCTTTAGCCTTTAGCCTTTAGCCTTTAGCCTTTAGCCTTTAGCCTTTAGCCTTTAGCCTTTAGCCTTTAGCCTTTAGCCTTTAGCCTTTAGCCTTTAGCCTTGCTCTTCTCATTAAGGGAGATACCAGTGTTAACAAAAAAAGCGGTCATCTTTGTTATGGCTTTGTTATTGAGCGCTTGCGGCTATCATTTGCGGGGCGCTCTTGAATTGCCGGCAAACATGAAAAATGTCTATGTTGAGGGCGGATCTTCGCCGTTGCTCGAACAATTCAAGCAGGTCATGAAATCATCTTCCGCTCAGCTTGCCAGTTCCCGTCAGGGGGCAGGTATCGTTATCAAGGTTGCTAACGAGGAATTTAACCGGCGTGTGTTGTCGTTGAGCACCCGAGGCAAGTCTAACGAGTTTGAGCTAACCTATCGCCTGGACTATGAGTTTGCGAATGCAGCGGACGCCGTGTTGATGCCGCGGCAGTCTGTTGAAGTCCGGCGTGAGTATTACAACGATCAGCAGTTTATGATTGCCAAAGATCAGGAAGAAGCCGTAATACGCAACGAAATGTATCAACAGGCTGTGCAAACCATCGTTAACCGCGCCAGGGTCGTATTAGAGGCAGGCGCGAAATAGTATGCGGCTCAAGCCCGAACAGTTAGCGGCGGCGTTGCAAAAGGACTTGGCGCCAGTTTATTTCATTAGCGGCGACGAACCGTTGCAGCTGGGCGAGATGGCTGATGCGATCCGGGCGGCGGCACGGAAAGCGGGTTATGATAGCCGCGAGGTTCTTGTTGCGGACTCCGGATTTTCATGGAATGAATTGATGGAGTCGGCCGGTTCGCTATCTATTTTTACCGATAAAAAAATCATCGATTTAAGGCTGCCCACCGGTACGCCGGGCACTGAGGGATCGAAAGCCTTAATCGACTATTGCGAGCGTTTACCAGAAGACACGCTGTTATTAATTACCGCGGCAAAAACGGCAAGCGCCTCCTTAAAATCGCGCTGGTTTCAGGCTTTGGATAAAGCGGGTTGTGTTATTCAGGTCTGGCCGCTGGAGGGACAAGACCTGATTCGCTGGTTGCAGCAAAGAATGCAACGGCGCGGGCTACAGGCTGAAGCTGAAGGTACCAGGATATTGGCTTCCAGGATTGAAGGAAATCTGTTGGCGGCCGCGCAGGAAATAGAAAAGCTGTACGTGCTATACGGTCCAATACAGCTCAGCAATCAGCAGATTTTCGATGTAGTGGCCGACAGTTCCAGATTCGATGTGTTTAAGCTGGTGGATTGCGTGTTGGCGGCCAAAGTAGGCCGGATTTTTAAGGTTTTGTCCGGCTTGCAGGCAGAAGGCGTTGCGGCCCCCGTGGTGTTATGGGCTTTGGCGCGGGAGGCTCGGGTACTCATCAAGATTAAACAGGCCTTGGCTCAGGGGCAAAATAAAGCGCTGGCTTTTAAAAACAACCATATTTGGGACAAGCGCCAGCAGTTGGTTAGCGATGCGCTGAACAGGCTGGGCGACAGCGACCTGAATAGTATTCTCACGTTAAGTGCAAAGGCGGATCGGCAGATCAAAGGCCGGCAGCCAGGAGATCCGTGGGAAACGCTACTGGCCGTTTGTCTGATGTTTGCGTCCGTTGTAACTACTCAGCAAACAATAGAACACGGATGAAGAAGGCGAAAGACGCAGGGCGAAGGGCGAAAAAAGCTTGCATTGATGTTAAAGAGCGTTTTCAATTTTTAGCCTTTAGCCTTTAGCCTTTAGCCTTTAGCCTTTAGCCTTTAGCCTTTAGCCTTTAGCCTTTAGCCTTTAGCCTTTAGCCTTTAGC
>Ga0265297_10009338_pt1 | contig 12681 bp, 12 predicted proteins | sample Munlanlwell13791_FD_192502 | JGI IMG/M metagenome (GOLD analysis project Ga0265297, IMG submission 192502) | Leachate microbial communities from a municipal landfill in Southern Ontario, Canada - Leachate well 137-91 | ecosystem: Engineered > Solid waste > Landfill > Unclassified | place...
CTGTTACAATCTCAGCTATGCTGGATTCTCTGAAGGCTGGCAATTACCTACCCAAAACGGAAGAGACGGTACCTATTGCGCCCCTGGAAGACAACTCTGGAACCTGGGACAAGAAACCTGTGATTGGAGTTCAACTCAATGCGATTCAGCCCAGTCCTCCTGTCTTCCTTCTTATGATTCTAGCGCTGTTGCAGCCATTTATTGGTCTTCTACTGAGAATAATGGTACGGGTGCTTGGGCCGTGGCCTTTACTACTGGCAGCGTGAGCGCCAAGTATAAGACTGGTTCTTTACGAGTGCGTTGTGTTCTCGGGCAATAAAAAAATTATTCCTTTTTTTAAGATCTTTGGCCTTTGGATTTTGGGAAATTAATACATTTTTGTTTCAAAAGAAACAAAAATTTCCGACAGTATTTTAAATAAAAAAAATATTAAAGCATCGCCAGATTTTCGAAATGTTAATTGTATATATACAGTTAGCAATTGAAAGAGAGCGGTTAAAATCTATTGCGCTCTTCTCACTTAATAATATATTGAGTATTGTAGGCAAAAGATCTTTTTAAATAATCAGATCTTTGGAGAATCACATAGTAGAAGAGATTTTTATTGTAAGTTGCAGCCAATTATTGGTCTTCTACTGAGTATAATGATACGAATGCTTGGAACGTGAACTTTAATAATGGCAACGTGAACAACAACAATAAGACTAATTCTTAACGAGTACGTTGTGTTCTCGGGAAATTGATTTTAATCATATTCTAATGTTTTAAAAACATTAGAAAGCGATGTTAAAAAATAAAATGTCTGAATCTATACACTTGAAGTTGTATTATAAAATCTTTAAATTAATAAAATATTTATTTGGAGTTGTAAAAAATTTCCCAAAAGAACATAAATATAGTCTTGGAAAAGAGATATTAAATCTAAGTTGGTCATGCATCGATTTAGTAATAGGAATTAATAATTTAGATAAAAGAAATAGGTATCTAGAAATCAAAAAATTGAGTATAGCTTTTGATTGCTTAAAAATTAGAATAAGATTGACTCAAGAAATAAACTTAATATCAGAAAAACAATTTTGTCATATACAAACTTATTATATAAAAGAAATTGGTGAAATGATTGGGGGATGGCTGAAGTGGGGCAAGGCAAGTTTTTACAATTATAATGAGTGAGATTTTTAATTTTGAAAAAATTTACTCTGCTTATCTTGAATGTAGGGAAAAGAAAAGGAAAACAATTAATGCTCTTAAGTTTGAATGGGATTTAGAAAAAAACCTTAGAGGACTTCTAAAAGAATTAAAAGATAGAAAATACAAACCAGAGCGTTCAATATGTTTTGCTGTTAAAGAGCCTACTCCCAGGGAAATATTTGCCGGGAGTTTTAAAGACAGAATAGTCCATCATTTATTAGTAAGAGAAATAGAAGCAATTGGAGAAAAAATTTTTATTTATCATTCATTTGCTTGCAGAAAAGGTAAGGGAACGCATAAAGCAGTTAAAAAATTAAGAGAAGGAATGCGAAAAGCAAGCAAAAATTATAGAAAAGATATATATTACTCCCAACTAGATATAGCTGGTTTTTTTATGTCCATAAATCAAGATATCCTTCATTCCGTATTTAAAAAATTAGTTCTCAAACAAAATAAGTCTATAAAGTGGAAAGAAGAATTATTATGGCTTGGGAAAATAATTATTTTTAATAAACCTACATCTAATTATATTATGAAAGGAGATATTTCCATTTTTTCTTTAATACCAAAGAGAAAATCGCTTTTTTACGCAAAAAGGAATAAAGGTCTTCCAATAGGGAATTATTCTTCACAATTTTTTGCTAATTTGTATTTAAATGAACTTGATCAATTTGCAAAGAGAGTCCTTCAATGTAAATACTATTTTCGATATGTTGATGACCTTGTTTTCTTAGCAAATAATAAAGGAGAACTAAAATATCAAAGAAATGAGATAAATGACTTTCTTATCAGAAGACTGGATTTAAAATTAAATAAGAAAAAGACAAAAATTCAATCACTGGATAAAGGAATTAATTTTTTAGGATATTTTATAAAAAAAGACCATACATTAGTTAGGCAAAGAGTAGTAAATAATTTAAAATATAAATTAAGGAAAATGAAAAAGAATGATAATTTAGATAAAAGAGATGTATCGGTAATTAACTCGTATTTTGGACATTTTAAGCATGCAGATAGCTATAATCTAAGAAAAAATATTTCCGAAAAGATTGTAAAAGGAAGCAAAATAAAAATAACAATAAAAGAAAATTATTATTCTTTGAGATTATAGTATTATATTTTTTAAAGACTCTGGTGCTAGCAGCCATAAGGCAAATACTCCAGACGTTTTTTGTTTTTGTACAACCTTGCTATTGTGGCAAAATGATATTTGACAAATGCAAAATATCGGATAAAATGTATTTAGAGTAATAAATTTATACAAATTATCAAAAAACATGATGGATGTTATAAGGGATTTAACAAATAAAGCCAAAGATTATTTAGCAAAAGATGATATTTTGCTTATTATTGGTCCTCGCCAAGCGGGAAAAACAACTGTTTTGCACCAAATAGAAAGTTTTCTAAAAAAGAGAAATGATGTTTGTTATTTTCTCAATTTAGAAGATCCAGATTATTTAAGTTTATTAAATAAATCTCCAAAAAACTTATTTAAGATTTTTCCAATTGATATTAAAAAAAGAACATTTTTGTTTGTTGATGAAGTACAATACCTTGATAATCCTTCCAACTTCTTAAAATATCTTTTTGATGAATATAAAGGCAAAATTAAAATTATTGCCTCTGGTTCATCTGCTTTTTATTTAGATAAAAAATTTAAAGATTCTTTAGCCGGTAGAAAAATAATTTTTAACTTATTAACGCTTTCTTTTAGAGAGTTTTTGAAATTTAAAGAACAGAATGAGCTGTCAGAAGCAAATTTTAAAAATTTAACTCTTTCTGAAAAAGACAAAATAATTCCTTTCTACCAAGAATACTTGATTTATGGTGGATATCCTCGGGTAGTTTTATCTCCATTGGAAGGAAAAAGAGAAATTTTAAGAGATATCGCCTATTCTTATATCAAGAAAGATATTTACGAATCTAATATTCGCAATGATGAAATTTTTTACAAATTATTCAAGATTTTATCCGATCAAATAGGAAGTTTAATTAATAATTCGGAATTAGCCAATACCTTAGATGTCTCTAGGTCCGCTATTGATAATTATCTTTATGTCATGCAAAAATCTTTTCATATAGTTCTCATTAAGCCATTCTATAAAAACATTAGAAAAGAGTTAACAAAAATGCCTAAGATATATTTTGTCGATCTTGGTTTAAGAAATTTTTTTAAGAATGATTTTAGATTTTACCAGCAAAGAGAGGATAAAGGCGAGTTATTAGAAAATGTTGTTTTAAGGCATCTTTTAGAAAAATATTTAGAAGAACAAATAAATTTTTGGCGGACAACACAACAAAGAGAAGTAGATTTTATAATTAATAATAGCCTGGCTTTGGAAGTAAAATCTCAAATAAAAGGTGTTAAGGTAAAAAATTATAAAACTTTCCTAGAAAATTATCCGAATATTAAACTTAATTTTATTTGTTTAGATTGTTCTGGTCGTAAAATTAATTCTTTTTCTGTTCTAGAACCTTGGCAAATATAGATGATATAATTTATATGTGTGTTTATAATTAAGTTCGTAATTTTTTGATCTTTATGTTTGATGTAATAACAATTGGTTCAGCGACTCGTGATGGATTTTTCAAAGGTATTGATTTTTTACCTGTTGAAGGAGAATGCTTTATAGCTAATAAAGGTATTTGTCTTCCTTTAGGGGCTAAAATAAGAGTACCTCAAGTTTATTTTCTCACTGGAGGAAGTGCTGTTAACACAGCCGTTAGCTTTGTGCGCCAAGGGTTAAAAACAGCTATTATTTGCCGAGTAGGTGATGATGTTTCTGGTGAAACAATTATTAGAGAGCAAAAAGAAGAAGGAATCGATATAAAATTTATTCAAAAAGATTATTCTAGCCCTACAGCTTATTCTGTTATTTTTTTAACTTCTTCAGGTGAAAGAACAATTCTCTCCTATAAAGGTTGTGCAGAAAGGCTTACTGCTTGGGAGATTCCTTGGAAAAAGATAAAAACTCGCTGGATCTGCATAGGTTCTTTAGGTCAAGAAAGAAACATTCTAAAGGAAATAATTCAATTTGCTGTTTCTAGTAAAATTAAACTGGCTATTAATCCTGGTTGGCAAGAATTGGAATGGCTTAAGAAAAATCCAAAATGGATAGATAAATTTGAAATATTTATTTGCAACCAAGAAGAAGCAGCTTATTTTACAGGTATTCCTTATAATAAAGAAAAACAAGTTTTTAAAAAATTAGATAATTTAGTTAAAGGAGTGGTAGTGATGACAAAAGGTCAAAATGGGTCTACTATTTCTAATGGAGAATATCTTTGGAAAGTTGGTGTTTTTCATAAAAAAGCTGTTGATACTACTGGAGCTGGAGATGCCTTTACTTCAGGATTTGTTTCAGTTTTTGTAAAAAATAAGAAAATTAATAATCAAATAATTGAAGAGGCTATCCGAGTAGGAAATGCCAATGCTAGTTCTGTGGTTAAATATATTGGTGCTAAGCCTGGTATTCTTTTTAAAAAAGATTTTAAGCAATCAAGATTTCGTCGCTCTAATCTTAAAATTAAAAAAATTCTTTTTAAGGGTAATAAATAAAATTATGAATAATAAATTAATCCAGCCATTTTTAAAAAATGATAAAGCTATGTTATTAGCTTACGACCATGGTTTTGAAATTGGCCCAGAAGCTTTATTGAATAAAAGTATTGATCCGGAGTATATATTAGACTTAGCTGTTAAAGGAGGTTATACAGGTATTATTTTACAAAAGGGAATAGCAGAGAAATATTATACTGGGACTGATTATCAAAGAAAAATTCCCTTGATATTAAAAGTTAATGGGAAAAGTAATATTACTCCAAATAAAGATCCTTTTTCTGTTCTTAATTGTTCTGTTGAATATGCCAAAAAATTAGGAGCAAAAGCAATCGGCTATACTATTTATTTAGGTAGTAATCAAGAAACAAAAATGCTCGCTGAATTTGGACAGGTTCAAGAAAAAGCTCATCAATTAAACATGGCAGCAATTGCCTGGACTTATTTGAGAGGCTCTTCTGTTGAAGATGAGTATGATCCTAAATTAATAGCCTATGCTGCTAGAGTTGGATTAGAATTAGGTGCTGATATGATCAAGATAAAATATTCAGGATCAGCAGAATCTTTTAAAAAAGCAATTCAGGCAGCAGGGAAGACGAAGGTAGTTTTGTCAGGCGGGCCAAAAATAGAAGACGAAGGATTTTTAGAAATAATAGAATCAATAATGAAGGCTGGAGCAGTAGGAATAGCTGTAGGGCGTAATGTTTTTCAGAGTCAAAATCCTTTAGCTATGACTGAGAAAATTAAGAAGACAATATTTGCTTAAAAATTTAAAATTAAAAATCTTACCCGGAGGAGTACCGAAGTGGTCATAACGGGGCGGTCTCGAAAACCGCTGTTCTCGCAAGAGGCACGTGAGTTCGAATCTCACCTCCTCCGCCAGTCAGGATTTCAAGGATTTACTTGCTTCACTGTAGCTCGGTGTTCGGTTACTAATTTATATTTATTTTTAGATGGAAAAGATAATTTGTGATTAAGTAAATATAGCTCTGTCTATATTCAATATATACCGCTACTATCTTTAATTGTAATATTTTAAAATGAAAAAAAGTTTTTACATCACTACCACTTTGCCTTATGTTAATGCTGAGCCTCATCTTGGTCATGCTTTAGAGTTTGTTCGGGCTGATATTATTGCAAGATACAAGAAGATGCTTGGTTTTGATGTGTTTTTTAATACTGGGACTGATGAGCATGGTCAAAAAATATGGAATGCAGCAATAAAAGAGAATATAAAGATTGAAGATTATATAAATAAAAATGCTCAAAAATTCAAGGATTTATTAAAAGAACTTAATATTTTAGAAGATATTCATTTTATTCGTACTACAGAATCTCATCATATAGCAGGGGCTCAAAAACTTTGGGAGATTGTTTCTAAAAATGGATTTATTTATAAATCAAATTATAAAACTAAATATTGTGTTGGTTGTGAGCTTGAAAAAACTGATTCAGAGTTAGTTAATAATAGGTGCCCTGAACATCCAAATTTAGATATTATTGAAATTGAAGAAGAAAATTATTTTTTTAAGTTTTCTGCTTTTCAAAAAAAATTAGAAGATTTTTATAATAATCAACCTGACTTTGTTTTGCCAGAGTCAAGGATGAATGAAATTAAATCTTTTGTTTCTAATGGTTTGCGTGATTTCTCTATCTCTCGTTTAAAGAAAAAAATGCCATGGGGGGTACCAGTACCAGGAGATAAAGATCATGTGATGTATGTTTGGTTTGATGCTTTAGCTAATTATATAACGACTCTTGGTTGGCCAGAAGATACGACTAAGTTTAATAAATTTTGGATAAATGGTATGCCAACTCAATATTGTGGGCAAGATAATTTACGACAGCAAGCAGCGATGTGGCAGGCAATACTTATGGCAGCAGGCTTACCTAACAGTTACCAAATAGTTGTTAATGGTTTTGTAACGGGTGCTAGTGGCATTAAGATGTCAAAAACATTAGGAAATACTATAGATCCAATAAAGCTTATATCTCATTACGGCATTGATGCTTTTCGTTATTATGTTGTTCATCACATTCACCCTTGGGATGGCTCTCCTGTCACCTATGAATCATTCCATGAAATATATAATGCTAATTTAGTAAATGGTTTAGGCAATCTTGCCTCTCGTGTTTTAATGATGGCAGAAAAAAATCTTTTACAGCCAGTTGAGATTTCTCAAGAAAATTTGCCAGAAGAATGGCATGAAAATTTATCAGCTTTTAGAATAGATTTAGCCTGTGATTATATCTGGAAAAAAATTTCAAGCCTTGATAAAGCAATTAACGAAGACAAAGCCTTTAATCTTGTTAAAGACGATATTGAAAGGGCAAGAAAATTAATAACTCAATATGTAAAAGAACTTTCGGTCATTGCTAAAATGTTAGAGCCAATTTTACCTCAAACAAGCAAAGAAATTGAAAAGTACATTTTAATTAATAAAAAACCAGCCCCTATATTCCTTCGCAAAGATATAGTTAGTTAAAATTTATCCTTTAGCTAGAACTAAGCCGATAATTTTTTTCGGTCCATATTTTTTTAAAACTTTTGCTGCTTCTTGCATTGTTGCTCCAGAAGTATAAACATCATCAATAAGAATAATCCATTTATTTTTAATAAAAGTTGTTTTGGTTGGGGGTATTCTAAAGATATCTTTTACATTTTTTTCTCTTTCATTAATGTCAGTAATCTTTGCTTGTGGAGGATTATTTTTGATTCTAATTAAAATTTCAAGATTATAATTTAAGGAAAAATGCAAGGCAATGTTTTTGGTTAATAATTCTGATTGATTAAACCCTCTTTTCTTTTTCTTTTTATCATGGAGAGGAATAGGAATGAGTAAAAAATTTTCTTTTTTTGTTATTGAATATAATTTTGTCTTTTCTAAAAATTTAATCATTAAATCTGCTAGAGGTTTTTGTAAGGAAATAATTTGTTGATATTTGAATAGATGAATGGCTTTTTTTAAAACGGGATTTTTATAAGAAGATGTAATTCCTAAAGCATAAAGAGGTTTTTTATTTAAACAGCAATCTTTAGAAAAATTAAATATTCTTTTTTTGCGAGTTGGGCAAATAAAGAAAGAATTTATTGGAATATTGTTTTTGCAAGTTTGACATAGAGGATAGTGGTGAGTTTCTTCTTTACAAAAACAGCATTGCCAGGGGAATATTGTTTCAAGAAAAAAATTCCAAATTAGAATTAAGAAATTAAAAAAACGGTAGGGCATAGTAATTAAAATATAAATATGTATTTGTATTTGGTAAAATATATAATATATTATATAATGTAGATATTAAAAAGAAAATATATGATTTTTAGATTATTTAAACAAAATCTTTTTTTAGGGATAGACATTGGAACAACTTCCATTAAATTAGTAGAATTGCGTAAGACTAAGAATAGAATGGAACTAACAAATTATGGAATTTTAGAAAAGTATGGTCATTTAGAAAGAGTTAATGATGCTATTCAAACTAATAATTTTAAATTATTAGAAGAAAGTACGGCTTTACTTTTAAAGGAATTAATAGAAAAGTCAAAAACACAACACCAAGGGGCTTTTATGGCTCTTCCAAGTTTTTCTGGTTTTGTTTCTTTGATGGAATTTCCTGAAATGCCAGATAAAGAAATTGCTAAAGCAGTTAAATTCCAAGCTGGTCAATATGTTCCTATGCCGCTTCAAGAAACAACTTTAGATTGGCAAGTTATAGAGAGAGTGAGTGGTAAAGTTATTGTTCTTTTAATGGCAGTGCCAACTGATACAATCCAAAGATATGTTCATAGTGCAGAATTAGCAAAGATAAGTTTAAAAGGATTGGAATTAGAAAATATAGCCATTGCTCGTTTATTTGGAAAAAAAGAGAAAAAAGCAATAGCTTTAGTTGATATTGGCGGTAGAAGTACTTCAATAAGTATAATAGATAAAGGTAGTTTAAGAACAAGCCATAATATAGATACTGCTGGAGGAGATTTTACACAAGTTATTAGTAGCGGTTTAGGGATTAATCCAATAAGAGCAGAAGAGTTTAAAAGAGCTTCTGGGTTAAACATTCAATCTCGAGGTGAAGTGAAAATTTTAAATTTATTAGCTCCTTTAATGGATGTTATCAAAAGAGAAACAGAAAAAGCAATCAATAATTATTATTTAAGAACTAAAATACAGGTAGAAAAAATAATTCTTACAGGAGGTGGTTCTAATCTACAAGGCTTAGAGGATTATTATTCTCAACAAATGTCATTGCCAGTAGTAAAAAATGATCCATTTAATTCTGGGCTTGTTACTTATAATCCAAATTTGTCCCCAATCATTAAGGACATTGGGCCAAGTTTGACAAGTGCTTGTGCTGTGGTTTTTAAAGAGATATAATATCAAGAGATTATTTCTTGCTTTTTTAATAAAAAGAGTTAAAATAAATACATATGGCAAACAAATTTGACTTAGAATCTCTTAAATCAAAACAACTTCCTTCTTCTTGGCCAAAAGGTCTTTTCACTTTTGTTGTTATAATTTTTCTTTTAGCAATTGGAACTTATTTTGGTCTTGATTATTGGAATCAAAAACAAGAAGAAAAATTAAATATTCTAACTCTTGAATTTCAGAGTTTAAGAGATAGCTTTGCCCTAGAAGATGAAAAAGAAGTTATTCTTTTTGAAAAAAAGTTAAATATTTTAACTAAACTATTTGCAAATCATATTTATTTTTCAGAAGTTTTAAAATCATTAGAAGAATTAACGCATCCAAAAGTTTCATATAATAGTTTAGATTTCTCTACTGATAAAAATTTAATTAGTTTAAGTGGTGTAGCTGAAAATCAAGCAGTTTTGAGCGAAGCTGTTAGTGGGCTAGTAAATAATCCAGAAAAAATTAAAGCTGTAGCAGTAAAAGAAATGCAACTTAATAAAGAAAATCAGGCTACTTTTTCTTTAGATATATACGTTCAACCAAATATATTAAAATATCAAATAGATGACGGAAACCAGTAAACAAAATCTTGCTATTTTAGCAATTACTTTTTTGTTAGCAGCCACTGTTTTTATATTTGCTAGCTTTATTCAACCTACCATAAATGAATCAAAAAGATTATCTTTAGAAATTAAAGAAGAAAAAGAAAAGATTCTTTTGCTTCAAGAATATAAAATAAAATCAGAATCTTTAATTCAAAGCTATCAAAGTTTAGGAGATCAAGTAAATGATATCCATATTGCCTTGCCTGATAATCCGCAAACTGCTCAAGTTCTGGCTATCTTAGATGTTATTGCTAAAAATACTAAAATTTCTTTTTCTGGATTAAGTTTTACAGAAGGAATAAAAGATGATCAAGATTATTTAGAGATAAGGGTAAGATTTTCTTCTAGCTATGAGGATTTTAAAAATTGGTTAAATGAGATAGAAAAAGAATTACGATTGATTGATCTAGTGAGAGTGAACATAAGGCCTGCTAGCAGCCAAAGTAAGCAATTAATCATGGAGTTTAATGTTACTTTGCATACATATTTTCTGTCTAATAATTTTTAAATATTAATCTTTTTATTTTACATTATTAAATATGGCCATAGAAATTAAACAACAAAAGCAAAGCAAGCTAGGAACAATTCTATTGATAATTGTAGTTCTTGCTATCTTGGGTTGGTTAGGATGGAATTTTTTGAAACCAATTGAAATTTTTCAAAAGCCAAGCATCTCAGATTTGCTTCCCGATGCTTCGCAAGAATTAATTTATGCAGAATTAAATATTGGCAGAGTTTTTGATCACTCAGTTTTTAAAACATTAACTTCTCATATAGTTTGGCCATTAGAAATTCCTGATTTAGGTCGCGCCAATCCTTTTCAATCATTCTAAGAGAAGTTTTATCTTGATTTAATTTTAATCACATTGGTATGATTCAAGAAGAATTATTTCTTTCCGCTCTTATTCAAAAAGGTTTAATAAAGCAAGCAGATGCAGCTAATCTTTTACAGGAAGCCAAAGGGTTAGATAGAAGCGTTGAAGAGATTCTTTATGAAAAGAATTTAGTAGATGAAAAAATTCTCGCCCAAATTAAAGGCGAGCTTTTTAAATTGCCAATTAAAGAGTTTTCTAAAGACGAAGTTATTCCTCAAAGTATTTTAAATCTAATTCCAGAAGATACAGCTCGTCATTATGGCTTTATTGCATTTAATAAAAACGATGGTGTTTTAGACGTAGGCATGGTTTATCCAAATAACCCTAAAGCTCAAGAAACTTTAAAATTTATAATTAGTCGTTTGAATTTGAAAATACGAGTTTTTATTATCACTCCCTCTGATTTAAGAAATATTTTAAAACAATACCAAACATTTACTGAAGAATTTAACAAACTATTAGAAGATTTTCAAAGAAGATTCACCGGGGTTCAAAAAAAGAAATCTCCTTTTAAATTAATAGATTTAGAATCTACTGCTGGAACAGTTGCTGAGGAAGCTCCTATTATTAGGCTCTTTGCTTCTATTTTAAAATATGCTGTTCGTTCAAGAGCTTCAGATATTCACATTGAACCAGAGAGAAATAAATTAAGAGTGCGTTTTCGAGTTGATGGAAATTTAACCACAACCCTAACTTTACCTTTAGCAGTTCATTCTGCTATTACCAGTCGAGTTAAGATAATGGCTAATTTAAAAATTGATGAAACTCGACTGCCTCAGGATGGACGTTTTTTTTCTGCTATTGATGAGAAAGAGATAGATTTTAGAATTTCTACTTTTCCTACAGCTCTTGGTGAGAAAATAGCTATTAGAATTTTAGATCCAAGTGTTGGATTAAAAAGTATTCATGAGTTAGGTTTAGAAGGGAAAAATTTAGATATATTAAAAAAGGAAATTTTAAAACCTTATGGAATGATTCTTATAACTGGACCTACTGGGTCAGGTAAAACAACAACGCTTTATGCTATTATGCAGGTTTTAAATCAGGATAAAGTTAACATCGTCAGCTTAGAAGATCCAGTAGAATATACAATGGAAGGAATGAATCAATCTCAAGTACTTCCTGAAATTGGTTATACTTTTGCACGTGGGCTTCGTCATATTGTTCGTCAAGATCCAGATATTATAATGGTGGGAGAAATTCGAGATAATGAAACAGCAGAATTAGCAACTCATTCTGCTTTAACTGGTCATTTGGTGCTATCAACCTTACATACTAATAATGCTATTGGTGTTATTCCCCGATTAATAGATTTAGGGATCGATCCTTTCTTACTTCCTTCTTCTTTAAACTTGATAATTGCTCAAAGACTTGCTAGAAGGTTGTGTCCTGATTGTAAAAAAAGAGTTCTTGCTTCAGAAAAGGAGCAAAAAATAATTGAAGAAACATTAATGTCTTTACCAAAAGAAGAAAGAGAAAAGTTACCCTATCAAAAACCATATTATGTTTATAAGTCTAAAGGTTGTGCTACTTGTAATGATAAAGGTTATTTAGGAAGAGTTGGGATATTTGAGATATTAAAAATGACTCCTGAGCTAGAGCAATTAATTTTATCTCAACCTTCTCAAGAAAAACTCTCTGCCGAAGCGAAAAGACAGGGAATGATTACTTTGCAACAAGACGGAATAATAAAAGCACTAGAAGGAGAGGTAGGTATAGAGGAAGTATTGTCTATAACAAAAAGGAATTAAAAGGCTTGACAAATATTTTCCATTTGCTATAATAGGGATGCTGTCATTTTTGGCTTGCCAAAGGTGGCAGCATTTTTTTTATAACCTAAAACACGGGAGTCGTCCGCGTTTTTTAATATCCCTAGATAGAAATTTAGTTGTGTAATTAATAAACGAAGATTAAATAGATTATCGCTCTTTTTGTTTTGTATATTTTTTTCTTTTTTGGCGAGATAATAGTATTAATATTTTATCGGCAATTAATTTTTTTCTCTTAAGACAAGGAAGATTCTTTTTGTAATAAATCCAATGAAG
>Ga0265297_10009339_pt1 | contig 12681 bp, 33 predicted proteins | sample Munlanlwell13791_FD_192502 | JGI IMG/M metagenome (GOLD analysis project Ga0265297, IMG submission 192502) | Leachate microbial communities from a municipal landfill in Southern Ontario, Canada - Leachate well 137-91 | ecosystem: Engineered > Solid waste > Landfill > Unclassified | place...
AAATAATTCTCCCTTTCTTATACCAGTGAAGAATAAAAATTTTAATATCGCATTACATTTTAAAGTGTCCATACCCCTATTACTATAAGTAGAATAAGCCTTTATTCCTGCTAATAATTCTTCATAGGTGATGTATTCTGGGTCTTTGCGGTCAATTTCTAATAATCTAATTTCAAAAGAAGGATGTTTCTCTATTTTTAAAAACTTGGCTAAATCCCTGCAACTCTTTATAACATTATTAATAGAGTTTGAAGAATATTTTTTATCGGTAAAATACTGTGCAAGCTGTTCCTTAGTTAAATTATCAAATACCAAATTCTTTTCAGTTAAATAATCTGAAAGAGGTATAAGATAATTATAATAAACTAAAGAACGCTTTAAATTAATTAAATAAGTTTTATAAGTTTCTAATTTAGTTTTCATTAAGTTTCCTTATTAATTTACGTTCAGTATGATTTAACTCGTTATTAATAAACCATTTTATATATTTTCTTATCATACCTTTTTTAACCAGATAATTATATGCTTTGTGATGCAAAGAAGAATGTATACTTTGCGTTAAAATTAATTTATTTTTTCTATTATTATTTTTCTTATTTAAATTAATATGATGTTTAATAATTGTTTTACCTGTTATACAAATTCTTCCTGTTGGAATTCCTTTTCTTCTTTTATATTCGCAAGGTCTACATCTTTTAGTGCCTTGATAAGCTGATTTACTTAATTCTTTTCCACAATTTATACAATAGTATTTTTTATTGGTTCTACCGTCTTTATATAAATAATTTAAATTACCTTTTCTATTATAAAAATGAGAAGAGCTTGGATTTATTTTCATCTGATATTTTCTTGCACAACTTAAACATCTTTTAGCTTTATAATTTACTAATTCTTTATTACAATCAATACATTTATTTTTATTATCGCTATGCTTTCCTTTCTTATAATTCGGATTTTTTCTACCCAACATTCTCTTGCTATGCTGTGGTTTTTTTATACCTTTTTTAGAGCAAGAACGACACCTTTCACTTCTAAAATCTATCTGTATATTACAATCAGCACAATACTTAATCCTGTTCATTTAAGCTCCTTAATAATTCTTTACCTTTTTCTGTAATCAATCTTCCTCTCGCTGACCTACTTAAATAACCTTGTTGAATTAAATAAGGTTCTGTTAATAATTGATAATCTTGCTTAGTTTGTTGAGTAATTATTGATAATACTTCTACACCCACGGGCTTGTTAATTTCCGCTAAATGATTTAAAATTAATATATCATCATTATTTAATCCTTGTTTTACAATTCTGTGAGATTTTAATACTTTTTTCATATCTCCACAAATAATAAAATCTCTTAATAATGCTAAAGAAGTTCTGGGATTAAATCTACCATTATTTGCAATTAAATCGTAATTTTCTTCCGAAATATTTTTAAAATACAATTTATCATTATATAATTTTAATATAGTTTTAATATTTTCTGATTTATAATGTTCTAATTTAATATCTCCACTTGCACATCTATCTACAAACGGTTCTGATTTTTTTGATAATTGATTTTTATCAGTAGTGGCTCCTATAAGAACAAATGGTCTTAATTTTAAATTACCTTCTGGAAGAATAAATTGTTCTATTATTGGTAACATATAATCAGCCAATTCTTTTGATAGTCCGTGTATTTCATCAATAAATAACACGCTTGGTAATTCACTATCCTGATTTTTAGCTAAAAAATCAATTAAATTTTTGTGAGTAAAAGAATTTCCAACGTATGTAAAAATATTAAATCCTAACATTTTGGCTACTATTAAAGCTAATGTAGTTTTACCATGTCCTTTAGTTCCTGAAATTAAAAAATGAACAGGATTTAAAGTTAAACATTGTTCTATACACATTTTTATTCTGTCTTTAGCTTCTTCTTGACCTATATATTCGTCTAAATTTTCTGGTCTATAATTATAATTCATAGGTTTTATCTGTTCAGAGTGATACTCTTCTTTTTTATTTATGAAGGTTTTATTAAACATTTCCATTACTTGCGTAATTCCTAGTATATCCATTATATCCATTTATATTTTATCTCCTTATATATAAGTATACCATATTTTGTATAGATTAATTGTATTTAACTTGTTATTAGTTAAAGCTATTTCAATTCTTTAAGTTTCTTCTCTAAACTACAATCTCCCTCATCAAAACAAATCCTACAACATCCTCTACATATTTCGTAAGTTTCTTGTTCATTTTTGGTTAATTTTTTCATTTATCTTAAACCCCCTTTTCTCTAATAACTCTTTATATATTCTATAACAGGCTTGATTACTATGTCTTTCTACTAATTCTAAAGTTCCTTCAAGCCCTAATTGATTAAACCATTTATATAGATGTTCTTCAGCTCTTTTAAATAATTCAAATTTAACCAAATCATTTATACTACCTTGAACAATTTCTAATTTGCTTCCACATATTAAACATTTAGAATGATAAGTTTCTCCATATTCTTCTAATTCTTTTTCGGATACTTTATAGCCATAACTACATTCTTTGTTAGAACATTTTAACGTAATATCCATTATTTCACCCCATAATTTGCTACAAAATAATTAATATAATCTTTAACTAAATTTCTTTTAACTAAGTATTCGTAAGATTTATTATGTAATTGTGTATGCCTTCTTCTTGTTAATTTTAAAATATTTAAGGAATTATTATTTTTATTATTTAAGTCAATGTGGTGTCTAACTTGTGAATTTCCTTTATTAGAACATTTTCGGCATATTTTTGCTTTAAAATTATGTAATTGTTTATTACAAATTTTACATTTATTATATTTAATACATTTCCCATTTATATAATTTCCATTTCTTATTCCTTTATTAGCTTTTGCAATTTTCAGTTTTGTTTGCTTAGTATGATATTTACCTTTCATATTTCCAATTTTCCCATACATAGGATGATTTGCTCCTTTATTGTCTAATAATCCAAGTTTATATGCTCTTTTTACTGCACAAGACTTACATCTTTTCATATAATCAGTTATCAATTTACCACATTTGCAGTGCTTATTTTTAGAATAATGCCCTAACTTACTAATCCCACCTTTCCAATTTGGATGTTTTATACCTACATTATAGTGCTTCTTCATTGTTTTCCTTTCTTTATATCAAACATATCTCCCATTATTATATAACTACCTGATTTCAAAATCTTATTTATAAACTTTTTTAAGTTTTTATTTTTTGTTTTATAATGAGTATCATTTAAAAATATAATCTTTTTCATTATTTCTTCTCTGCTTGTTTTTTTAATGTATCGTAATTACTTAAACAATACATATATTCTTCTCTATCTAACCCTGTTAAAATTCTTGCATTGGGGTCAAACATATTAAATCTGCCCTCTTTTCTAACTTTTTCATAAAGTTTCCAGTTATTGATTTGCTCTTTTGTATGTTTAATCATTTTGTTTTCCTTTCTCTGTTTCAATTAAAATATTGTTCTCTTCAATCCTATAATGGGTAATAACCTCATCTTTATCAAAAGAAAGAATATAATCATCTACTTGCTCTCGGCTCTCAAAATTATGAGCCTCAATCCTTCCTTTATTAGTCGTTATACCCACTCTGTATTTCATTTTAATCCTCTCTATTATTCTATTTCTGCAATAGGTTCTGGAGAATTTTCAAATTGTTGCCATTTATCAATATGTAAGGTTTCTCCCTGTAACTGATATTGTAATTTATTTGCTTTTAAAAATTTTCTCGCTTCTCGTAAAGTATTACATTGATGAATTGTATGCGTTTCACCGTTCGGTAATGATGATACAAAAACTTCATACCAATAGTTCTTCATTTTAAACTCTCCTTTTAATTATTTTATTTCACTTATTTCTATACTATCTGCTAATCTGTTTTCAGTAGTCGTATTTTCCATAGCATTATCATCTGCTAATTCAACCCAAAAATTTTCACAAGCTTCAAATTCATCTTTAGCTTCTACTTCTCTCTCTAAACTAATTTTAATACGATATTTTTTCATTCTACACCCCCTTATAAGATTATAATTTGGTAATCAAAAGCACAATTCTTTTCTGCGTAAGTTTTTGCTTCTTCTCTTGTATTGAATTTAATAGCTTCTCCGCTTTCATCTTCTTTACAAGTCAATCCAATCTCTACACCACCATTGCTTTCAAATATTGCAAACATAGTTATCTCCTTTCTTAATTCGTCTTATAAATTTCCGCTTCCTCTTTAAAAGAATAATTCGCTAAAATTACAGTATTGTTATGGAAACATCTTGCTAAAGTATTTCTTATCATTACATCTAATTCTTTCTTTGTCCATTTACTATCAAATTCTACTACAAAATTAGCTTTTACATTTACTTGTTGTTTCATCTTTATTCTCCTTTCCAGTTAAAAATTTCCGTCAACTATCAACTGCCCTTGATTTATCCTAATGCTTTTTACCTTGCCTTTGCTGTCCAATGTCCTCTCAATAATTGCACTTGTGCCTACTCTTTGCTCTAAGCGGTCTAATCTTGTGTTTATTCTCTTATTCTCTCGGTCTAAATAGCTTTCTCCAATAGGTATTGTTATATGCACTCCAACCTCACTACAAACATTTCTTCCTACATTATAATCAGTATATACTCCTATTTCAAGATGTTTTTCTCTAATAAATTTTAGTTCCGTTTTTACTACAAACTGTGTTTTTTCCAATTTACTAACTCTATTACTTACATCATCAATTCGGGAGTTAGTATTATTTATTCTATTACTAAGGTTAGTATCTTCTTTTTTTCTTTCAGAAGTTTCATTAACTACTGATATATTAGATGTATCTATTCTATTATCTAATCTGGTAACTTCTATCGGGTCAACATCTTTTCCGTTCAATCCATTTAATCCGTCTGCTCCATTCAGTCCGTCAAAATAATCTACACCCTTAATAGGAGTATATCCGTCAATACCATTCAAACCGTCAATTCCGTCTGTTCCTGCTATACCCTGTATTCCTTGAAGTCCTATCGCTCCAGTATCGCCTTTATCTCCCTTTTCTCCTTTAAGTTCTGGCACTTCCTTAATATCTGTCCAAGTGCCTTGATGTCCAGTTTTATTGCCATTATTTATCAAAATATAACCTTTATTACCCTTATTATCATCTGTAACTTGCCCTGCATAGGCATTACCTATCCCAGATAAACATAAACCCATAACAAATAAACTAATCAAAACTAATCCTAAGTAGAAAAATGCTGTATCGTGTTTCTTTATAAAATCCATTATCTTACTCATCTTTTCTTCTCCTTTTTTAATTATCCCAACCATTGCAAATCTCAAATCGGATTGAAAACTTATTTCCTAAAATATATAAACTAAATCTAAAAATCCAAATCTTTATACTATGATGAATGTATAGTTTATGCTTTATTTTAATAAAAGATTTTTTCTTCATTTTATTTCCCATATTTAAAATAATAATTCATTCTATTTATATTCGCTTTTTTCCGTATCTCTTTTTTAGTCATTTTAGGCAATGAAAGTTTCTTATTCTTATCCAAGTATTTTCTAACTTTAACTGCATTATCAATAATATCTAATATTGAATAAGAATATATATCTCCTCTTTTTACTTTTGCTATTAGTCTATCTTCTGCAAATTCTATCAAATTACCTGTCTTTAATACTCTTGATTTATTCATAATTAGTCCTTTCTTTGATTTTGGGCTTGAGTTATCAATAATGCAAACATAGTCAACTCATCTGTCGGCTCTACATTAAATATAGCCATTAAGCCTTGATTGTCCTTTATAAACTTTTTTAAATCTTTAAATTTCTTTAAACCATAAATAATCCTAAAACTTTTTTCGGCTCTTTTTAATTCGTTAGTATGCACATTAAAAACACTAATAAATAAATTATCATCACACCTCATTTTAAAATTATAATCTAATTTACTCATTTTAAACTCTCCTTTTCTGGCATAGTTGCCCCCAATTTAAAAAATACTGCTCTATATTTTAATCTTAATTCTACATCCGCTATTGCTTCAATTAAATACCAACAATTACTCGCTCCCATTGAGTTTAGATTGCTTTTTACTTCTTGCTCTGCCATTCGTGTAGTTATTTTATTCTCCTCCTTTTGTGGAATAAACGGAAAATTATCTCCTACTGCTTTATCTTTCTCCATTTCTTCAAGTGTATCTGCATTATCTTTTAAAAGCATAGTGCCACCACAAATTTCACAATCTACACTATCCATTACATCATCTTCTATTACTTCTTTAGTATATCCACAAGCTTTACATTTTAATATCATTTTATTATCTCCAATTCTTTTTCAAAAAAGTAAATACCAATTCCGTTATCTAATAAAACTTGCCAACAAGTTCCATTTCCTTGTCGGTCTAACTCTCCTATTAAACCATAAAATGCGGAATTTATTTTAATAATTTTTACCTTATCGCCTATTTTCATTTTAAATTTCTCCCATTAAAATAGGAATTTCTTTAGTTAGTTTCCACTCTTCTATAATAACCTTAATACCTACTTCTGAAAGTTCTTTCTTCTTATTTTCTGCTTCTTCCATACTTTCTGTGCTAAGAATATGCACCTTGCGATTGACTAATTCAATACTAACTTCATACCAAGAATTTATATTATTCATTTATATATAACTCCCTTTTTAAAGTTTCGTGCTTATCTTCTTTTGAATTTAGCCATATAGATATAATCTTTTTATCTTCTTCTAAGCATAATATAATATCAATCTCATTAAGCCAAGATACACGATAACACGCCTTGATAATCTCCCTGCTTTTTTCGTCTGCATAATATTCAAATAACTGATTATCATTTAATTGTATATCCTTGACAAATAAAAGTAAACTCTCTAAATCTATGGCTCTATACTTCAAGCCCTCAATGCTATGGCTTGAATAACGCCAATTAAGCCCATTAAGCCTAATGGTAAAGGCTTTAAGGCTCTCGGTATCTTTAGGGGCAAAAAATACCTGCTTATGGTATCTTAGCATTTAATCCCTCTTAAATATTCCCTAAAGGTTATTTTTACCGCTTTACTTTCATTATAACTTAAAAACTCTGAATATAAACCCTCTAACATTAAATCCCATTTTCCCATTTTATCCCCCTTGTTAGTCAATACAAATAAATTTCCTATCCCATATATTTTTAACATCTGCAAAATCTTCTGCACTTTTACAAGAAGAAAATATTTTAGCCTTGCCTCTAAAACTTACAATTTCCATTGATTTTAAATCTAAAATAACATAATGATAATTCATTATTTTATCCCCCTTCTTTTTTAATCAATAAGTTTTAATATCTTGCCATTATCCGCTAAAAAACCTCGCTCAATTAAACTATGAGCCATTTTTTTATAAGAGCCTTGCAAATCCCAAATCTTACCGCTTACTAATAACTCACTGAATAATTCAATCACTTTATTACCTCTTAAAGTTCCTGCTTCATAGGCTGTTATATAATTTTTTTCGTCAATTTTAATCATTGATTGCCTCAATTTTATATTGTCTGCTCTCATATCCAATCAATAAAATATATGTTTTTGCTTCCTGTAAAGTATTGAAGATTTTTTCTGTTATTATATTGAATAATCCTTTAAAAATAACTTTATACATTTAATCCCTCTCAATCTTTATATAAATCAAATATCCGCTCAATAGTGCTTATAGATAATATACTCAAATCATTCCTAAAAGTATTTATATCCTCTGCGGTCAATCTCGGTTCGCTCTTAAAATGCTCTTTATTCTTTAGGATTTCGCTTTTAACGCTCTTTAAGTTTATCATTTTAACCCCCTATCTCTTTTAATATCTCTCCCTTAACAGATATATAACCGCCTTCTATTAAGGCTTGAGCAGTTCTCTGGTAACATCCCTGCAAGGTATGCAATAAATTACCCTTTATTATCTCACTGAATAAAATCAATGCTTCTTGACTGCTCAATTCTCCACCTTCATAAGCGATTATCTTGTCCACTAATGGATAAAATTTATTTTTACTCATTTTATACCCCCATTTTTTTGATAACATCTAAAAATTTTATTTTTTCTTTATCCTTAAAATTATCCTCTACTATTTTAATCAATACGCTTTCAAATTCAAAACATTCCCAAGTGCGGTTCAAATAACATACTTTAGCCCTTGCAATCTCAAAACCATTCCTATGTAAAACCGCTATATGCCTAAATCCGTTGCGAGTGCCTTCGCTATTGCATACTATGTTATAAACTTTATTCAAATTGAATATTCTCATTTTAACACCTCTTTATTTAAGCAATTATCGCATAAGCATAACGGATTATCAATCTCTAAATCAAATTCAATTCCGCACTCTTTGCAAAAAGCAGGATTATTAAAAGTTTTTTCGTCTGCTTCCAATACTATTCCGTCAAAAAATTTAATATGCTCCGTTGCTCCATTATCAATAAACCATTCTCCCTTTTTTTGATATACCTTAAATCCTTTATCCTCTAAAAACTCATTTATTCTTGTTTTAGTGGTAACAGTTTTATATCCACCGCTTGAGAGGATAATTTTATCTCCCTTAAATTGTAAAATATCCGTTGCATATAGTTTTATAGTTTTATCTCCGTTTAAATATTCTGTAACCCTGCAAGATTTTGATATAAGTTTACTGCTCGCAATTCCCTGCTCTTTATATATCTCGGCTCTTGACTTGGCTATCTTTTTAAATTCCGATATATAAACTTGGAATTGCCCTGCTTCTTTTATTGCATAAAAATAACCTGCCTTTACTTTTTTTAAAAACTGCTCAAAAGTTAAGGCAAGTTCTCCGTCTGCTCCCCACCCAGAATTATCAACAAAAAAAGTATCCGTCAATTCATAACCTAAAGGAATATTATCCCCGATAATTTTACAAGCCTTGACTCCAACATCTCCGTTTATTTTTGCTCTGTATAACATTTTTAACCTCGCTTTTTACTTGCATAAGTTTCAACGGATAACTTATAACCTTTTAACTCTATACTAAAGTATAACATATTTTTAAGCCTCTGTCAAGGTCTGGCGGTATTTTATTTTTACCGCCTTAAATAATACAACGCATTTAAATCCATTGCTTCCTATAATCCCAATATAACCTTTTTTCTTAACTTGATTGAATATATCTTGACTACTTTTTAAATTTTTGACAATGCCTTTTTTATCTTGCGTTATATCATATAATTTATTTTTGCTTACTTCTGCGATATATAAATATCTTGAGCCATTAAAATAGTATTCTTTATCTTTATTATTCAAATAAAAATATGCTCTATCAATCTGGCTTAATCTCTGGCTATTCTTGGAATAACCATTCAAGCCAAAAAATGAAGGCTTTATATAACCTTTAAAATCTTTATTGCTATAATGATATAATTTAATCAATTTAATCACCTGCCTTTAATGGTCTGCCATATTGATATAAACTCTCTGCTTCTCTGGCTCTCAAGATTGAAGGGTCAAAAGCCAGTTTATCATTATAATGCTTCTGGCTATGGCTCGCAATGCTACACTCTAAAATCAATGGCTTGCAATCAATCAATAATCCCCTCTCTATAACATCTTGATAAGATAATATCCCTTGAGCAGTTTCAATCTGGCTATGGGATTGATAACCGCTTTTGTAGTGCCTCAAGTGTCCATTTTTAACTGCAATGATATATTTAATCATTTTATTACCTCTTTATAATCTGTTATTATAATCCTCAATTAAAAATTCAACGGTAACACCTTGAGCCTCTAAACTGGGTAAACTATTTAAAAAATCTTGAGCCTGCTCTTTAATGCTATTATCCGTCAAATTCGGATAATTAAAAAATAAATCGCTCAATTCTAAACCGCTAATGCTAACATCTGGCAATCTTTTAACCATTTTAACACCTCATATTGTAGTAAAAACTTCTATAAAATATCTACCTTCTTTATTATATATCGTTGCTCCGTTATATCTGCTTAATGCTTCCTTAATTGCCTTCCTTAAATCCTGCCTTCTTACCTCTAAATAAATCCTATGCGGTAAAATAGCAGTGCCTTTATCCAGTCCATTATAAATATATCCGCAATTAAATCTTGAATAAAATAATGCCTCTTGATTATACTTCTTTTTTAAATCCTCTAAAATCCAAGTATTGAGATTATAAGTCTGAATAACCTTTATATAATCGTAAAAGGTTTTGCCCTCTGCATTACGCCAGAAGCCCCTAACGGATGTTTTTATTCTGCCTTTAATCTCTGGAATAAATACTTTAATCATCTTAGCCCTCTCTTTTATCTTACAATTAAGTATAACATTTATTTAAGGCGTTGTCAAGCCCTTGCAAAAATAAATCTTAATCACCCTCTTTAATAAATCCATAACGGTATAATGCCTCTGTATCACTTGCAAGCTGTAAGCGGTCTGGCAATGGACGCAATACATTATAATAAATCGGCTTGCCATTCTTAAATTCAACGGAGTATTCACCTATAACATCACTATAATTTAACTTATTATCAATAACTATCTGGCTATGTAACGCTGTATAGCTTTTAAATTCTTTACCGTCTTTTGTTTTAATTATTCTTAACATTTTAACACCCCTTTATACAATCGCTAATAAATCTCTGGCTTTAACTTCTCTACATCCGCAAAAAGAGCATTTAACATCTTTAATAAACTTAGGCACTGCAAAAGAATGATTGCAACTACATTTATAAATCTTTAATCCTTCTTTATACTGCTTTATTAGTTTAACCATTTTAATCGCTCTCCCTTCTTTTTATTCTCTTTTATCCTTTTGTAGTATAAGTATAACAGATAAACCGCCTATTGTCAAGAGCAGTCAATAAATAAATTCTAAGCAATCAAGAGCTATAAAAAGGATAATAAATAACTATGCCAAGAATAAATCAATGCTAATCAATAAATAATAAAATCAATTAAGAGCTTAATTTAATTAAAGGCGGTAAGTGGCGTAAAGTGGCGGAAAGTGGAGCAAATAGATTATAATTAACTTATAATGAGTTAAATACAATCCAGAAGGCTTAAGATAATCATAACTCATTGAGTATCAATAGTTTAAGGGGATAGGGTTCATTTTAGCAAAAAATGCCCCCTTCCGCAACGACTATACGACTGTATTTTTCTTTCGATTAAAAAAAATTTCTATATCCCTAGCTATTCGCTAGGTTTATAATAAAAATCGCTACAATAATATGGTCTAATTTACCCATGCGTATCGGGCATAATGATTAATTAGTTTATATCTTTATTATTTTCAATCATTTATATTAATTTTATCCATTATCCATCGGATGCCAGGTCATCCATGTATCGGAGGTTTATTTTGGCATTATCGGAGGCTAATATAGGATTGTGGGTAGGTTTTTATCACATCTACCATTATCTACCTTTAAATACTATTTTAGTATTAATTAGTAGCAGATTAGTATCTACCCAAATCTACCCTATTATATAGGTAGAAGAAGGTAGATATACAATTTCTATAGAAATTCATCAAAATCTATAGAAAAGGATTTAACCAGTCATTTTAAGGCATTTTAGGCATAAGTTAATAACAATTCAGAATGAATCTACTTTTATCTACCCTAGACGATGAATTGAGATTTTTGATGTAAGTCCTTTATTTTCAACAAGGTAGATAGGTATTTTTTAGCAATAATTGTAAGTAATTGATAATATGTAAGTTACAACATCTACCTAGAATCTACCTTTTGAATCTACCTCCAGGAAGGCTCATTAACCATTGAAAGATTCGTTTTTTAGAAGTTAATTACAATCTACCTTTATCTACTTTTAGTATCTACCTATTTCAACTTATTTAATAGCAATAGGTTATATCAAAATCGAGGGAAGGAATAGCCATTTAAGGCTAATTCCGACCTATTTTTACAGTAGATAGGAGCTTTGAAATCGTGCCGAGACTGCCCCAAGCCCCATTCAGTTTGGCATAAGTTCTATACCATGTTTATTTGTAACTATATGATTTTATTAAGGTTATATTAAAAGATTTTGCTATAACACTATGGTCAAGATTTAAGGTAGATTTAATCAGATTCTTATGAGCTAACGATTTTGTTAGCGAGTAAAAGGCGACCTTGAAAAGGAGCCTTAAAAATTCACGTTGCTATATTATGTAATAATATATAAGTCTTTTTAAAGATAAGATAGGGGTGTGGGGGAAGAGAAGATTCTTTTTCTAAAAAAGTACTTGACAAATCGGAAAATTGGAGTATACTTATATATAGAGGGGCAGATAAAGCTCGGTACAGCAGGGGGCTTACTCCCATAACGCTAAAAAGACCAAGACCGCATCTGCCAATTTTTAAATCGTTCTTTTAAAATTAGATTATAAGATTATTAAGGTTTACTTGGAAAAATTAAATCCGATTAGGATAATTAAACTATTAAGTGCATCAGTCGCTTGAGAATAACAGCGAGACTCGGCACAAAGAAAAATTAAAAAAATTCCAAGACCAACGAAACCTAAATTTTTTACTTACTCTCTTTCTGCTTTGATGGGGCATTTTCAAATGTTCTCATAGCGAAAGCGTCAGAGTAAGCTCAGAAAGAGTTATAGTTTCATCCCGACTTTTATAAGGTCGGATAAGACAAGTCATCCTTCAAGGTTATTG
>Ga0265297_10009340_pt1 | contig 12679 bp, 10 predicted proteins | sample Munlanlwell13791_FD_192502 | JGI IMG/M metagenome (GOLD analysis project Ga0265297, IMG submission 192502) | Leachate microbial communities from a municipal landfill in Southern Ontario, Canada - Leachate well 137-91 | ecosystem: Engineered > Solid waste > Landfill > Unclassified | place...
AAAATTATGAGAACTGACACAGCATGATTAAACGTCCAGATTGGTTACATCCAAGGCATTCTTGACGATAAAGTCCCGTCGCGGCTCTACCACATCGCCCATCAGCGTAGTGAAAATCTCATCGGCAGCAATCACGTCTTCGATTCTGACTTGCAGCAATCTGCGGTTATTTGAATCCAGCGTGGTTTCCCATAGCTGTTCCGGGTTCATTTCTCCCAAACCTTTGTAACGCTGAATATGCTGGCCTTTCTTGATTTCCTTCATCATCCATTCAAAGGCTTGTTTAAAGTTACTAACAGGTTGCTGTCTTTCGCCCATTTGCATAAATGAGTCTTCATTAAACATACCCGCAGTATCTGCTGCATATTGCGCGATCTTTTGATAATCCTTGCCGCTGAAAAAGGTCGACGGCAGCACAAAGGTTTTTGTTATTGCGTGCAGGCGCTTGTTAACCACGACGGAAAAATCATTGCTTGTTTTGTAGTCCAGCTCAATGGTGTATATCGCCTTGTTGTCGCAAGCGGTCAGCCTTTGCTCCATATCGGCAAACCAGGCGGCGAGTTTTTGCTGGTCCTGTCTGAGTTCGTCACTGATCACATCCATATAGGCAAACTGCTCCAGAAATACCTCGTCGTAACGTCTGGACAAGCGGTTATTGATGCCATCCACATCGGTAAATAGTTTGGCCAGTTTTTCCAGGCCCTGTCCTTGAATTGGCGGCGCAGATACATCGGTAAAAAGCTGGGCTTTATCTAGTGCAAGCTGGATCAGGTATTCATTCAACTGGGCATCGTCTTTAACGTAATGCTCTTGCTTGCCTTTTTTAACCTTGTACAACGGCGGCTGGGCAATATAAATATAGCCCTTTTCGACGATCTCTGGCAATTGACGGTAAAAAAACGTCAGCAACAAGGTTCTGATGTGCGATCCATCAACATCCGCATCGGTCATGATGATGATGCGATGGTAACGGAGCTTGGCCAGATTGTACTCGTCCTTGCCGATGCCGCAGCCTAACGCCGTAATTAACGTTCCAACTTCTTCCGATGAAATCATTTTGTCAAAACGGGCTTTCTCTACGTTAAGGATTTTTCCCTTTAACGGAAGTATGGCTTGTGTGCGACGGTCTCTACCCTGCTTTGCCGACCCGCCCGCAGAATCCCCTTCCACCAGGAACAGTTCGGACAGCGCTGGATCCTTTTCCTGGCAATCCGCCAGTTTGCCCGGCAATCCGGCAATATCCAGCGTGGTTTTGCGGCGCGTCATTTCACGCGCTTTACGGGCCGCTTCTCTGGCACGGGCGGCATCGACAATCTTGCTGACGATGGCTTTGGCTATTTGCGGCTTTTCCAGCAAAAATTCCTGAAGCTTCTCGTTCATGGTCGATTCGACCAGCGGTTTAACTTCCGAAGAAACCAGTTTGTCTTTGGTTTGCGATGAAAATTTGGGGTCAGGCACTTTAACCGACAACACTGCCGTCAAACCTTCCCGTGCATCATCGCCGGTCGTCTGCACTTTTTCCTTTTTGGCCAAACCGCTGGACTCAATGTACTGATTGATAGTTCGGGTTAAAGCGCCCCTGAAGCCGGCCAAATGGCTTCCGCCATCACGTTGGGGAATATTGTTGGTGTAGCAAAAAACATTTTCCTGATAGGAATCATTCCACTGCATAGCCACTTCTACAATAACGCCTTCTTTCTCCGCTATAAAGTGAAATACTTCCGGAAATAACGGGGTTTTGTTTTTGTTAAGGTGTTCAACAAAAGCGCCAATGCCGCCTTCGAATTCAAAAACATCCTGCCTATCGGTGCGCTCATCTTCCAGACTGATTCGTACGCCGGAATTCAGAAAAGATAATTCCCTTAGCCTTTTTGCCAAAATATCGTAGTGAAACTCAACATCGGTAAACGTTTCCGAGCTGGGTTTGAAATTTATTAGCGTGCCCGTGCCTTCAGCGGGTCCTACCGCTGCAAGTGGAGCGACCGGATTACCCATAAGATATTTTTGTTTATAGAGCTGGCCATTCTTGCGGACTTCAAGATTTAACTCTTCGGACAAGGCATTTACAACCGACACACCCACACCATGCAAACCGCCAGACACTTTGTAAGCGTTATCATCAAACTTACCACCGGCATGTAACACGGTCATAATAACTTCCGCCGCAGATACGCCTTCCTCTTCATGAATATCCACAGGGATACCGCGACCATCATCAGAAACCGAGACTGATCCATTGCTATGAATAATAACCCTGACTTCCTTGCAGTAGCCCGCCAAGGCCTCATCAATCGAGTTATCTACAACCTCAAAAACCATATGATGCAAACCAGAGCCGTCATCAGTATCACCAATATACATACCAGGGCGTTTTCTTACTGCATCCAGCCCTTTTAATACCTGAATATTAGTACTATCGTATCCACTTCCATCGCCTGTTATAGCGGGGCTGTTTTGACTTGAAGTTTCGACAATTGGATCACTAGATTTACTCATGATTATTTGCTTTTCCTAGTTGTTGCGAATGTTCCACGTGGAACATCAAACTTGTTTTATATTTCCATGTTCCACGTGGAACATTTTATAATTTTTTGTATCACTTAAATTACCAAAATCTTCAATTTCGGTGCCAGTTATAAATACCTGGCACTTCATTTCGCCTAAATAGCTAAGCAACTTAGCCCGGTTAATGATGTCAAGCTCGGCTGCAAAATCATCAATCAAGATGCAGCCAATATTACTTTGTTCATTAGCAAGCAACTGAACTTGAGCCAGCTTTAAACTCATTACCAATAATTTTAATTGTCCTCTGGAAACAAAATCCCTGGCTAATCGGTTATTAACCAACAATTGAAAATCACCGCGATGCGGCCCACTATGTGTAAACCCATAGCGTAGATCCTTATCCAGATCCTCGACTAAAACCTGGTTGAATTGTTTTGCCGTATCCCAGCCTGATACTAGTTTCAAATCAATTCCTTCAATAGCAAGAAATTGACTAATGATTTCAATAAAAACAGGTTTAAGTTTTTTCAAATATTGCTGGCGATGACTGTCGACTATTGTACCGTAATAAACCAGTTCTCTATCCCAAACATTAATCTGTCCGGTCCGTTTTGTTTTTAACAATGAATTTCGTTGCGATAATGCTTTTTTAAATTTACGCCATGCAGGTAAAAAGTTTGCTTCATCATTAAAAACACCCCAATCTAAAAATTCCCTGCGGATCTGGGGACCGGCATCAAGCAATTCATAACTTTTAGGATGAATAAGTTGCAATGGCAGTGCGTAAGCTAAATCCGATCTTGTTTGCGTTGATTGCTGATTAATACGAATTTCAAAACTCTTGCCATCTAACTGGATACCTAAATGGAGGTTAACTCCATTTGCTTGCAGTGTTTGCGCGGAAACAGTTAAATGATTCTCAGCAAAATTAATAACCGACTTAATGGTTGCAGAACGAAACGATTTAGCGCGTCCTAAAATAAAAATAGCTTCAATAATTGAGCTTTTGCCGCTTGCGTTTTCTCCAACAATAAAATTGATTGCCGGTGAAGGAATGATAGATTCTTTCAGAATATTCCTAACAGAATAAATATCCAGTTTCAGTAAACTCATTCCTGAAGCTTAGAGTCGCATGGGCATAACAATAAATTTATACGCACAATCATTTGGTTCATCTATAAAACAACTGCTGGCGTTACTTGCAATAGTTAAGACAGCAAGTTCTGAATCCAGGTTTGAAACAGCATCCAATAAATATTGGGCATTAAAAGCAATTGTTAAAGGTTCGCCAGTATATTCAATAAACATTTCTTCCTCAGCTTCATCATGCTCTGGGTTATGGGTGCTGATTGTTAGGCTTGCAGGGGTAATATCGAAGGTTACGCCCTTGAATTTTTCATTTGATAAAATAGCTACCCGAGTTAAGGCATCTTTTAATATTTGCTTTTGAATATGAATCTGATTGAAAAATTCTTGCTGAAAAACTTTGCCAAAGTCAGGATATTTTGAATCGACCAATTTTGCTGAAAAAACCAGATTCTTTATAAAAACTCTAATATTGTTGCTGGAGAACTCGATTTTCAATTCAGCCTCAGCATCATCTAGCAATCTGCAGAGTTCCAGTACCCCTTTTCTGGGAACAATAATTCTGGCTTCGATACCTGTAGCCTGATCTAAATTATCCTCATAAATAGACAAACGATGTCCATCTGATGCAACCAGTTTTAATTTGCTATTGGATATATTTAACAATAAGCCGTTCAAGTAATAACGTACATCCTGATTGGCCATGCAGAACATGGTCTTATCCAAGGCTTTTTTAAATTTTCCCGCATTAATAAAAAAATGGTTTTCTAAGTCAGATTCAGCAAATTCAGGATAATTGCTTGCCGGTAAACAACTCAATGAAAAACGACTCCGATTGGATAATATTTTTACCTTGTCATCCTGCAATTCAAATTTGATTTCAGCTCCGCTAGGCAGGAGCCTGCAAATGTCTAAAAATTTTCTGGCCGGTACTGTAATCGCTCCTGAGGTTGCAGTTGCAATATTAATTTTAGCAATGATCTGAATCTCCAGATCAGTACCCGTTAAAACTAATTGATTGTCCTCTATAACCATCAACACATTAGAAAGAATAGGCATTGTTTGCCTTTTTTCAATAACGCTGACTATTTGCTGCAAAGGAACCAGGATTTCTTCTCTATTAATAATAAATTTCATAAAAGAATATTTTTATATTATTACTACTAGCTTAAAGGAAAGCTGTTGATAACTGCTTTTTATCCTTAATAATCAATTAGCTAGATTGTTATAAACAATGTGGTTAAGGTTGTAAAGTAAAGTGTACAGCTTGTAGTCAAATAGAGGATGTTAATAAAAATCCAATTTATCCACAGGTTTCTCCCTGTTAATGTGACAGGGTTCTCAACAGGTTGGAATAATCTTCAGCAATTTTATTATCAGCTTCTTTAAGCTCATTAATCCTTTTGCACGCGTTCATAACGGTTGTATGATCGCGTCCTCCAAATGCATCGCCAATTTCAGGAAAACTGTGTGAAGTCAATTCCCGTGCTAAACACATAGCCATTTGTCGTGGTCTGGTAATAGATTGTCTTCTGTTTTTAGAGGACAAATCAGCAATTCGGATTTTGAAATATTCTGCAACTGTCTTTTGAATATTGTCGATATTAACGAGTTTATCCTGCAAGGTAATAAGATCATGCAGAGCTTCCTTGGCAAATTCAGTGGTGATTTCACGGCCAGTAAATTGCGCATTGGCTATGACACGTCTTAGTGCGCCCTCAAGATCACGGACATTGGAAGGAATTCTTTTAGCCATAAAAAAAGCAACTTCCTGAGGTAGTGTAATATTAACCATAGCAGCTTTTTTCATTAAAATAGCAGCTCTGGTTTCCATATCAGGAGGCTCAATTGAAACGGGAAGCCCCCAGCCAAATCTGGATTTTAAACGATCTTCAAGACCAACGATTTCTTTAGGATATTTATCACAGGTTAAAACAACCTGATGTTTCTTTTCCAAAAGTGTATTGAAGGTATGAAAAAATTCTTCCTGAGAACGTTCCTTACCGGCAAAAAATTGAATATCGTCGATTAAAAGCACATCAACTCCGCGGTAGTATTCTTTAAATGAGTTGATGGAATTTTGTTGTAATGCCCTAACCATATCTTGAACAAATTTTTCAGAATGCAGGTAAACGACTGTAGCTGAGGGTTTTTTTTCTAAAACAGCATTACCTATAGCATGCATCATATGTGTTTTACCCAAACCAGAACTGCCATAGATAAGTAAGGGGTTATAAGCTTTACCGATATTTTCAGATACCTGTAGTGAAGCAGCTCTTGCTAACTGATTAGATTTACCTTCAACAAAATTATCAAAGGTAAATGCTTTGTTCAGAAAGTTAGGCGTGGCTTTTTTTCCGTCAACTGTTTTTGCTATTTTTATAGTATTGATAGTTGTTGAGCTTTTGGAGCCTATTTCCAGATTTAAATTTAATGTTCCGTTGGAAAACTCATGAATGGCTTCTTCAATTTTAGTAAAATAGTGCTCTTTAACCCAGTCCAGTACAAATCGGTTTGGTGCTAATAGTTTTATTAGTCCTTCACTTTCAATGGCTTGAAGTGGCCGTATCCATGTACTAAAATCCGAACTGGGGATTTCATTTTCAAGCTTAGAAAGACAGGTGTTCCAAATTGAGCTCATTGAAGTATATTTAAGGTATTGATTTGTGTAACGAATGATTTTCTTTTATTTGCTACTATACAGCAAACAAACATTGCACTACAGAATTGACAGGCTGAGCAGTTTATTTTATCATCCGTTGTCTTTTTTATCCGTTTTTGTTAACACTCATCCGATCAGGCTATAAGTAAAATGAAAAGAACATATCAACCAAGTAAAATTAAACGCGCAAGAACTCACGGTTTTCGCGCAAGAATGGCAACTAGAAATGGACGTAAAGTACTTAATGCTCGCAGAGCAAAAGGCCGTGCACAGCTGACCGTTTAGTTGCCAGTTGTGTGACGAAGAAGTTTTCAGTTTTCCCCCGCAGTTACGGTTAAATAAGCCGGCTGAATATAAGAAGGTTTTTGCTAAACCTGTAAAATCAAGTGACCAATATTTTACTCTATTAGCCATAAAGAATGATTTAGATCATCCGAGGCTTGGTTTGGCAATTGCTAAAAAAAATATAAAAAAAGCAGTGCACAGGAATGTGATTAAAAGAGCTGCTCGGGAAAGCTTTAGAATGCAGCAACAAAGTTTGGGGAATATCGATATTGTTGTTTTGGCTCGCAGGGAAGCAGCAGATGCTCCGCTGGATTTATTAAGAAAGTCATTGGCAAGGCATTGGCTTAAATTGGTAACCCGATGCAATACATGCTCATAGCAATCATAAAGTTTTATAAGTACTTTATTAGCCCCTTGCTTGGAAACCGCTGTCGCTTCTATCCAAGCTGTTCAAGTTATGCTTTAGAAGCGCTTCAGCTCCATGGCGCCACTATCGGCTCCTATCTCACTCTCAGAAGATTATTAAGATGCCATCCTTTTCATGATGGTGGCATTGATCCCGTTCCAGAAAAATTTGGTAATAAGAATGGATAACATAAGATTTATACTAATCGTAACTTTTGCAATGCTTGTTTTTATGCTGCAACAGGCCTGGCAACTGGATTATGGCCCTAAACCTGAAGTTGCTGCTATTGCAGACCCCCTAGCTATTAATACCAAAGAAGATCTACCTTCAGCCGCTGCCGTATCGGCTCAATCAGAACCAGCAGAGCAAAATACCGCAGCCGTTCCTTTGGCAACAGTCTCATCCGCCAACGTCATCACCGTTAAAACCGATGTACTTGCTCTTCAAATTGATCTGCAAGGTGGCACAATCCAGAATCTGGATTTACTGAACTATCCGGTAGAAAAATCCAACACTGTTGTAGATAAATTACGTGAGATTATTGGTTTGCCCGTTGCGGAAAAAAACACCGCTCCGGTACGCTTATTCGACAGCAGCCAGGAAAAATTATTTGTCGCGCAAAGTGGCTTGATTGCCGACAGCGGTTTTGCGACTGCGCCGAATCATCACACGATTTTTTCCAACGAAAAAGACAGTTACACTTTGCAACCAGGACAAGACAGCCTGACAGTTCCATTAAAATGGACGGATAATAATGGTCTTGTGATCACCAAATTATTTACTTTTAAACGCGGAAGTTACCAGATAACGCTGGAACAACAAGTTAAAAATAACACAGGAAAAGCATGGTCCGGCAGACAATATAGTCAGTTATTAAAAGCACCGGATACAGAAGGCAGCGGCAATATGCTGACCGGTGGTATGAGAGCTTATGCCGGTGGCGTTATTTATACGGAAAAAGAAAAATACCAAAAAATCAGTTTTGATGATATGACTGATGAAAATCTTGATGTCACCACCAAGGGTGGCTGGACAGCAATGATTCAACATTATTTTGCTTCTGCATGGATTCCACCTGCTGATCAGGAAAACCATTTTTATACCAAAACATTAAATGACGTACATTATGTTATCGGTACTTATTCTCCGTTGATAACGGTTGAACCCAATTCAGAAGCGCAATTTGTTGCCCAATTATTCGCTGGACCTAAAATTCAGCCTATGATGGAACAAACAGCGCCAGGCTTGGAGCTTACCGTTGATTACAGTTTTTTAACTTTTATCGGTAAACCAATTTACTGGGTACTAAATCAGATACACGATGCTGTTGGTAACTGGGGCGTAGCTATTATTGGCGTAACGCTGTGCATTAAGTTGCTGTTTTTCCCATTGTCGCAATCCAGTTACAAATCAATGGCTAAGATGCGCAAAATTCAGCCGCGCCTTAAAGAACTGCAAGAACGTTTTGCCGATGACAGACCGCGTTTCAATACCGAAATGATGGCGCTGTATAAAAAAGAAAAAGTCAATCCATTGGGCGGCTGTTTGCCCATTTTGGTGCAGATCCCGGTATTCATGTGTTTGTACTGGGTATTAAGCGAAACGGTTGAGTTTCGTCAAGCCCCTTTTATGTTATGGATACAGGACTTATCGATACAGGATCCTTTCTATGTATTGCCTGTCATCATGGGCATTACCATGAAAATCCAGCAAAGCCTGAATCCAGCGCCGATTGATCCTATACAGGCAAAAGTAATGAAGATGTTCCCCATCGTCTTTACTGTTTTCTTCCTGTTCTTTCCGGCAGGTCTGGTTTTATACTGGGTCGTTAACAACACCTTGTCTATTATCCAACAGTGGTATATCACCAAAAAAATAACAGAAGCGGCATAGTGCTCAAATCCACCAGGTACAAGAGTGGACATTGAAAACTTAGATACCATTGCAGCCATTGCAACACCACCAGGGAATGGTGGTGTTGGTATCATCCGCATTTCAGGCGCTTTAGTTTCTGAAATAGCCAAACATCTTCTTAATAAACCCCTCTTACCCAGACAAGCATTGTATTCATCATTTACTGATGACGACAACTCAGTAATTGATTCCGGCATCACGCTCTATTTCCCTGCTCCAGCTTCCTACACCGGTGAAGATGTACTTGAACTTCAGGGACATGGCGGCTCAGTCGTATTAGACATGCTGTTACGGCGAGTTTTATCTCTCGGCGCCCGACTAGCCAATCCCGGCGAATTTACCGAACGTGCGTTTCTCAATAACAAACTTGATTTAGCACAGGCTGAAGCTGTCGCCGATTTAATTGAAAGCAGCACAGAACAATCAGTCCGGTCGGCACAAAAATCAATGCAAGGTGTTTTTTCAGAACAGATCAATGAACTGGTCGCAGAACTTACCGAACTCAGAATTTATGTAGAGGCCGCCATCGATTTTGTAGATGAAGAAATAGATTTTTTGACCGATGGTGTGGTCGAAAATCGGATACTCAGGTTATTAAACAGAATTGAAGAAATCCAAAAAACGGCACAACAAGGACGCTTACTACGCGATGGCATGACAGTTGTGTTAGCTGGCAAACCTAATGCCGGAAAATCCAGCTTGCTTAATGCTCTGGCCGGACATGAAGCCGCTATAGTCACTGACATAGCAGGAACCACACGAGACGTCTTAAAAGAGCGTATTCAGCTGGACGGTATGCCCTTGCATATCATTGATACGGCGGGTTTGCGTGAAAGTGACAATGTGATAGAACAAGAAGGCATTCGCAGGGCTCACGAAGAAATTCAGAAAGCCGATAAAATTTTATTGCTGATTGATGCAAGAGAACCGGAAGTAGAGTCGATATTAAAAACGCTTCCACCAGACATCAACGTCACCAAAATCTACAACAAAATAGACTTACTAGACATAGAGCCGGAAATCAAACAAACAGAACACAGCACCCAAATCTACCTGTCGATTAAAACCGGCAACGGCATGGAATTATTAAAACAACACCTGAAACAAAGTGTCGGTTTTAATGAGGCTACAGACAATGTTTTCATTGCCCGAAGAAGACACATAGAAGCCTTAAGAAAAGGTCATGAGTTTGTCGAGAGTGCATTAAATCAATTACAGGGAAGTCAGGCTGGAGAATTGGTCGCTGAAGATTTAAGGCAGGCTCAAAACAGCCTTGCAGAAATTACCGGAAAATTCAGCTCAGATGATTTGCTGGGTAAAATATTTTCCAGTTTTTGTATCGGAAAATGATCGTTTTATGTATCCGTCCAGAAAGGACTTACGGAAAGATGTTTGAATATTAATCAAACAAGTTGAATGGGGAACGGAACAGATCTTTAGACGTGTTGGATTCAACTAAAGTTCCATATCAGGAAACTTGGAAGTATCCTGATATGGATGTATAGCGCTTAGATTAATCCTTTCAGATCATTAAAGCCTTTAATTGCATCTCTTAATTCTTGCTCAGCTTCTTGTAAAGATGAAGCTTTTGCATGTGCGCGTGCTGATTTCAACTTGCTGGTAACTTTTGAACGAGCTACGTCAACCTTATCATTAGCGTTGATTTCTTTGCTCATATCAGCTGCATCTTTAATAAGCTCAGCAACTTCTTCACCGCTTGAACCTTTGGTAATAGCCTCAAGTGCAACTTTTGATTTTTCAATAGATAAATCAATTGCTTCAACTGGCTTATAGGTAATTCTACCTGGATCAGATTCAGCTAATGCTGAAGTTGAAACAGCAGCCATAGAAGCTACAAATGATAAAGATAGTAAGATTTTTTTCAAGGTTTTCATTTTACCCAGTCCTCAAGTGTGGTTATTTTAGTGTTCAAGCATTACAACTATTAAAAATAATCGTAAACGGAAACAATTTTAACACATTTTTAAACTTTTCTACCAACTGTGGGAAAGTGAAAAGAGTGATTTTTATTTTTGAAATTAAAATCAGATTCAGTCACGTTGGTAAACAATAATTGAATCTGACTTAACAACTTTTTATTTGTGAGACGCGTCGTAAGTTACCTTCATTTCTTTAAAGGTAGCCAAAGTAGCTTTTAACGTTTCTTCTGCTGCTTGAGTATCACCACTTTCAACAGATTCACGAGCCACTTTCAATTTATCATTTGCTTTTTGACGCAGACGTTCAGTTGGCTCATAACGGAACTCTTTTTGTAGTTGGCGTGCATCGCCGATAACTTTGATAATTTCCGCTTTGTCGCCATTTTTATCGATTAAGCTAATTGCTTCTTCTATTTTAGAAATTGTGCCTTCAGCAGCTTCCCTAACTACGGCATTCTTATCTTTTTCTTCAGCGGCAAACGCAGAAGATGAAATTGCTGCCATAGACATAGCCATAACAAGAGAAACTACGATTTTTTTAAATACTTTCATTGTTTATTAAACCTTCGTTGTTGATTTTTATGTATTTAGGCATAACTATTAGAATGAGATTTTATGCAAAAATGCAAGAATTCAACATAATGAATGGCTAATACCGCGAGGCATTCTAGCACAGAAAAAATTATTTAAAATTTAATGAGAATAAAAATTATTCATCATCTCTTTTTACATCAATAACCATTTCTCCTGCATCATCTTCGGACACTATAAATAAAATTGGCGAACAGCAAACCGCACAATCTTCATAATATTTTTGCTCACCGGCCGATGTATCAACCAGGACATCGAGTGCTTCGCCGCAATAGGGGCAATAGATAATAATTTCTTCTGGATCGTGCATTATTGAACCATTCTGAGTAGAGCGTCCAACCAGGACATGGGCAGGATACGTTTGATAAAAGCAAACAAATAGGTTGGGAAAGTTACGTAATAACGTAATTTGGGTCGCTTGGCTTCTAGCGCATGAATGACTTTTTCGACTACTGCTGACGCAGGTAATGTAAAGGCCACGGCGGCGCCTTCTTTTTGCAAGCGGGCTTCCATGGCTTTATAGGTGGCTTTATGAAAACTGTGTGTGGAATTTATATTTTTTTTATACAGTTCAAAAGCATTTTTTCTGAAGTTGCTTAAAATTGGTCCTGGCTCTATCAGAGAAATATGGATATTAGTGCCATATAGTTCTAAACGTAACGTATCGGCCAACCCTTCCAGGGCGAACTTGCTGGCGTTATAAGCACCGCGATAAGACATAGCGACCAGACCTAATACCGAACTGTTATAGATAATCCGGCCATGACCCTGTTTGCGCATCAAGGGAATAATCAGATTGGTGAGTTCATGAGTGCCAAACAGATTGGTTTCAAATTGATAGCGCAATACATCACGGGTTAAATCCTCAACAGCACCCGGTTGACCAAAGGCGCCATTGTTAAATAGCGCATCAATTTTTCCGTTGGTTAAATCAATCGCATGTTTGACAGCTTGCTGGACACTTTCGCTATCAGCTAAATCCAGTTGCAATGCTGTGAATCCTTCCTGTGTTAACCGAGACACATCTTCCTGCTTTCTTGCTGTAGCAATAACATTATGACCGCGTTTTTTTAATTCAACGGCTGTGGCGTAACCAATACCGGTAGAACAACCTGTAATTAATATGGTTTTTGGTGGATTCATTTAGGTACCTGCTTGGCTAATTACTGCTTGGTCGAACAGCCTGTTTTCGCTAAGTTGCTCTATCGTAAATAAAAATTAGATCGAAAAAGGATAAGTGAAAAAGCTATTACGCAGTTTTTTGTTTTTATTAATAGTAACAAATTAAAA
>Ga0265297_10009341_pt1 | contig 12679 bp, 14 predicted proteins | sample Munlanlwell13791_FD_192502 | JGI IMG/M metagenome (GOLD analysis project Ga0265297, IMG submission 192502) | Leachate microbial communities from a municipal landfill in Southern Ontario, Canada - Leachate well 137-91 | ecosystem: Engineered > Solid waste > Landfill > Unclassified | place...
GGCCCTGCTGAAGATTATCAACGCGCCGAAGGGACCGAAAGATTTTGAAGCGGTTTTAATGGGCTGGTCGCTGGGACTCGATCCCGACGCGTATTCGATCTGGCATTCGAGCCAATACCCGGCCGGTTTTAACCTCAATAAATACGACAATAAGAAGGTTGATGAGCTGCTAAAAGCCGGACGAACCACGATCGACCGGAACGGCCGCAAAAAGATCTACGCCCAGATTTGGCGGGAGATTGCCGCCGACCAGCCTTATATTTTCCTCTGGTACCCCAAAGCCTTGTCCGGTGTTCGTGACCGGGTAGGGGGACTCTCCAAACCAGGTCCCGCCGGTCTTTTTGTTCATCTCGAAAAGATCTTTATTAAACAGAAATAACCCTGGTTTGCTCGGCGGCTCTGGTTTACAATTACCAATAGATGCGCAAATTCATCTTTAACCGGCTATTGCAGCTTATTCCACTCTTATTGGGGATTTCCTTGCTCTCTTTCCTGGTCATGCACCTCGCGCCCGGAGACCCGACCGCTCTTTTTATCGAACCAAATATTGATCCGGTTGAATTAGCAAGAGTCAGAGCGAACTGGGGCTTAGACCAGCCGATTTTTATTCAGTATCTGGTTTGGCTGAAGAACGCTCTCCTACTGGATTTTGGCCGGAGCTATACGACCGGCCTGCCGGTCATTGCCGAAATCAGCGAACGGCTGCCTATGACCTTGCTCCTGATGATCCCCTCATTTATTTTAACCCTACTGATCACAATCCCAGTTGGTGTGATCTCGGCGGTCAAGAAAAATTCCTGGTTCGACAATCTTTTCACCTTTTTCTCCTTTGCTGGGATGGCGATCCCGACTTTTTGGCTCGGTTTAATGCTGATGCTGGTCTTTTCGGTCAAATTACACTGGCTCCCGGCGGTTGGAAACCTGGCTTTGCCGTTAATTACGATGACCATTGGGAGTTTGGCTGGACTAACTCGCTACCAGCGGGGGGCGATGCTCGAAGTATTGAATCAAGAGTACATTCGGGTTGCCCGGGCTAAGGGTTTGCCGGAGCGGCTCGTTATTTTTAAGCATGCTTTGCGCAACGCGCTGTTGCCGACGATAACCATCCTCGGCTTGTCACTCCCGGATTTATTCGGCGGGGCTTTCGTGATCGAAACAATTTTTGCCTGGCCGGGGATGGGACGGCTTGGGGTCCAGGCGATCTTCCAGCGGAACTATCCGACGATCATGGGGATCGTTATGATCTCGGCGTTATTAATTATAGTTGGGAATCTTCTGGCCGATATCGCTTACGCGATGGTTGATCCAAGGATCAGATATGAAAAAAAATAAAACGGCCATGTTTGGCCTAATAATAATGGGGCTTTTCTTTTGCTTGGCGGTTTTAGCGCCGGTGATCGCCCCGTATTCGCCGGACGAGATCTCTTCGGCCGGAGCAAACCAGCCGTCCCTCCAACACCTTTTCGGAACTGACGACCTGGGGCGGGATGTCCTGAGCCGTTCTCTTTACGGGGCGCAGATCTCCCTAACGGTCGGCGTGGTCGCGGTAGTGATCGCGCTGCTCCTAGGAACGTTAGCTGGAGCGGTTGCCGGCTATTACGGGGGCTGGGTTGACGGCTTGATCATGCGGATGGTGGACGTAATGTTCGCGTTCCCATCGATTTTCCTAATCCTGGCGATCCAGTCGATGCTCACTCCTAATATCTACAATGTTATGGTCGTGATCGGGCTGACCTCCTGGATGGGGGTTGCCCGTTTGGTCCGGGGTGAATTCCTCAGGATCCGCCAGCTCCAGTATGTCGAAGCGGCCCGGGCGATCGGTTGTAGTGACCTGCGGATAATCTTCCGACACATGCTCCCTAACGCCCAGGGGCCGATTATTGTTGCCGCGACCCTGGGGATGGCCGGAGCGATCCTCACTGAATCAGCCCTCTCATTTTTAGGAATGGGGGTCCAACCTCCCATGTCTTCCTGGGGAAATATGCTAATGGATTCGCAAGCTTACATGCGCGATGCCCCCTGGATGGCGATCATTCCCGGATTATTGATCATGAGCACCGTCCTTTCCCTCTATTTTATTGGCGAAGGGATCAGGGAGACGCTGAGTCCCAAGGAACGCAATGCTGGAAGTTAAAAATCTGTCGGTAAATTATTATGTTGACGAAGGGACCGTTAACGCGGTTGCCGGAGTTAGCTTTGAGCTGAAAGAGGGGGAGATCTTAGGCGTTTTGGGCGAATCAGGGTCAGGGAAATCGACCCTCGGTTTTGCCCTGCTTCGTTTAATTGATCAGCCAGGTAAGATCGTTGGCGGAGAAATTATTCTTAACGGCCGGGACCTCTTACTATTACCGGAAAATGAAATGCGCCGGATCAGAGGGGCGGCGATCGCGATGGTTTTTCAAGATCCGTTTGCGTCTCTAAATCCGGTCCTGACGATTGGCGAACAGATCATTGAATCGATCATCCTTCATCAGGGCGTAAAACGGGGAGAGGCCAGGGAGAAAGCGGCCGAAGCCTTGCGGGCCGTCAAGATCGATCCCGCCCGGATCGACGATTATCCCCACCAATTTTCCGGCGGGATGCGGCAACGGGTCGTTATTGCCATGGCGCTGGCTTGCCGGCCGGAAATCTTAATCGCCGATGAGCCGACGACCGCTCTCGACGTGACGATCCAAGCGGAGATCCTCTCCTTGCTCCGGGAGCTTAAAGCTCAATTTAACCTGTCGATCATCTATATCACCCATAACTTCGGGATCATCAAAGAGCTTTGTGACCGAGTGGTTGTCATGCACAAAGGGGCGATCGTTGAAGCGGGGGAGCCCGGGGCGATATTTGACCACCCGCGGGATCCCTACACAAAAAAACTGGTTGATTGTTTACGGGAGTTAAGATGATAGAGATTAATAATTTAACCAAGAAGTTTGACAATCTTATTGCGGTCAACGACTTTTCTTTATCGATCAAACAGGGGGAGACTTTGGGGTTGGTTGGCGAATCGGGGTCGGGAAAATCGACCCTGGCGAGGTTGATCCTGAAATTGATCGAACCGGATAGCGGTCAAATCGACTACCAGGGGATCGGCAATATCCGGCGGGAATGCCAGCTAGTTTTCCAGGACCCGCAGAACTCACTTAATCCAAGGATTAGAGTCGGAGAGGCGATCGGCGAGCCGATCCTGATCCATAATTTGCTCCCCCGGACGGTGATCGCTGACCGGGTGGCCTCTCTTTTAGAGCTGGTAAAGCTTCCGGCTGCCTATGCCAAACGGTTCCCGCACGAACTATCGGGGGGAGAGCGCCAGCGGGTCGGGATCGCGCGGGCTATAGCTGGTGAAGCGAAGTTCCTTATTTTGGACGAACCGGTTTCGGCGCTGGATGTCTTTATTCAAGTCGAGATCCTGAAATTGCTAAAAGAGTTGAAAACTCGCTTAGGGTTGACCTATCTTTTCATCGCGCACGACCTGTCGGTCATCGGTTATTTAAGCGACCGGATCGCCGTGATGAAAGGGGGGCGGCTCATTGAGTTGGGAGAGAAGAAAACGGTCCTGACGGCGCCGCGCGAAGAGTACACCCGTAAATTATTGGCCGCGAGCCCGAGGTTTTAAGAATTTTCCCCGAGCTGGTAACGGACAAACCGCCGAACGACGATATTTTCGCCGATCTTGGCCAACAAATTAGCCAGTAGGTCTTTGACGGCAACCTTTGGGTCCTTGACGAACGGTTGTTCCATCAAACAGATCTCGCCATAGAACTTTTGCAGGCGGCCTTCCACGATCTTGGCGATCGCGGCTTCCGGTTTTCCTTCTTCTTTGGTCTGGGCGGTCAAAATCTCTTTTTCCCGGGCGACGACTTCAGCCGGGACGTCTTCCTTATTGATGTATTGAGGGCTGGAGGCGGCGATCTGCATGCAAAGGTCTTTTACGAACGCCTGGAAATCGATCCCTTGAGCGACGAAGTCGGTCTCGCAGTTGACCTCGATCAAGACCCCGATCTTTCCGCCGATGTGGATGTAGGAGTCAACCAATCCCTGGCAAGCGGTCCGGCCGGCCCGCTTGGTCGCGGCGGCCATCCCTTTTTTCCGGAGGAGTTCGATCGATTTATCGAAGTCGCCGGCGGTTTCGGTCAGCGCGGCTTTGCAGTCCATCATGCCGCAACCGGTTTTTTCTCTTAATTTAGTGATCATTTCAACTGTAATAGCCATGGGATCCCCCTTGTAAAAAGATAATTGGCGAGAAACGAAAGGTTAGAAACCGATTCGCTTTTCTTCCTCTTCTTCTTTCGGCAGAATGATGTTGGCGAGCACTTTATCTTCCAGTTGCACTTCCTGGGAGAGCATCGCTTCTTCTTCCACTTCCAGCGGCACGGCGATCGAATCGGCCGCCGCCTCACCTTCGAGACCTTCGGTTACGGTGGTCGTTTCGCGACCGGCCATGACCGCGTCGGCGATCAATTTGGTGAGCAGTTTGATCGAGCGGATCGCGTCGTCATTACCTGGGACCGGGTAATCGACGTCATCCGGATCGCTGTTGGTGTCAACGACGGCGATGACCGGGATATTCAGCCGTTTGGCTTCTTTGATCGCGGTCTGTTCTTTAACGGTGTCGACCACGAAAACCGCGGCCGGGAGACTGGTCATCTGCCGGATCCCGCCGAGGCCCCGGATCAGTTTCCGGTGCTCGCGTTCCAAGAGAATAACTTCTTTTTTCGGGAGCTTATCAAAGGTCCCGTCTTCCTTCATCTTTTCGATCTCGTTCAGACGGGCGATGTTCTTTTTGAGGGTCTTAAAGTTAGTGAGAGTTCCGCCCATCCAGCGCTGGTTGACGAAAAACATGCCGCAGCGTTTGGCTTCTTCCTCGATCACTTCTTGAGCTTGCTTTTTGGTGCCGATGAAGAGGATGGTCCCGGTGGCGACCAGCCCTTTGATGAAGCTAAAGGTCTTTTCGATCAAAGGAATTGATTTGTGGAGATCAATGACGTGAATACCATTTCTCGCGGAATAGATGAATTTTTGCATTTTGGGGTTCCAACGTTTGCTCTGGTGGCCAAAATGCACGCCCGCTTCGAGCAATTCTTTCATAGTAACGACAGCCATTAGGATCCTCCTTCTAGATATTTATTTGCAGTCAACAAGGGATTAATTTTAGCATAACGCGGCAGAAATGGCAAGAGTTGCGGGGGAAATTATCTGTTTTGGTCGTTTTTGGCGATGAAAATATCAGGCGCCGGGGTATGCGGCCAGCCTAATTCATCGTAACTGATCGAAAAATAGTGGGCCTGGGTCGAGGAGTCGCTGACGTTCGGGTGATAAGCGTAATTGAAGCCCAATCCAGCCCAATTCAGGCTGAGGCCGGTGGTGAAGGTTGAACGGTCGAGGCCGAGCCGGAGGCTGATGGCCTGGCTAGGAGAGAATTCCAGGCCTAGATGGGTCGCCTGGGGGATGGACGGTTCGAAGTTGATATTGGAATCGATGGTCGCGATCAGATCGTTATTGGAAACATAGGCGGCCGAATAGCTGCTCCCCAGCAGGTGGATCCTGGCGCCGGCCCTGATCAGCGGAGTTAGGCGTTCCTTCTCGCCGTTCTGATGATTGATCGGGCTGAAAGCGAGAATGTTTTGGGCGACGATCCCGAAACTTAACCATTCCAGGCTTTTTTGCGTGATCCCAAGGTCAAGATTAAGTCCGCTGCCGTTGGAATCCCGGTTCTCGGTCGCGTCGATCATATAATACTTGAATGCGGCGCCGAAAGAAACCGATTCGTCGATCCGTTTCCCGATCGAGACAAAGGCGGCGCTTTTGCCGTACTGGGCGGTTTTGGTCAATTGTCCAAGTTGGTTGCGTAATTCAATGTTAGAGACAAAGGCGCCGCAATAGCCGGCTCCGACCGACGTTTGATTTCCCAGGGGGAGGGCTCCGCCGACCAAAAGATAGTTGACGTCTTCTAATAATGAGCCGGACATGCTGGAAAAGCGGAAACCGGTCGTTTCACTTAAAGAAGCCGGGTTATTGAACATGGAATCGGTGGCATCGCTTCTGGCGACGAAAGCGTTGCCCATCCCCAGCGATTGGGCGCCGGAACCGACCGCCAGAGGGTCAAACGAAGAGAGCGCGAGAACTGGGGAAACACACACCGTAAACTGTATGCTGTAAGCGACAAATAATAAGAAGCCTTTTTTCATCGATTGATGACCCACGATTTACCTTTCCCCACTCGTCCGCGGCTCTTATCGCTTAAGCAATAGAGGTAGACTCCGCTGCCGACCAGTTCGTTTTGGTCGCTATAGCCATTCCAGCCAAAGCGGGTCGTCCCTGCGTTCACCGTTAAGTCGCGCTTCAATAAGAGCTGGGCTGCCATATCATATATATACAAGGTCCCGGTGAAAGCAGTATCGGAGGTGCATTCGAAGGTTGTCGTTTGCCCCGCTTTGGGATTGAAGGGGTTGGGGTAGTTGATAATCGTTACCGTTAAAAGCAAAACGAACGCCCAGCTGATTTTTTTCATAAAACTCTCCTTGGCCGCTATCATAGCAGAAAAAACGGTCGTTATGCTATAATCTATTTTAGCGTGTCGATCAAGGAAAATATCACATTAGTCCAGGAGCGGATCGCGGCGGCAGCCCAGAAAAGCGGCCGCTCTTTAGCCGACATTACTTTGGTCGCGGTCGTAAAAACAATTCCTGCTGAACGAATCGAAGAAGCCTTGGCGTGTGGGGTGACCGCGGTCGGTGAGAACCGGATCCAGGAGGCGACGACTCATTATCAGGCCCTGGCGGCTAAATACCCGCGGCTGAAGTGGCATTTGATCGGGCATTTGCAACGGAACAAAGTTAGACAATCTCTTGACATGTTTGATATAATTCAGTCGGTTGATAGCGAGCGTCTGGTCGAAGAAATCGACGCGCGGTCGCTGCAAACCAACCGGTGGTTAAGCGCCCCCGTCCCCGTCATGATCGAAGTTAATACTTCCGGTGAGCCATCGAAATTTGGCGTTGAGTATTCGAAAGCGATCGAGCTTGTCCGTTTTGCCGCCAAATTCCGGCTGTCAGTTCAGGGACTAATGACCATGGGGCCGTTAACCGACGATCAGGCGCGGATCAGAACGAGTTTTAGAAAATTAAAGGAACTGGCCGATCAGGTTAAGGGGCTAGGCTTACCAGCGGTTGAGATGCGTTATCTTTCCATGGGGATGTCGAGCGACTTTGAGATCGCGATAGAAGAAGGGGCCAATTTGGTGCGGATTGGCCGGGCAATTTTTAAGGGAGGATAAAAGATGACAGAAAATATTTTGATGCGGGCCAAGCGGTTCATCGGGCTGGAAGGCGAAGATTTCGAAGAAATCAGCGAGAACACCCAGCAGGTCAAGCTGGACCATTTTATCCGCGTCAAAAAAGAAGCGCCTCGGACCGACGGCGAATATGAGATCGGCTTTTTTGAGCCGAAGATCTACGAGGATTCGCTGAACATCGCGACCAATCTCCGTTCGGGGAGCCCGGTCATCGTCAGCCTGAAGCATCTTGATCCATCGGAAGGGACCCGCCTGATCGATTTCGTTTGCGGGACCGCTTACGCGATCGACGGCCACATGATGAAGATCGGCGATTCGATCTTTCTTTTCACCCCCAGCGCTATCCGGATCAATTCCAGCGAAGATCGCGGGAATATCGGCGAAGAGGTTGGGGAAAGCAAGAGAGACACTTTCTTTTCCAGATGAAAATAGCCTTTATCGGTTCCGGGAAAATGGCCGAGGCCCTGATCGCCCGCCTCACTTCCCACCAGATAATTATTGCTGATATCGATCCGACCCGTCTTAAATATTTGCGCGGCAAGTATGCCGTTAAGATCGCTTCGAACAACCAGCAGGCGGCGAATGAGGCCGACGTCGTGGTCCTGGCCGTCAAACCGCAGCAGTTGGCCGTCGTCCTGGATGAGATAAGAACGGAGGGGGCGCGGAATAAATTGATCGTTTCGATCGCGGCCGGGATCCCGTTAGCTTATTTGCAAAAGAAGCTGCCCGGATATCCGATCGTGAGAGTGATGCCGAACAACCCTTGCCTGGTCGGGGCCGGCATGTCGGCCTTGGCGAAGGGCAGAAGGGTCGCGCCGAAACAATTTAAACTGGCCGAGTCGATCTTTAAACTGGTCGGCGAAACGGTCGTTGTGCCGGAGAAATTATTGGACGCGGTCACCGGGCTTTCCGGCTCCGGACCGGCCTATATTTACGCCGTGATGGAAGCGCTGATCGACGGGGGGAAGAAGGCCGGGTTGGCCGGCCCGCTGGCCAAGAAACTGGCGTTGCAGACCGTTTTTGGCGCCGCCAAGACCGCGCTGGAAAGCGGGATCGAACCGGGAGTTTTGCGGGAAATGGTGACTTCTCCCGGCGGGACGACCATGGAAGGATTAGCGGTCATGAAAGGCCGAAAAGTTCACGAAGCTTTTGCCGCCGCGGTTACGGCTGCGACCCAAAAGTCAAAAGTCCTCAGCAAGCGCTGGGCGATATAATTCCCGTTTATTAACCACTATTGCATGGAGGGTTTAAATGTCAGTTTTGATCGTTGGCACAATCGCGCTGGATTCAATTAAGACCCCGTTTGGCGATAAAAAAGATATTTTGGGGGGCTCGGCCGTTTACGCGGCGGTCGCGTCGAGCTTTTTCGCGCCGACGACCCTGATCGGTCCGGTTGGCAGCGACTTCCCCAAGGAACATCTAACATTTTTACAGTCGCGGGACATCAACTGCAACGCCTTGCACAAGATCGACGGGCCGACTTTCCGCTGGCACGGTTATTATGAGTACGACATGAACCAGGCCCATACTGTCGATACCCAACTTAATATCCTGACGAAGTTCGATCCGGTGATCCCGGCCGGGCTGCGCGATACCCCTTATGTTTTTTTGGCAAATCTAGATCCCGAGCTGCAGCTCAAGGTCATCGCCCAATTGAAAAAACCGAAAATGATCGTCGCCGACACGATGAACTTCTGGATCGATTCAAAACGCGAAGTTTTGCATAAATTGATCAAGCAGGTTGATCTGATGGTCATGAACGACGGCGAGATCCGCCAGTTCATGGAAACCCCGAACATTCCGTTGGCCGCCCGGCGCCTGCTCGATCTGGGCTGCAAAGGGGTGATCGTCAAGAAAGGGGAACATGGCGCGCTGTACTTCAGCAAAGAAGGACATTTTGCCGCTCCCTCTTATCCGCAAGAACAGCTCCGTGATCCGACCGGGGCGGGAGACACTTTCGGCGGCGCGCTGATCGGCTACCTCGCTAAAAGCGACGATTGTGGTCCGGAGAACATTCGCCGCGCGGTCGTGGTCGGCTCGGTCATGGCCTCGTTCAACGTTGAAGATTTTAGCCTCGACCGGATGAAGAGCCTCAAGCCAAAAGAGGTCCGCGCCCGGTTCGAGGAGATCAGAAAATGCGCTTGTTTCAGCGAGTTGGCCGAATCACACTGGGAATAAAAAGGAGAATAAAATGCTAGACGAATTAAAAAAGATCGGTAGTTTAATGTTCCGGGAAGGGTTAGTCAGTTCGCACGTCGGCAGCCTGAGCGTTCGCCATGGGGATAAGATCTATATTACTAAACGGGACGTAATGCTTGGTGAATTGCAAGACGGCGATATCGCGGAAGTCGACCTGGTCGGCGACCTGGGCGAAGCTTCGGTTGAGTTGCCCGCCCACCGGGCGATCTACCGCGAGACCAAGGCGCTGGCGATCATTCATGCTTATCCGGTCAACGCGACCGCGATCTCGATCACCGATAATAAAGTCGTGCCGCAGGACGGCGAAGGGCTCCGCTTGTTCCATTCGGCGGCGATCGTCCGTTCGCACCAGGCGGTCGGTTCCGACGAGACCGTCCGGCTCCTCCCGTCGTTCCTGCAAGGGACCAACGTTGTCGCGGTCGTCAAAGGGCAGGGGAGCTTTGCCATCGGGAAAAACCTGGAAGAAGCGTATAAGTTCACCTCGGCGCTGGAAAGTTCCTGCAAAATTCTTATCGCGATCAGATCCTCGGGCAGCGGCAATCGTCCGTCGCCGGCGGTCAGTATCAGTAATAATCCCAACCGTGACAAACCGGCCCAGAGGCGGAGCGCCATTCCCCCGGGAATAGGGGTGATGGACCGGAGCCGTTACCATAAAAGATGAATGAGCTGATTCAAAAGGTCCTAGGTTACAATCCCAACGCCAATATTGAATTGCTGAAGAAAGCCTTCGCTTTCGCGGACAAGGTCCATATTCCGCACAAACGCCTCTCCGGAGAATCGTACATCATCCACCCGCTGGCCGTCGCCAATATCCTGGCCGATCTTGAGCAGGAAGTGGAAGTGATCGCCGCCGCTTTTCTGCATGACGTGATGGAGGACGGCGGGATTACCTCGGAAGAAATCACCACGTTGTTCGGTTCGGAAATCGCTAAGCTGGTCGAAGGGGTGACCAAGCTTAGCCAATTCTCTTTTGTTTCCCGGGAAGAGCGCCAGGCGGAGAATTTCCGGAAAATGTTCGTGGCAATGGGGGAAGATTACCGGGTCATCGTTATTAAACTAGCCGACCGCCTCCACAACATGCAGACCCTGCAATACCTCTCGCCGGAGAAACAGCAGGAGACGGCGCTCGAGACCAGGGAGATCTTCGCGCCGCTCGCCCATCGGATGGGGATGTGGCGGATCAAATGGCAGCTTGAAGACTTGGCTTTCCGCTACCTTGAGCCGGAACCATACCAACAGGTCCGGCAGAAGGTTTCCCAGCGGTACGGTGAACGAGAGCAATTTATTACCGATTTTATCGCGCTCTTAAAAGAACTGGTCAATTCAGTCGGCATTCAGCCGGAATTAAAAGGGCGGGCCAAGCATTTTTTCAGCATCCACCGGAAAATGGTCGACCAGCGGCTCGATTTCGAAGAGATCTACGATTTGTTCGCGGTTAGGGTGATCGTCGACAAACTTAAGGACTGCTATGTCGTCCTGGGGCTCGTCCATGACGCCTGGAAGCCGATCCCCGGCCGCTTCCGAGACTATATCGCCATGCCGAAATCGAACGGCTACCAGTCGCTTCACACCACGGTCATTGGTCCATCCGGGCGTCCGGTCGAGATCCAGATCCGGACCCGGGAGATGCATCGGATCGCCGAATACGGCGTCGCGGCCCACTGGCGCTATAAGGAAGGGTCGTCGACCGATAAGATGCTCGACCAAAAAATGGCCTGGCTCCGCCAGATGCTGGAATGGCAGAGTGAACTAAAAGACGCCAAGGATTTCATGGAAAGCCTGAAGATCGACCTGGTGATGGAAGAGGTCTTTGTTTTTACCCCGAAAGGGGATGTCTTTAACCTGCCGATCAACGCCACGCCGGTCGATTTTGCCTATCGGATCCACACCGAGGTCGGCCACCGTTGCGTTGGAGCCAAGGTCAACGGCTCGATCCTGCCGCTTGACCACCCGCTTCAACAAGGCGACATCGTCGAAGTTATTACCGGTAAAAAGGATAATCCGAGCAAGGACTGGCTCGGGTTTGTTAAGACCGCCGGCGCCCGGGTCAAGATCAAAAACTGGTTCAAGCGTTTGCGTTTGGCGGAAGAAAAAGAAGCGCCGCCGCCGGAACCACCTAAAAAAGAAAGGCGTATGCCGGCCCCGGCCGCCACCCGCAAGCCTCGCCGCGGTAAAGGGAAGAGCCCGATCGTCGTGGCCGGCTTGGAAAACATCCTGGTTAGGATGTCGAAGTGCTGCTACCCGATCCCGGGAGAGGAGATCATTGGCTTTGTCACTCATGGCCGGGGGATCGCCATCCACCGGAGCAACTGCAAGAACGTCGTCCGCCACGAGATCGTTCCCGATAAGGTGGTTAAAGTTGTTTGGGAACAAAATCTTGACCAGTTTTTCCCGGTCCAGATCGAAGTGGAGGCTTTTGACCGGGTTGGAGTCTTAAAGGATATCCTGGAGCAGATCTCCGAAACCGGGACCAATGTCGCCAATGCCAAGATCTCGACTAAAAGGGGGACCTTTGCCGTGCTGCTCTTGACCGTTGATGTCCGGAACACGGAGCATCTTGGCCGGGTGGTCGCCTCGATCAAAAAAGAGACCGACGTTTACACCGTTAAACGGAAGTAGCCACACTTTTTCCGCCTCGATTATTGTGCTATAATTTACAACGTGCATCCCGTACTTGCAGGAATCGCGCGAAATGAGCGGGTCGCTTCCGCTTATATCTTTATGGGACCGCCCGGACCGTCTAAGGCCGAAGCGGCGCGGGAATTCGCTGAAAGTTTGGGGACCCGAAAAGTCGATTTGGTCGTCTTAAAGCCCGAAAAAACGACGATCAAGATCGAACAGGTCCGGGAAGTGCAGCAGGTGGTCCGTTACGGCCCGACCGCCAGCCCGAAACTCTTCGCGATCATCGAAGAAGCGGACAAGCTGACGCCGGAAGCGTCGGCCTCTTTCCTGAAAACGTTGGAGGAGCCGCCGCCGGGCGTGGTTTTTATTTTGCTGGTGGAGAGGGACGACCGGTTGCCGAACACGATCCTTTCCCGTTGTCAGAGGATCATTTTCGGTGAAGGCCCAAAGGCGGCCCCGAACCCTGATTTCGCGCCGTATCGGCTGGACTTGAAAGCGGCGCGAAAAAAGAGCGTTTTGGAGCTGCTCGATTTTTCCGCCCGGCTCGAAAAAGAAAAGGAGCGGCTGGAAGAATTG
>Ga0265297_10009342_pt1 | contig 12679 bp, 11 predicted proteins | sample Munlanlwell13791_FD_192502 | JGI IMG/M metagenome (GOLD analysis project Ga0265297, IMG submission 192502) | Leachate microbial communities from a municipal landfill in Southern Ontario, Canada - Leachate well 137-91 | ecosystem: Engineered > Solid waste > Landfill > Unclassified | place...
TTGCAGCACAACCAGCGCTACAACCTTGTTTCATCCGGTGATGACAACTACAACTGGAAAGTGTCACTTATCTGGAAGAACCGAGACTGGTCATCAGCAACATCTTCAAACATCTCTGACTCACTACGTGAGATAGTTCTCTTTGATGAGGACACAATCAGCAGCAAGAAGATGATTGCAGGCGACGTGTACAACTTCCCGAAGAAGAGCACAGCATTCAGGCTTACATTCAATGGGCTTGATTTGACTGATGCGGACTATGCGCAATTGGGAATTGAATCAGGGTCCTCAACAGACTCTTACTCAGTATCAAACGCAACCAACTCCGCTGACTGCACAGACTCTGGAAACAAGATGTCATATACTGCAAAGCTGATTAAATTCAAATCAGACGGAAACAACTTTGGTGGCGGTGGATCTTCAGACCTGATGAGCAACTACAGGCTTGGTGAATTCTACTATGACCCAGTTGGAGGCAAAGCCAATGTTACAACTGCATATATTGGTGGAGCACAGGGCAACTTCAGTATTTCGCATGCAACTGACCGATACAACGGAACACAGGCATACAACTATCCGCGTGAATATGTGAACGTGACAGTTACTGGCTGGGAACCGGCAATTTTGTACAGGCCATCTGGCTTTACCTGTTTCCTCAACACGAGCGTTGGGCTTTCAGGAACTGCCGTAACTGGTGCAGCGAAATCAAAGAGCGGAACCCAAACTGTGTCATTTGACCCAGCAGGAACCGACTCAAGCGCGCCTGGCTTGCTGTACTTCAGCAACATCACCACAACCTCTGGTCCATCCGGAGTAAACGGAACAATCTATTTCCAGGAAGACGCTGGCAAGAACGACACAACCTCGCACCCGCCAGTATTCGTCCAGATTCCGTTTATCAACAGCACATCTGACTGGAGATTCAAGGGCACAGAGTCCTCGACATCCACAGTGTACTACCATGGAATCAGGGATGCGGCATCCGCATGGCAGGCCTATGAGCCGACTGTTATAACTGAGAGAGGAACAAAGATCACCTCAGTTGGAACAACCTCAATGGACATGTATGTTGCAAAGAAGATTGGACAACCAACCTTTACCTTTGCATCCGAAGGTTCAAATTTAATTTCGAAATGCAATTCAACAGATGTTTGTGCTTCGACAATTTCTGCTTCAATATGGAATAAATATTCTCCATCTACCATATCAAAAATTCAGCCAATCAATCACTGGTTTTTGGTGCAAATCAATCTTACAAATGGTTCACAAACATTTGCACAATCATTATCTTTATCTCAAGGTTGGAATCTTATTTCTTTTACTATCACTCCTGAGAATCCATCTTTAGCCTCTATCTTCTCCAGCATCTACTCAAATGTTGACTCAGTTTGGTATTATGAAAACAACGAATGGCAAAACTATGTTCCAGAAATAGGCGGGACACTCACAACAATTCAGCCAGGAAAAGCCTATTTTGTAAAAGCAAAAGAACCCGCTCTTCTAACTGTTTATGGAACATATCAAACTTCCAATCAAGATGGCTTAATGGGTGTTCCCCCTTTCAGCATAAATGTTTATCCAGGCTGGAATTTGCTTGGTGCTTACATAAGTTGGCAAACCACCGGTTTCCCAACTCCAAAAATAAACACCATAACTGGCAATTACATGTATTCAGCAATCTACACTCACGACTCTCTAACAAAAAAAGTCAGCCCTGTTGATGGAGAAATGCAAATTCCAATAGGGAGCGGCTTCTGGCTCTACACCCCAATAAACGGCTCATATTCGCCGAGGACTTAGAGGTTGTTAAAATGAAATTTATCTCTATTTTTTTGTTATTTCTTTTTGCATCAATGCTTTATGCGCAGGTTCCGCCTCAATTTCCTTCAACCTTTTATGGAATTATTACTTCTGATGGAGGCTCTTTGGAAAATCAAACATTAAACGCATCAATCGGTGCAATATCCAAACAATCCATAGTACACTCATCAAACACTTATTCATGCACTCCAAGTCAATGCAATTATTTTATCACAATCACAAAAGAATCGCAATACGCTTCCAACGAAGTCATATTTAGCATAAATGGATATGAGCTAATCACAAAAGGCAATTATTCTTCAGGTACAATCACACGGCTTGATTTGATTGCTCCCGCATCAGCAGTTCCAACAATCACAACAACCACTCAATCAAGCACGTCTTCTTCAAGCTCAGGCAGTTCTTCAAGTGGCGGTTCTAGCGGTGGCGGCTCAAGAAGTTCTTACATTGCTTCTGCTCCTGCAATTGTGCAAACGACCGAATCAACAGAACCGGTGCATGTGCAAGAAATAGAAACTCCAAAAATAATCCAGCAAACTCCTGTTGTTCAGCCTATTGTGCAACCCGAGCAAACTCAGCATAAAACTTCTGCAATAATTTTAGAACCGCCCACAACTCAAACTCCTGTGCAAGAAAAAAAGCAATCCATTTTTCAGACCGCCAATGCATTATTAGAAAATAATCCTAACAACCTTCTCATTGCAATCGCAATTCTTGCCTTTGTCGGTTTTGCAGGGGTTATTCTCGCAGTCGCACTTCTGGCAATATTTTATTTCAGAAAAAAAGGAAACTAATATTCAAGCACTAATCTTTAGTGCCGCCTCAACATTTTTCAATTCAATTTTTGAGCGGTAAAAGAAGTATCCGATTATCAAAAATGTTGCAATCGGGGTGGCATAGCTTGGCACATTCATTTCAAACACATCCGCAAGCATCACAATGCCCAAAAACAATATTGAATACATCGCGCCATTTTTGAGATATTTGTATTTTCTCACGGTTTCAATATTTCGTATGGTCATCTCCCTTACAACCAGTGCGCCAAGTCCGCTTCCAATCATTATGAGCGGTATTGACATGGTGTAAGCAAAAGCCCCGATAACCCCGTCTATTGAAAATGTTGCGTCAATAGCCTCAAGATAAAATATTTTGCTCCAATCCCCCATTTCGCTTGAGCCTTTGCCTTCAAGCATTTCCTTTTCCCTCTCCGCCGCATTTTGCTTAAAGCCGTGTATTATGAAAAACGCGCTTGAGCCCACCACTGCGGCAAATGCAATCATCGGGTCTTTTTGCAATGCAAACCAGGTTATTACTGCCAAAAGAATTGACACAACTGCATAGAACCATACTCCCTGTCTAAAAAAGAATTTCTCACTGCGCAATCCAAAATTTTTGGGCTCCAAAAAAAGCCAATGGAAAAAGAGGAACACCAAAAATATTCCTCCACTCATCAGAAGCATCGGCGCGCTTGCCTCAACCGCCCGTGCAACTTTTGGATCGTCGCTAAATGCGGACATCAACAAATCAATCGGTGAATATGCCGGATTCGCAATCCACAATATGAAAAGGGGCAGGGCAAGTCTCACTCCAAATACGGCAATAATCAGTCCGTATCGCAGGAACCATCTCTTTGCTTTATCCGACATCTTGGTAAGGACTTCTGCATTAATTACTGCATTGTCTATACTGCTTATTATCTCAAAGAGCGCAAGGCCGGCTATTGTGAGAATTATTGCGAACAATTCCATTTCTTACACTTTTCTTTTTTTGACATATTTCTTATTTTTTCTTTCAGATGAAAGGGTCCCGTCTGCCGGGATGGACAGCCAAAGGTTGTACAGCCTTTTGCGCCATGCGCAAAAAGGCGGGCAAACGAGCGCCAGCGAGTGCGCCTGCCGGGATTTGAACCCGGGTCTTAAGCTTTTTCCGAAAGATAAGGAAATTGCCTTTTCTTTTTCCGATAGAACGCTTTTTCTTTTTGCGAAAAGAAAAAGGGTCTTGGGAAGCTTACATCCTACCACTGGACTACAAGCGCATAAGAACAAATGACTGGCTCCAATTGCAAATCATTTATTCTATATCCATTACTCGCAAAAGCAATATAAATCTCCGATTAAGGCTTTTGAAAATAAAAAAGAAGAATTTACTGCAATTCAACAATCTTTAGCAATTCCTTTGACAAGACAAAAATATTTGGCTCTCCCTTAATTGCTGTTAGCTCGTTTAGCAGTTTTTTCGGATCCTGTTTTTTATCAACAACACCGTTATTCGCCGCTCCTATAATCGTCTTGCCAGCATATACTAGATATCTTCTGTTATTCTCTATGCCTATTCCAGTATATTTCTCTCCCTTCTCAATCAGCATTTTTCCAAAATTTCTCAAGCATCCTTTCGCCTGCTCTGCCGCTTTAATATTTTCTTTCAAATTAACAGCATTCATATTCTCCCTCCCTTAGTCTAATCAGCAAACTTTAGTATTTTAATTTTCTTTCCAAAAAATGGAATTTAATTGCAAAAACAATAACATTATAAGCATTAAATGGAAAATATTTCCATGTCAACCTCAACAGAGCGCAAAGATATGGCAATACTGCAATTGCTAATAGACGACAGCTCTCTCACAAAAAAGCAAATCGCAAAAACATTAGGCATTCCCCTCACAACAGTTCATAACCGAATCTCCCACCTGGAAAAGGACGGAATAATTGAAGGCTATCGCGCAAAGCCAAATTGGAAAAAGTTGGGCTTTGGCATAGCCGCCTTCATCAACATTACGATAAATTATTCCTCAAAAGGCTATTCTCAAGAGGATACCGCAAGAAAAATCTCCCAATTAGACGGCGTGGATTCAGTCTCAATAGTCGCGGGCACATACGACATAGTCGCAAAGGTTAGAAAAAAAGACACCGACGAGCTAAACACCTTCATCATAAACAATTTAAGAAAAATTCCCGGAATAGACAAGACTACGACAGTTGTAATCCTAAAAGAATACGAAATGGAAAAGTTGAGAAAGGCATCAATAGATTAAGCAAACTGTTTCTTTGCCGTCTGCACAAAAAGCGCGCCAATTCCGCCAATGAGTGCAGTATAAATCTGAAGCAATCCCATTGCCCCAAGCACCGCGATTGGAAGTATGGACAGCCACACCAGAGCAGACGCCGCACAAAACAAAAATGCCGACTTTAGCGCCGTTCCCCAGACAACCGCAAGCACACCCGAATTTTTCCTCTCAAAAACCATTTTCTTTATTGCAAGCACAAAGAGCGCATTTGCAATCCAAATAAGCGGTGCAAGCAAAAATGCAGACGCCGCTAATCCGCCGAATATGACACCTGCGCAAATCACGCCGATGCTCGGCAACATTATAATCGGAAGCATTTTCCATCCGCGCATATTGAGCGCCGCAAGCACCAGTGCCGCATTTACAACGCTTCCGACAAAAATTTGCGGATGCCCCATAAAGAACGGAACAAAAAATGCAAGCATGCAATAAATTACAAACTCAACGTTCTCCCAAAGAGATGAAAACTCATATTCACGCATATTCAGGTATTGCCTTTTCTGAGAAAACAAATGGGTAAATTCCATGCTCAAGCAACAAATGCAGGATTTATAATATGTATCGATGTTTTAGCCTCAAGGGTTTAAACAAATGCCAAGAGAGATTTTGCTAAACATTTTGCATGAAGCGCAAAACAAGCACGGCTACTTGTCAGAGGACGTTCTAAAAGAATTAAGCGTCAGTCACAATATTCCAATCAGCCAGCTTTACAGCGTTGCCACATTTTACACAATGTTTCGGACAAAGCCGCAGGGAAAATATGTAATTCACATTTGCGGCTCGCCTTCCTGTGTGCTCAACAATGCAACGACACTTGCAAACTTTTTGCAAAAAGAGCTCAAAATAAAAATCGGCGAAACAACAAAGGACAATCTTTTCTCTTTATACAAAACATCCTGCATCGGCTGTTGCAACGAGGCGCCTGCAATGCTAATCAACGCTCAGCCATATACAAAACTGACTGAAAAAAGCATAAGAGAAATTCTAAACAATCTCAAATCCTCTAAAAACAAAGTTTCAAAATCTGCAAATTCAAAACTCAAAAAATCCGCAGGCAAAAAAACAAAATCCGGCACATCCGCTTCAAAAAAATCAAAGCCTAAAAAGCCCGCAAATAAAAAAATTAAGTCCAAAGCAAAAAAATTATTTGCAAAAAATAAGCACAGGGGAAAATAGATGCAAATCCTTGAAGGAACAAACCTAAAAGCGCTTGCGCGTGCGCGCAAAATGGGTGCAGAGGGCGTAATCAATCTTCTTGAGAAAAAAGGGCTTGTAGGAAGAGGCGGTGCGGCATTTCCGACCGCAAAAAAATGGCGAATGGCGATGCAAACAAATGCGGATGCGCGCTTTATCATATGCAACGCCGATGAAGGCGAGCCGGGCACTTTCAAAGACAAATTCATTTTGCAAAACAATGCAAAAACAATGCTTGAGGGAATGTTAATTTGCGCATACACAATCGGCGCAAAAGAGTGTTTCATCTATCTGCGCGGCGAATACGAATATCTCAAAGACGATTTGCAAAAGCAAATTGACGAGGTAATCGCAAGCGCCCAAAGCGATGTTTCAATTCAAATTGTTCTTGGCGCGGGCGCCTACATCTGCGGTGAGGAAACCGCAATAATACAATCAATAATGGGCTTTAGGGGGCAGGCAATGTTCAAGCCGCCCTATCCGACAATAGAAGGGCTTTGGGGCAAGCCGACCGTAGTAAACAATGTAGAAACATTCACCTGTGCCGCGCAGGCAATATTATTTGACAATTGGAATCCCAACATGCGCCTTTTCTGTTTGTCCGGCAATGTCACAAACCCCGGAATTTTTGAATTTCCATTAGGCACCGAGCTTTCCACTCTCATAAAACTTGCAAAACCAAAATATAAATTAAAGGCAATGTCCTTTGGCTGTTTTGGCGGCATCATGCCAATCAATTCGAAAATGAAAATAACAACCGAATCAATATGCAAGGAAGACTGCCAACACGGGGCATTTAGCGTGGTGCTAATAGATGAAAAGCAAAACGTGCTTGACATCTGCTGTTCAATCGCCCGCTTTTACACTTACGAATCCTGCGGAAAATGCACTCCTTGTCGGGAAGGCACAATTCGCATGCTCAATTTATTGAAAAAAGTGAAATCAAGGGAAGCAACAAACGAGGATTTGAAACTGATTGCAGAACTTGCAAACCACATACAAAGAACAAGCCTGTGCGGGCTTGGGCAGTCTTCAGGCAACCATGTGCTCACCGCGCTTAAGCATTTTCCACAAGACTTTGAGGCGTATGTAAAATGAAAATATTTCTTGACGGGAAAGAAATAGATGTGCAGGAGAAAAAAACCCTGCTTGCAATTTGCAGGGAAAATGGCATAGCGATTCCAACTCTCTGCTATCACGCGTCAATGTCTGCGGAGGCAAGATGCAGAGTATGCCTTGTGCAAATGGACGGAAAATTCGTTACTGCCTGCTCCACATATCCAAAAGAAGGCGCCAAAATAACCACGAACACTCCGGAAATATTCAAAGCGAGAAAGCTCAACATGGAGCTCATGATTCCAAGGCCCTCCTGCAAAAAAGATGATGATTTTGAAGTATGTGAAATATACAAATCGGTCGGCTTGGGATACTCGCGCTTTGAACCAATCACAAACTACGTCCCGGATTTAGGTTCCGCGGTCGTGCGCGACAACAACAAATGCATCAACTGTGGAAAATGCGTTCGCGTCTGCTCCGAAATTCAGGGCATATATGCAATAGATTTCGCAAGCCGGGGGCACAACGAGCATGTAACTCCATATTCAGAAAAGCCTCTTTCATCTGTTGCTTGTATCCGATGCGGGCAATGCATTCTAAACTGTCCCGTCGGTGCGATTTCCGAATGCTCCCATCTTGAAGGAGTGGAAGCCGCACTTTCCAATAAGAAAAAGCACGTAGTTGTGCAGGCTGCTCCCTCAATTCGCGCCGCACTCGGCGAAATTTTTGGCATGCCTGCCGGAACTTTGGTAACTGGCAAGATGTGTGCCGCCCTGCGCCGATGCGGTTTTGATGCCGTGTTTGATGTGAATTTGGGTGCGGACATAACGATAATGGAAGAGTCCGCCGAGCTTTTGCACAGAATAAAAAACGGCGGAACATTTCCATTGATTACTACATGCTGTCCCGGTTGGATTTTAATGATGGAGCATTTCTATCCAAAACTTCTGCCCAATATGTCCACCTGCAAATCTCCTCATGAAATGCTCGGAATGCTTGCAAAAACATATTACGCGGAAAAAGCAAAACTCAATCCAAAAGATATAGTTGTCGTGTCAATAATGCCCTGCACCGCCAAAAAATTTGAATCGGTCCGACCGGAAATGCATTCGGCAGTTGATTATGTTCTCACCACCCGCGAGCTTGGGCGGCTCATAAAAAGAAAAAATATTGATTTTGCTTCTTTGCCGGATGAAGGATTTGACGCTCCGTTGGGGGTTTCCACCGGTGCAGGTGCAATTTTTGGTGCAACCGGCGGAGTAATGGAAGCCGCATTGCGCACTGCTTATGAGCTTGCGACCGGCAGTCCTGTTTCAAAGCTTGAGTTTGACCAAATCCGTGGCATGTCCGGAGTAAAAGAAGGAAGTATTGTCATTAATGGAAAAGAACTCAAATTTGCGTGCGCGCACGGAGGACAAAACATTCATTCCCTCCTTCGCAAAAAAGACCAATACCACTTTATTGAGATGATGGCATGTCCCGGTGGTTGCATTGGCGGCGGCGGTCAACCAATTTACAAAGACCCCGATACACTTAGAAAAAGAACCGAAGCAATTTATCGCGCGGACGCAAGCCTGCCCTTGAGAAAATCTCATGAGAATCCGGTTGTAAAAGAAATATATGCAAAATATCTCGGGCATCCTCTTTCGCACAAGGCGGAATTGTTGCTTCACACCTCTTACACCTTAAGAGAGAGATTTTAGAAATTCTTTTTTTGAAAAATAGTTTTTCTTTTAGATATATAAAATATAAAATGCGTTCGCCGTTGGATACATAAAAAGCAGTCGATTTTCTTTTGGGGGTGTCCTACAAATTGCCAATGGCAATTTGGAACCCCAAAGTCCGCAGGACTTTGTAGGGAAACCCTCAGACCCTTTTCTTTTGCAACCGCAAATTCCCTTTGGGAATTTGGGGCCCCAAAATCGCCTTAGGCGATTTTGCGGAAGAAAAGGGGATATGGGAGTGCGTTCGCCGGGATTTGAACCCGGATTACTAGCTTGGAAGGCTAGAGTCCTAACCAGGTTGAACGACAAACGCGTATTCTCATTCTGTTCTCATATAAATATAAATCAAATTGCTTTTCTTTTTGGGGTAAGCCCTAGACCTTTTTCTTTTAGAAAAAGAAAAAGGGCTTGGGTGGTTGAACGACAAACGCATCAACTAGTCTTTTGGAAAATACTATATTGTTCCTTACTGATTATAAATATATCAAAAAGAAAAAGCACAGCAATCGGCTATCAATCATTTCTGGGGCTAGGCATACTTTCATTCCCCCTAAATTCCAAAACGCATCCAAGTGCATCCGAAACCATTTTACACGTTCCATTCATCTGTCCTCGCGGGCTTGAAATAGAGCAATTTTCACCCGACGCTTTCAAATTGCACGCCTCTTTTTCTGCGGCGCTCATATTGCGCATCTGTGGCGGCTGTCCTCGTATGCCAGTTTTATTCATCTCTTCTGCATTCAAATTAATTTGGGATTTATCATCCATCTCATTGTTTGCATTATATCCCTGCATTGCCCATGCGACAATCACAAGCAAAGCCACTGATGCCAATATCGCAATAGTTTTCATATCCATACTCTCACCTTACTCGTATCTCAAAGCTTCCACTGGTGCAACCGATGCCGCATTGCGTGCCGGAAACACTCCCGAAAGCGCACCAACAATTACAGAAAATCCCATGCCCATCACAACAAGCTCAAAGGTAATTTTTGTCGGAACTCCAAATGATGCAAGAGCAAACGACACAATAAAACTTATCGCAACTCCCATTAATCCGCCGACAAGTCCAACGAGCCCCGCCTCAAACAAAAACAGCTTCATCACTTCAACACTGGTCGTCCCAAGCGACTTTAATATCCCGATATATTTTGTCTGCTCAAGAACGCTTGTGAACATCGCATTCGCAACTCCTATGCCCCCGACAAAAAGTGAAATTGAGGCAATCACTCCCAAGAAAAGCCCGAGCGTGTCCGTCATGCTGGACACACTTGATTGAATGCTGGCGGCAGTTGTCACCTGAAAATCCTGCTTGCTTGTTTTTAGTCTGTGCAATGTCAATAATGTCTGCGTGATATTTCCCGCGACCTCGTCCTGATCTGCATCCGAATCCGTAACAACAATTATCGAGCTCGCATTTGCATTCTGTCCAAAAAGGGTTTTGGCGGTATTAATCGGAATATACACGACTCTGTCCGAGCTTGAGAACGTGTTGCCCGTGGTGTTAAGTATTCCCACCACCTGAAATGTCTGGTTGTTTATTTTTATCTGTTTATTTAGTATGTTCGTATCCGAAAAAGTATTATTCATCACGCTATATCCTATCACTACCGCCCGAACGTCATTTGCCCGCAGGCTTCGCCCGTACAATATTTGCGCATTGGCACTTTCCAAAAATGCGGTCGGCTCCGTTCCAATAACCGAAAGGCTTGCGTTCTTGTTCATATATGTAACAACCTTATTTTCGCTAAGTCTTGCATCCACCGCTTTCACTCCGCTTATTTGCCGCAGTGCATTCGCCTCCTTGAAAGTGAGTGGCTTGGTGGTGGTAGTGCTTTTTCCTCCAAAGCCTTCTCCCGGCGGACCTCCGCCCCCAAGACCCATTCCCATTGCGCGCCCGCCTCCGGAGCTTACCGTTATCAGATTCGCCCCAAGTCCGCTTAGCTGGCTTTGCATCTGCTCGTTCATTCCAGTGCTTATGGAAATTAGCGAAATTACCGAGGCTACACCTATCACGACCCCCAGTATCGCAAGCCAGCTTCTCAGGCTTCTGTATCTTATGGAGTTTACTGCCAACTCCAATATCTCAATATTCTTCATTTGGAAGCCTCTTTTTTCACGGTATTCTTTTTCTTCCAGCGCCCGTACAAAAAGTACACAATCACCAACAAAACAACTGCGCCTACAATTTGCAAAATCGGCAATCCACCCGATTGAGTGCTTGTTGATGTGCCGCTTGCATTACGCGAACTCGGTCCGCCTCCAAGAATTCCAAACAAACCTCCGCTGCCAGATGGTCTGCTGCCGGGTACAGCTCCTGTATTTGCACTTGTTGAACCCATAGTGGTGTTCAGCGCATATCCTTGCCCCGAACTTGTGTCCAATACTTGCTTCACAACATGCTCCTGATTCATGACATCCTTGTAAGTCACTTCAATTTCTATCGCGTTATTTCTTGAATTGCCCAACGTAGTAGTTGATAATGTCATGGTGGAAAAGTCGTCAATATTTAGCGTGCCGATAAAACTTTGCGCCAATTCAGTGTTTGTACCATTTACTCTTGCAATCACATTTACGCTGTGCACTTGGTAATTTCCAGTGTTGGCTATGAGCACGCTTTTGGTGATGCTGCCCGTGTCCATGCTCACACTAATCCCCGTAGTTGCCTGCACGCTTATTCCCGCGTACTGCGTGCTCGCGCTTCCAACGCTTGGAGTAAGTTCAAATGGAATTGAATAATATCCGGGGCTGGCGCTTGATGATACTCCCAAAATTATTTCTTTTGGCATACTCTCGCCGGGCTTCACATCATCAAAATATACTCTCTGCATTCCAATCGGTGTGAATTCATCCGTCGCATTCACATCCACTGTCGCGGATATTGTTTGCGTTCCGGTATTTTTCAGCACGAGGCGCAAATTTGCCTGCGAGCCGATTTCCACCGGTTTTAAGCTTTCAATCTCAAGCCGATATTGTGTGCTTGTCCCTACAATACTAATCGGTCCGACCGGCAAATTTACCTCGGTCGGCGCATTAAGTCGATTATAATAGGTAAACACGAGCGGTATGTTATACACTCCTGCTGATAATGATGATGAGGAAACAACGCTAACATTCACTTTTCTGCTTTCATTTGCAGGAATGGTTCCAACAATTATTTGCGTGGTTCCATCAAGGGAGAAACTGGAGTTGCCGGCAGTCGTGATTTGCAAATTATTTATGAGTCCGCCATTATTTTTGAGCTCAATTTCAACGCTTGTTTTTTCTCCGGCAGAAATTCCCTGGTCGCTTACCGACAAAGTATTTATCACGAGCGGATTTTGCTGTGCTACTGTTATCGGTATCTGTATGGATATTTTGTTTGAATTGGAATTAGCTGCACTTGCTCCTTCTGTCAAATAGTAAATATCCACATTCACAAGCTGTATTCCGCCTGCGGATTCGGGCGCTATTTTAAACGGCACCGCCGTTTGCGCGCTTGAGCCTGCGCCTATGCTTCCAACATAGTTTGAATTGCTCGCTCCGTCAAGACTGTAATATGTAGTTACACTACTGGCGGTTGCCGTGCCATCATTCACCAGATAAATCTGCAAATAGCCGACCGTGCCCGCATAAACCGTTGAAGGCGTTGTATTGTAGCTTTCAACCTGCAACAACGCGGAGCTTGCCGCAAATCCCACCTGTGTAAATATTATTGCAAACAGAAAAACCGCTGCAAACAAATTAATGGTCTTCATTTTCATTCCCTCCTTTTTTCTCCCTTGAAAACTTTATCACTTTCAATTTTTCCATCCATAATTCTGATTTGCCTGTGCGTGTG
>Ga0265297_10009343_pt1 | contig 12679 bp, 10 predicted proteins | sample Munlanlwell13791_FD_192502 | JGI IMG/M metagenome (GOLD analysis project Ga0265297, IMG submission 192502) | Leachate microbial communities from a municipal landfill in Southern Ontario, Canada - Leachate well 137-91 | ecosystem: Engineered > Solid waste > Landfill > Unclassified | place...
TGTTCTCTTTTGGCAATCGCAGGAAAAACTCCTCCATAGGGAGAATGAATTTTAGCTTGAGAAGAAACATAATCAGAAAGTATTTCGAAATCATTAAAAATTGGTTGTTTTTTCTTTAAAGCTGAGGCACTTGTTTTGATTAGGCTAATAGCTGTATCGTCACAGCTTGTTTCGATTCCAAGAATGATCATATTTGACATTATTTGTTCTATTGATTAGATTGTAAACGATATAAGATAATTTCGCAAATTGAGTTGATTTAAAAGGTTGACTAAAAAGATTTTTAAGTTTATATTATAACTATACTTTTAACGATTATGAACAATAAAAACATAGTAATTGCCTTAATTTCAATATTGGCCTTGGCCTTAGTTGCCGGGATTTTTTGTTATCCTAATGGATACAATCAATTAATTGATAATATTAATACAAAATATAATTGGAAGATTTGGCATTTTCCAGCAACAGATTTTAAGTTAGGATTAGATCTTAAGGGGGGAGTTCATTTAGAATATCAAGCTGATTTAAGTAAGATTGGAGACAATAAAAAATCCGATGTTATGGCTGGTTTAAGAGATTTACTTGAAAGAAGAGTTAACTTGTTTGGAGTAACGGAACCAGTAGTTCAAATTTATGGAACTGATCGAATAGCAGTTGAGCTTCCAGGAGTTGAAAGTATCGATGATGCTATTGCTTGGATAGGAGAAACTCCTTTATTGGAATTTTGGGAAGAAAGACCTCAGGCTGAAATAGATAAAATTAATGCAAAAAGAAAAGAGTTTGAGGGCAAGACAATAGAAGAAATACAGAAGATTGCCGATTGGCAGGTTGGGATTGAAAACCCTTATCAAAAAACAACACTAACTGGACAATATTTGAAAAAGGCTACTTTGAATTTTGATCAAACAACTTATGCACCAATTATTGAATTAAAATTTAATGATGAGGGAGCAAAAATATTTGAAACTATTACTGAAAGAAATATTGGCAAGACATTGGCTATAACTTTAGATGGAGTGTCGATTGTTGATACTAATGGAGATGGGGTAACTGATGGCGCAGATTCATATGCTCCTAAGGTTGAGAACAAAATTAGTGGCGGAGAAGCTATTATTACTGGTCAGGCTGATATTAAGGCCGCTAAAGTTTTAGTTCAAAGATTGAATCAAGGGGCCTTACCGGTTCCGCTTGGTAGCCCGATTGTGCAAAAAAAGATTGGACCAACTTTAGGTTCGATATCTTTGAATAATGCTCTTCTTGCTGGTATTTATGGTTTAATTGGTATAATTATCTTCTTAGTATTGTTTTATCGATTACCAGGATTATTAGCTTCGTTTGCATTGATTATTTACTGTTTAATATTTTTATCTTTAATTAAATTGATTCCCGTAACAATGACTTTGGCTGGTATTGGAGGTATTATTCTTTCGATCGGTATGGCGGTTGATGCTAATGTTTTAATTTTTTCTAGAATGAAAGAAGAATTGGCTCAAGGAAAAGATACTTTAACTAGTATTGAAGAGGGATGTAATCGTGCATGGCCTTCAATTAGAGATGGAAACTTTACTACTCTTATTGTTGCTTTCATTTTATATTTCTTGGGAACTAGCTTTATTAAAGCTTTCGCCTTCGCTTTAATTGTTGGTATTTTGATTAGTATGTTTTCGGCAATGGTTATTTCGAGAGTATTCTTGGAGTTTGTTGCCAAAGGAAAGATAGGAAAGATTAAATGGTTATGGAAATAAAAATATGAATTTCTTAAAATATTCAAAAATATACTTTGCAATCGCAATATTGACAGTTGGAGCAAGTCTTTATTTTTTGTTTGCATATGGATTAAATTTTGGAATTGATTTTGAAGGAGGTAGTTCAATGAATATTGTTTATAAGAACAATGCTCCTAGTGTTGAATTAATTAAAAAAGCCGTTTCGGAAATCGATGGGATGGCTAATGTTCAAATTCAACCAGCTGGAAACAATGAGATCGTTTTAAAGATTAATAAGAAGAATATTTCTAGCGAGACCTATGGTGTTATTTTGTCAAAAATAAAGGAAACGGGGGAGATTAATGATAGTGCTTCAGGGATTGAAACTATTAGTCCTTTGATTGGAAAAGAGCTGAAAGATAAAACTGTATTGGTGGTTGTTATCGCCTTATTAGCAATGCTTGCTTATATCGCTTTAGCTTTTAAAAATGTATCAAAGCCAATTAGTTCTTTCCAGTATGGTTTTTCTTCAACTTTAATGCTTTTCCATGATGTTATTATTCCTTTGGGAGTTTTAGCTATTTTAGGTAAGATGTATGGAGCTCAATTGACTATTCCAGTTATTACGGCTCTATTAACTATTGTTGGATATTGTATTAATAATACGGTAGTTGTTTTCGATAGAATTAGAGAAAATCTTATTAAAGATAGGAAGTCTTCTTATGCCGATATTGTTAATAAGAGCTTAAATGAAGCATTCTCTAGATGTGTTAATACCTCATTGACTGTATTGATTGCTTTAATTCCTTTGTATTACTTTTTTAGCAATGAAGAAAGTTTAAAATATTTTACATTGACAATGGGAATTGGAATTATAGTAGGTATATTTTCATCAGTATTTCTAGCTAGTCCTTTATTGGTTTCTTGGAATAACTTGAAACAAAAAAGGGCAAGTAAGTAGATTGTTGACAACTAATAAGTAAAATGTTATAAGTTAAATATTATGGAGTTTGACTACAAAAAAATAACACAAAATATATTGAAAAGTCTTCCAGATAGAACGAAAATAGTTATTTCTCGTCGATTTGCGTTAGGTAAATCCGGCAAGCCTGAAACTTTAGAAGCTATTGGTAAGAGTTATAATATTACCAGAGAAAGAGTAAGACAGATTGAAGTTGATGGAGTAAAGAGAGCTAAAAAGTTTTTAGAAACTTCTGAAGTCAAGGATGAATTTAAGAAAATTAAATCTTATTTTGAAAAAAGAATAGAGGCCTGCGGAGGGGTTAAAAAAGAAGAAAAATTATTGGAGAATGTTGAATCTAAAGAAGAGAGAAATAATCTTTTGTTTTTACTTTCTTTAGCTGATGGTCTTTTCAAGGAAAAAGAAGAGGATGATTTTTATTCTTTCTGGACAACCAATAAAGAGTCAGGTTCTATGTTTAAGAAGATTGCTATTGATTTTATAAAGCAATTAAAAGAAACTAAGGTTCCTGAAACGATTAAAAAATCATATTTAAATTATAAAAATAATGGGGGGGAGATTAGCGAAGAAGCTTTTTGCTCTTGTTTAGAAACTTCAAAGAATATTTTAAAAACAATCGAGGGAGATAAGATTGGATTGAAATCATGGCCTGAAGTAAATCCTAGAACAGTAAAAGATAAGATTAAATTAATTTTGAAACAAAACGAGAAACCTTTGCATTTTAAGGAGATTGCTGATATGATTTTTGGATTAAATGAATCTTTGGTTGGCAGACCTACTAGAGTTAAAAAACTTCATCCTCAAACAGTTCATAATGAGTTGATTAGAAATCAGAATTTTGTTTTAGTGGGAAGGGGATATTATGCTTTGAAAGATTGGGGATATAATCCTGGTCAAGTCAAAGATGTTATTTATCAGGTTTTAAATAGTTCAGAAAATGCTATGCCTAAAGAAATAATAGTTCAATCGGTTCTAAAACAAAGAATGGTTAAAGAGTCTACGATTCTTCTTAATTTGCAAAACAAAAAATTCTTTACTAAAGATGAAGAAGGAAAATATAGAGTTCGTGAAGCATAAGTTTAAAATTAATTAATGCCAGCAGAAATAGTTTTTATAATTGAAGCATTTTCCGCTTTTTGGAAAATTATTTTCCCTTATCTTTTGGCTCTAAAAGCTCTAATATTTCAATTTTGGTGGACGATTATTCCATTTTATTTTTTTAAGCATTTGAAATTTATTTATAGCGTATTTATAGCTGATCGATGGGCAGGAGATAAAATAAGAAAGCCAATAGTTTTAGAGGTGAGAATACCCCAAGATGTAATAAGGCCATTGCGGGCAATGGAAAATGTTTTTAATTCTATCTGGGGTTCTTATGATCCGCCTAAGGATTGGAGAGCCTCTCATTTTGAAGGTAAAATAATATTGGGAACTTCTTTCGAAATAGCAGGAATTGACGGGGTGCCACATATGTATATTCGGCTTCCTTCGAGCAATAGAAAATTAGTTGAATCAGCTATATATGCTCAATATCCTGAAGTGGAGATTATAGAGGTTCCAGACTATACCAAACAAATTCCTGGAGATGTTCCTAATGAAGAATGGGATATGTGGGGAACAGATTTTCAACTAATGAAATCCGATGTTTATCCTCTTAAAACATATGAGCAGTTTTTTGAAGAAAAACCTGAGGGCAAAGAAGAAAAAAGAATTGATCCTTTATCTTCTTTATTTGAAACAATATCAAGAATGTCAGAGGGGGAGCAACTTTGGATACAAATAGTCGCTCAGCCTAGAAGTCCTAAAGAGACAACTCTTTTTGATCGAGCTAAAAAAGAAGTTGATAAATTGGTTAAGAGAGTAGAGAAGCCAGAAAAGAGAACTTTGTTGGCCGATTTCTTTTATCTTTTAATTCATGGAGAGATACCAGTGCAAGAAAAAAAAGAAGAAACAGTTTTACCTCCAGAAATGAAATTAACGGCAGGGGAAAGGGATATTGTTACTGCAATCGAAAGAAAAAAATCGAAGCATTGTTTCAAGTGTTTTATTAAATATGCATATATTGCTAAAAGAAAAGTTTTCTTTGGTGGAGCAAAAGGATTTGGAGTTAGTTTTTTTGCTCAGTTTGGAACTCAGAATTTAAATAACACTAAGCCTTGGTCACTAACAACTACTAAAGTTCAATCACCAGACATTTTCACTGCTCGAAGACTGTACTTAAAGAAAAGAGATTTAGTTGATTTTTATAGAAAGAGAGCTCCAGCGTTTGATCCTTTTGATGTGGATGGAGCAACTTATTATTTAAATAGCGAGGAATTGGCCACACTTTGGCATTTCCCAGGCGCTGCTGTGCCGACTGCAGCCCTAAAGAGAGTAGAGATGAAGAAGGGAGCTCCTCCTTCAACATTACCAGTAGAATAATATTATGGAAAATAAAGAAATCATATTTTTTGGACAGACGACGTTTAGGGGAGAGCGAAGAAAGTTTGGAATTAAAACGGACGATCGAAGACGTCATATATATGTTGTGGGAAAGACCGGTATGGGTAAAACTGAGCTTTTGAAAAACATGGTTATTCAAGACATTAGAAAGGGTCATGGGGTTGGTTTTGTTGATCCTCACGGAGAAGCATCAGAAGAAATTCTTAAGTTTATTCCTGAAGAAAGAATAAAAGACGTGGTTTATTTTAATCCGTCTGATATTGAAACTCCGATTGCTTTTAATATTATGGAAGACGTGGATGCTGAATATAGGCATTTAATTGCAGGAGGAATGATGGGAGTTTTTAAGAAGATTTGGCCTGATGTTTGGTCTTCCCGAATGGAATATATTTTGAATAATGCCATTCTGGCTTTACTAGAAACTCCTGGTTCAACTTTATTGGGTATTAATAGATTATTAGCTGATCCAGAATGGAGAAACGGAATACTTGAAAATGTCAAAGATTCAGTTGTGAAGGCCTTTTGGGTTAAGGAGTTTGCCAGGTATAGCCAAAAGTATGAGATAGAAGCAACGGCAGCTATTCAAAACAAAATTGGACAATTTATTTCTTCTCCCTTGATTAGAAATATTATTGGGCAAGAAAAATCGACGATTGATATTAGAAAGATAATGGATGAGAAAAAGATTCTGATTATGAATCTTTCTAAAGGAAGGGTGGGGGAGGATTCTTCAAGATTATTAGGGGCTCTCTTAGTAACCAAATTACAATTAGCTGCAATGTCGAGAGTAGACACTCCCGAAAAAGATAGAAATGATTTTATCTTGTACATTGATGAATTTCAAAACTTTTCTACCGATTCTTTTGCTAGTATTTTGTCAGAAGCGCGAAAATATCGACTATCTTTAGTTTTGGCTCATCAATATATTAATCAGATGGAAGAAAAAGTTAGAGATGCGGTATTTGGAAACGTTGGAACGATGATTACCTTTAGGGTTGGAGCTGAAGACGGAGAATTTCTAGAGAAAGAATTTTCTCCCGAGTTTGTTACTCATGACTTAGTAAATCTTCCTAAGCAAAATATTTATGTTAAATTAATGATTGATGGAGTTACTTCAAGGCCTTTTTCAGCCGAAACTTTAGCGCCAGCTGTTTCTGATTATGATTTTGAAAAGGAAATTATAGAATTTTCAAGAAGTAAATATGGTATTGATAGAAAGAGTGTTGAAGAAAAAATCGCTAAATATGCAGGGGTGGAAGACATGCCTAGGATGGAAATTAGGGCAAATAACAATAGGGCCTCAGCAATGGAATTGTTTGATGCTGAATGTGGTAAATGTGGTAAAAAAGTTAAAGTTCCCTTTAAGCCAGATGGAAAGAGGCCTGTTTATTGCAAGGCTTGTTTAGGGAGCAATAATAAGAGTAGTAATGTTAATACTGCTAATAATATAGTAAGTAGTAATATTGAAGAAAAATCAAAGAGTTCTTTTGAAAAATTACCATACATATCACTTGAGGATACTGCTAAAGAATTTGTTCCAGTTAAAAAAGAAAAGAGGGTAGAAAAAATAGTCAAGTTAGAAGTTGTTGATATGAATAAACCTAAGAAAAAAATAGATCTTTTAGGTTTGCGAGAGGTAATAAAAGAAGCAAAGAGGGAAAAAGTTGAAGAAAAGCAAGGATCTAAAGAGGCAGGGATTATTAATCCAGGAGAAATTATTAAATTTTAAAGAGATAACTTACTAATCATAAAAGACCAATTTTTATTGGTTTTTTATCTAGAACGTGCGGAAATTTACTGAGCATTAACAATATGGTTATACTATACTATAATCAAAATATATTTTAACCATAGTATACTATAATTAAAATGTAATTTACAGCAAGAATACCTTATATACAAATTCAGAATTCTTGACATTATTTTTCATTATGAGATAATGATATTAATAATTTATTTCCATATGAATACAATAAAAAATAAAGGGTTAATTGCTATTTTAATAATAACATTATTGTTAATTACTGGATCGTTTTTTTTAAAAAATAAAACGATTAATGTTAATGCTTTAACTTATACTAGTGACACTCTTTCTTGTTCGGTAACAAACGGAGCATGTAATGCTGCGGGTGAATCAATTATTTTTAAGATGGATAATAGTATTGGTAGTTCAGCGGAAAAAAGTGATCAAACTGTTTATTCGTACAAGGTTTGTTGTAAAGGGTTGGCTGGAGTTACTGTTTCTAACTCTTGTACCGACGAGATAAATGATACTGTTCTAAATCTATCTGCAGTAACTGATGCGCATGTTCAACAGGATAGCGGTAGTTATACTGAACATGCTTGTCTTTCAGCCACAAGACCAACAACCTGTGGCTATTCTAATAGTTCTAGCTGTGCATCTTTAGGCACTAATTATGTTTGCTTGGCGGCTATGTCAGCGACAGACAACGCGCATGTTTCTTCTTGTGATGCGGTAACTTTTCCTAGTCCAGTTTATGCTTGTTGCAAAATTTCTTCTACGCCAATTACAACCTGTACCGCAAAGGCTGTTTATGCTCCATCAATATCTTTGGGTGATATAAATATTCAATTTTGTACTGGATTGGCTAATTTATCAAATAGTTTAGATCCGTGTTACAATCCTTGCTGGAAAGGGACAGGTGTTCCTGATCTAACTAGCTCTGATTGGAAATGCGCTATTTGTTATGATGCGAGCAATAATCCAGTATCTTGTCTTGCTTTACCTACCGCAACTTATCAATGGGTAATGCCGACTGGATATGTTTTAGGTACTCATTATACCTTAGAGGGGGGAACGACATTAACCCAGCCTAATCCTATTATTAAGTTTGCTGATCCAAGCGGAAGTAGACAAGTAACTTTAAATATTGATTCTATTGTTGGCACAACTTGTACTGCTGTTAGTAAAAAGATGTCCGAGATAGAGTGGGAAGAGAAATCACCATTTTAATAATTAATAAAAATAGTTAATAAATAAAAATGAAAAAACAACAATTGTTCATTGTAACAGGAATTATAATCGGTGGATTAGCATTTGGTATTTATCAATATTTTCAGGCTTTTGAAGTGGGGAATGTTTCGGCAGTTCAAATTGGTACTCCTAATCCAGGACATACTTGGGCACAAATGGAATGTAGTGGTGATACTCTTTGTATCGATGTTGGAGGAAAAAAGGTGGGAATTGGAACAAATAATCCAACGACTGCATTAGATGTTGTGGGAAGTGTCGGTGTTTCGGAAGGAATTAGACTGAATACAGGGGGGGGGTACTCGGCCTGTTTGTGACAGTAGCACGCGAGGAACAGTTTGGATAGCAACAGATCCATCTAGTGTAGTTAGTGACACTGTAGATATTTGTCTTAAAAATAGTAACAATGTTTATGTTTGGCAGATGATGAATAGTGAAAGTCTTTCCGAAGATATTATTATTAAGGATATTGATGGTAATACTTATGAAACAGTTGTTATTGGATCTCAAACATGGATGGCTTCTAATCTAATGACAACAAGGTATCGAGATGGAACAGTGATAACAAGAGGACCAACTACTGCAACTTGGAATGGTAATGATAATGGTTATTATGCTTATCCGCCTAGAATATCAACCGATCCTGCAGGTGAAGAAACTTTAGATAATATTAAAGCTTTTAAGCTTGGTTTTGTTTATCAGCAATCAACAACAACAAACTCTCATGGCCTCTGTCCTACTGGCTGGCACGTTCCGACTGATGCAGAGTTTACAATTTTGGCAGAGTATGTAGGAACACCTAATTGTGATGGTATTGGTTCTAATTATGGTTATTTCTGTTCTCCTGCAGGATCAAACCTTAAACAAGAAGGAGATTATGGTATGTCAAGTTGGAATTATGGTAATGGCACTAATACAGTTGGATTTTCAGCGGTTGGTGCTGGTTTTAGAGAAACTAGTGGTTCGTATCATGATCGTAAGGTAAACGCGTTTTTCTGGTCTAGTTCCCCGACTTTGCTTCGTCGTTTGAAAGCAGATTATTCTGGGTTTCTTCGTGATACTGGTCCTGCTGCTTGGGGTTCCTCTGTTCGTTGTCTTAAGGACGATGAAACTGTGGTTGACGTCGATGGTAATGCTTATGAAACAGTTGTTATTGGATCTCAAACATGGATGGCTTCTAATCTAATGACAACAAGGTATCGAGATGGAACAGTGATAACAAGAGGACCAACTACTGCAACTTGGAATGGCAATAATAATGGCTATTATGCTTATCCTCCTAATGCAGCAAATAATGCTGAAGAATCTTTAGCTAATATTATTACTAATAAGCTTGGTTTTGTTTATCAGCAATCAACAACAACAAATGCTCGTGGTCTTTGTCCTACTCATTGGCACGTTCCGACTGATGCAGAATTTAAAATTTTAGCAGAGCATTTAGGAGGAATTAATTGTGACGGCACAGGTGCGAGTTATGGTTGGTTTTGTGACTCTGCGGGGGCAAGTCTTAAACAAGCGGGAACAACTAACTGGTCTTCTGGAAACACTGGAACCAATACCAGCGGATTTTCAGCAGTCGGTGCTGGTTTTAGGGGTACTAACGGGTCGTTCAATAATCGTTTGGAGTTCGCGTTCTTGTGGTCTAGTTCCTCTACGTTGGCTCGTGCCTTGTATTACACAGGGTCTAGAGTCAACCGGTACACGGATTTTGCTGCGTATGGTTTCTCCGTTCGTTGTCTTAAGGACTGATATTTTTTTCGGGTTTTATTTAGATAACCTTGAATTACTAAATTCTTTTTGTTAAAAAATTAATATGAAAATTATCCAGCTTGGCTGGATAATTTTCAAAAGCAAGTTTTCTTTTTTTTGAATAATTAACCTAATTAAGTATTAAAATTAGAATAGATAAGAGACGCAATTCCCGGATAATGTAAAATAAATTGTGTCTGAGTAGGTAAAAAAGAGACATGGCTGTATAATTAGTCTGTAATATAAATATCAAGCCTTGTGTTTTTGTTTTCTTTTTGGTATATATAATCTATCTTTGGCCCTATCGTCTAACGGTTAGGACACCAGATTTTCAATCTGGTAATCAGGGTTCGATTCCCTGTAGGGTCACAATGGACGACAAATACTATCTAAAAATAGGAAGAGCGGCAGACTTGAAAGATAAAAAGGAAAGAAGTTTGTATCGTTTCTTGGAAATGTTTACCGGACTTTTAAGCCTCTTATTATTGTTTTTATCGGTAATTCTTTCTTGGAAGCTTCCTGTCTTGGCAGCTTTTTTTATCATACTTTTTGATATCTATTGGCTTTTAAGAACTATTTATTTTGCTTTCTATTTAAAGACAGGATATTCTCAAATGAAAAAGAATGAAGAAGAAGATTGGCTTAAGAAAATAGAGTTATTAGGGAGTCCAAAAAATGGGATTAATGTTTCTTCATGGAAAGATATTTATCATTTGATTATTTTACCGATGTATCGAGAACCATTGGAAGTTGTTGAATCGACTTTTAATTGTTTGTTAAATACTGATTATCCAAAAGATAAAATGATTGTTGTTTTGGCTTGCGAAGAAGCTGATAAAGAAAATGCCAGAGAGATTGCTTTAAGAATTAAAGAAAAATATGGAAATAGTTTTTACAAGTTCTTAATTACTTGTCATCCAGTCGGGATAGAGGGGGAATTGGCTGGACATGGGGCGAATGATGCTTGGGCAACACAGAAGGCAAAAGAATTAATTATTGATCCATTAGAGATTGCTTATGAAAAAATTCTTGTTTCTTCTTTTGATATCGATGCTTGTGTTTATCCTAAATACTTTAGTTGTTTAACCTATTATTACTTAACAGTTGATAAACCATTAAGAACTAGTTTTCAGCCAGTGCCACTGTATTTAAATAATATTTGGCAGTCTCCTCCATTGTCGAGAGTATTTTCTTTTTCTTCAACTTTTTGGCACACGATGAATCAAGAGAGGCCAGAAAAACTAATTACTTTTTCTTCTCATTCAATGCCTTTTCAAGCTTTAAGCGATGTGGGATACAAACAAAAGAATGTTGTTTCAGACGATTCAAGAATCTTTTGGCAATGTTTTTTTGAATACGATGGAGATTATAAGGTTCAGCCAATGTATTATCCAATTTCGATGGATGCTAATTGTGCGGAAACATTCTTTAAAACACTAAAGAATATTTACAAGCAACAAAAGCGATGGGCTTATGGAGTGGGGGAGGTTCCTTTCTTTGTTTTTGCTTCTTTGAAGAATAAAAAGATTTCTTTTGCGAAGAAGTTTTCGATGGGGTTTGAATTAGTCGAGGGGCACGTTTCTTGGGCTATTTCTTCTATTTTAATATTTGCTCTTGGCTGGATGCCTTTATGGTTAGGAGGAAATGATTTTGCTCAATCTTTGGTATCTTACAATTTACCCAAAATCACTAGCTTTATTTTAACCATTACAATGGCGAGCTTAATCATTAGCATTTGGGTAAGTATGTTATTACTTCCTCCAAAACCAGTTAATTACGGACGTTTTAAGTATATTTTAATGGGATTAGAATGGATTTTAATACCTTTCGTAATGATTTTCTTTAGTTCTTTGCCAGCTCTTCATGCTCAAATGCATTGGGTATTTGGAAAATACATGGGTTTTTGGGTCACGCCTAAGGTTAGAAAAAATGAAAAATAATATATTACTAATTATATTTATTCTTTTAATTGTAGACATCTGTTACGAGGTTAATTTTCCTAAGGTTAATGAGATAGAAATTGAAACTGATAAGATCGTAGCGGGAGAGGAGATAAGAATAGTTCAGATTTCAGATTTGCATAATAAAATGTTTCTAAATAATAATGAAGACTTATATTCTACTATTAGAAAATTAAATTCAGATATTATTGTTCTAACAGGGGATATTACTGATCGAACAACTAAAGATTATCAGTATGTCTATTCCTTTATCGATAATTTAATAAAAATAAATCCTAATATTTATTATGTTTTAGGGAATCATGAATTGAGCCATCGAGATATTAGTAGTTATACTCGAGAAATGCAAAAGAAGGGAGTAATTATGATGGGTGATAAGGTTGAGAGATATAAAGATATATCAATTTACGGAAATAACTATTATGACGAAAAATATCCAAATTTAATAGATGAATCTTTTTCTTTGCTTTTAACTCATTTTGCTAGTCCAGCAATTTCTAATTATAATAATTTTGATTTAATTCTTTCGGGTCATACTCATGGTGGGCAAGTTAGATTGCCCTTGCTTGGAGCTATTTATGCTCCAGGGCAAGGATTCTTTCCTAAACAAGCCAAGGGTCTATACCAGACTGGGAATGGAGAGGTATATATTGATAGTGGATTAGGAAATACTTTTTTACCGATAAGATTTTTAAATCAAAGTCAGATTAGTTTTATTAAAATTGTTTCTAGTAAGTAAAAACAAGTAAAATATTGACATAAAAATATATTGGAGTAAAATATAATTAATGAATAAAAAACACCAAATTAAATCCTCTCTCTCTCTCTCTCTCTTGTATAACACCCT
>Ga0265297_10009344_pt1 | contig 12679 bp, 8 predicted proteins | sample Munlanlwell13791_FD_192502 | JGI IMG/M metagenome (GOLD analysis project Ga0265297, IMG submission 192502) | Leachate microbial communities from a municipal landfill in Southern Ontario, Canada - Leachate well 137-91 | ecosystem: Engineered > Solid waste > Landfill > Unclassified | place...
TGGGTGCTCTTCATCCGGCCACAACTCCACCAAACGATCCTCGGACAGGAACATGGTCGTCAGGTTTGCCTGCGGGTCCAGGTCTGCGGCAACCACCCGTAAACCAAGCTTCACAAACATATGTGCCAGATGAAAAACAAGTGTCGTCTTGCCAACTCCGCCCTTGTTGTTCAGGAAGGCTACGGTCTTCATTCTCTACTCCTCAATGTGACTCCGAAGTACACGGGTTCGAAGGCGAACACCGGCTCGGGATTGCCGTTCTCCTGCAACGCTTTGCGTGCCAACGGAATGCCCATTCCGAATCGCTGCACGAAGCCAAGGGTTTTCATTGCCTCAGCCACCACGGGGTTCCTGTAGTCTGTGATGCCCTTTCCGAAGTTCTCTTTCTTCACTTGCCCGAACAGCCCGCCGGGATTGATGATCTCGACCCTGTCTGAGAACCAGTAGATCCTCGCTGGTGCGTTGGTGGCTTCATACGACCTGTGCATCACCGCGTTTCTTGCCAATTGCCGGAGGGCTTCGAGGGGGTAGTCGGGCGTTCGGTGCTCTGTGGTTGTCCCCTCGATTCTCACGGCGGTGGAGATGTTCAGCCTAAGCACAACGTCAATTTCGCGCATTACCTCATCGAGACGTCCGCTGATTAGTTTCTCGTCCTTGATCGGATCTGTGAGTTTGCTGCCGTCTATCCGCAGGAACTGAATGTACGCGCCCGGGATGAAGCGAAGCGGATCCCTTCCCATCACGAGCAGACAAGCGTTCGTGGGTCGTCCGGAGGTAGACAGGAGACGGAGCGAAGTCATCTTCTGAGCAAGAGAGCGTTGGTTCTGGCGCAGGACGTCGTCTGCCACTGCAAGCGGCAGGTAATCCTTCTGGAAGAACTCGGTGTCCACGTCATCCAAGGAGGCTCCAGGTGATTCCTGCATTTCAAACGGTATGTCGGAGGACCGCCGACGCTCGTTCAGGCGTCGCTCATCCTCTGGCGAAGCCACTACAGTGGTCGGCCCGATCCTCACGCACGTCCGCCCATCAAACCTCGCAGGTGGACTCGCGAACGGATGTATGAGAAGATAGGCAAGTTCCCCATCCTCTGTCTGAAGTGTGTCGACCTCGGCCGTCGGCTTTGGGAGAATGCTGCCATCGCCACACAGGTTAGCGAGCAACTTCAGCAGTTCGTCAGTAACGGACAGGCCTGTCAGATTCCCTCGATCATCGGCGCCAACAAAGATCACCCCGGGTTTGCCATGCCCAGGCAGGTCGTTGGCAAAGGAGCATATGGTCTCCTTGATACTCCTCTTGTCTGAAGCCGATGCCTTCCTCTCTACTCGATCGGATTCTAGATCCTTCAAAAGGGCTCTGATCTCTTGCTGGTCAAGCATCGCGCGACTCTCCATTCTTCGAACCGAGCTACGTGTGCAATTCTACTCTGCCGAGGTACTCAGTCAAGCGGTACGGAGGTCAGGTGCTGGGAATATGCGATGTCACAGCTTCGACCCTAATTCCCTCTTGGCTCGACCGTCGCAGCCTCGAACATCAGGGCTACCGTGCGCTCCGGTGCGCGCGTCCGGTGCAACACCCCGCGCGGAACAACCATTCCCTGGTTCGGGCCAAGCGGGACCGTCCTGTCCTCCAGGTCCAGCAGCAGGTTGCCTGACAGCACGAAGAACAACTCATCCTCGATCTCGTGCTTGTGCCAGTGGAACTCCCCCTCGAATACCCCGAGCCTCACAACACAATCGTTGACCCGGCACAGGCTGCGGTTCCACCACTTGTCGGTGCAGCGCTCCGCCAGCAGCCCGGCATCGATGAGTTCCAGCGGGCGGAAGTTCACTTCGTTGTTGATGTTGTACTCTGTCATCGGGCCTCCTCGGTGGCCGGGCACCTCAGGGGATTGTACAGAGGGCGCCGGAAATTGTCAATGCGGGCGCGGATTGAGACCCGGAAGCCTGGCCGGAGACCCTCCTACGCCGCACCTCCGGAGGGCTGCGCCAAGCCGGGGGCCGTTGGTAGCAGCCTGAAGAGGATGATGAATGCTGATGAAGACCGTTGAATGACCCTCTTGGACTTGCCCGGGTTTCTGGATGTCTTACGAGTGGTCTATTCTCTTGCCCGAAAATCTTACCTCCAGCCAACAGCCTCCGGTCTCCGGCCTGAGCGCTTCTGTCGCTACTCCTCAACCGTAAGTCGGCCTGACCTGCGCGTCTCCAGCAGGAACAACTCACGCAACTGCGCGGTCAGTTCGTCGCGCGTCATTCCAACGAATTTCTTCTTCCGCGCTTCTGCTGTCTCAATAACACGTTTCTTGTATCGCATCAGCGACTCGGAGTGCTTCTCCAACAAGTCCGAGGCTTTTTGGATTTCTGCGTACAGTCTCAGGACATCGTGGTTTGTGGAGGAAACGGTGAGGCGGTTTCCTTCGACCCGCCAGGCGCATCGTGAGGGAAAGTTCCGCACGAGCCAGTGCCAGCATATGACCTCGAACCAGACGGCGCTGCAGTCGTCAGCGAAGTCGATCAGCACCTTGTCGGCGCCGTGTCCGTCGCACGACCCTCGCGACGGGGAGCCGCATGCACAGGTGGCTCGCACGAGCCGTGCGATAAAGGGCTCGGCGGCCGAGACCGGTACCGCGAAGCAGCATTCGGCCGACAGCATTTCACTCCACGGCTTGCGACAGGAGCTACACCGCTGTTCCTTCAGCTCGATTCGCTCTGTGAAGAACTCGATCCAGGGCTCGACGGAGAAATCCTCGACCACCACTTCCTGACCCGTCAGCCTGCCTGCTTTTGTTTTTCGCAGTGCATCGTCGAGGTAGAGGCGATCCCCACTTGGCGAGCCCAGGTGGAGCGTGAGCTTGTTACTAACGAATTCCATGCGCAGTCCGCGAGCGCGCAACACGCGGTAAAGCTTGTCGGCAGGATCCTTTGCGTCGCCCGAAATGCCGCACAGGAACGAGTGAACCCGTTCGCGAGTCAACGGCGACATAGTGACCCCCTTGCAGGCGTTGGTCCCTAAGGGCTCTCCAACTATACTACTGTTGTCAAGGGGAAATGGAGAGGCGAAAGTGTGCAGCCTTTGAATACCGGCCTGAGACCTTAGGCTGGAGGCCGGTGGTGGCTGCCAAAGAGCATGATGGATGTTGGTTGATGATCCTACTTCGCCCTGTCGACCCGCCCGGGCTTCGAAGGGTCAATGATGAATGACCGAACCAAGCGGGTCGCTCGGCAAAGGAACCTTAGCTGTGCTGTCCTTCGCGCCTCGCGTGAGACAGGCTTCCGCCCTTCGGCCTTCTCTTATTCAGCATTCATCACTCAGGTTCACTCCGCGTGAGGGATTTGCGGCCTTTGCCGTGGCGCGGAAACCGGGGTCTCGCAAAAGTCCTCGATAAGGGCCATCGTCTTTTCGACGCATTTCATCTGTTGGAGAGAAACTTCCTTCATGTATTGGAGAGTCTTCTCGGGCGGTTGGCCCTGAAGGCCAATCAGGTAGGAATTCCAGTTGTAGTTGTCCAGAAACCAGTTGCACAGGGCAATCTGAAGTTGCGCAAGATCTGCCCGGCTCTTCTGAAGATCCTGTGGAGGCTTGGCCAGGAAAAACAGAAGGAAATCCGCGGCACCCATACCGGCGAACACCAGGGAGAACAGCGTTTCCCCGCTGTAGGCAGCGAATATCACCGACGTGATGATCAATCCGAATCCAAGATAAAAGACAGCCTTGTACATCAGTGCTGTGGCATCATAGCCACGCGCAATCTGCTCAAGAGTGTTTCTGAGGCCAGCCTTGAATGCGTCTCCGGTTTCGCCGGTGGTTCTACGCTGGTTCTCCATCCACTCCATCATCTCCGCTTGCTGTTTGTTGGTTGCCACAGCTCCTGCGACGGCCAAGGCAATGAGCTGCTTCAGTTCCGCGACCATTACGGGATCAGTGAAGCCCGCCGATCGCAGTGTTGCATCGGGGTCCGCGTGGTAGGCCTGTGCAAACGAGTTGTCATTCAACAACTGCTTGATCAGGTTGAAGACTATCTGAGCATCCATAAGCACTTCCACTCCTTTCTGAAGGGCACCGCACATTCGACATCCGTTCAAACCAAGATCCGCTCACATTGCCTTGGTGGAAATCTTGCTGGCATATGGAATTGTAACTCTTCTGCAGAGCCAGTCAATCCCTCTGTGCGTTTGATCAGAACGGCCATTGCGCCGGTTCTCGCCTACCCCGCGTGCGGTATCTCCAAATGATGTTCCCGGTTGAGAATCAGCCATTCGGCATTCTCAGCCAGCGTCTCCCGGCCGAGTTCGTGGACGAGGCTGCGCGCGCCCTCGATGTCACCGGCTTTGATCAACTCGCCCAGATGCCCGTCCGCGCCCCGGAAGACTGCTGCCATTTGCGAGTATCGCCGCGCGAGGTCTCCGTAGGCTCGGTACATCTTGAATGCGCCGAGAAGTCCCGCCGCTCCCGATATCACCATAATCAGGTACAGGTACCAGTGGCTGTGATATCCGGAAAGCAACGTGAACAACGCTATGGCGACGGCCACGAACAGTGCGGCCATGCCGAAGCGCTTTGCCTTGCTGGACAGCGCGGTTTCAACGGCTGACTTCCTGCTGAAGTAGTCCTTCTGGGGGGTGACCCACCTCGATCGACAGTTGGAAAGGGCCTTGATATCGTCATTTTCGTGCTGCGAGGCAGTGCGCTGAGGCAGCATCAGGTGCATCGCGTCCAGTGCGGCGTGGATCCAATCGAGTTCTCCCCGCTGCTTGTGCAAGTAGTGCGAGCAGACGCAGTCTTCGATCCCTGCGAAGTGCCAGTGTAACTGCACTCGCGCACCTTCCGCAAGCGCTCTGTAATCCTGGTGCCGATTCTTCAGGCATTCCCTTTCGGCGACGATGTATGTCGCGGTTGCTGCTGCCAGGAACAGCAAGTATCCCACGAGCCCCAACTCCAAGACCTCTGGGAAGTGCGCCAATTCGATGCACACCACTGAAAAGAACGCGAGGAAGAACACACCGGCCTCGAACTGCGTAAGGCGCTTCCTGATGCTTCCGGCCATGGCATCGGCAGCGAAATAGCGAACCGAGTATGCGGCGACTTCAGCGGGACATGCTTTGGGATCGCAGAATTCCTCCGGTTGTGAAGGACCTGTGGCCACGCGGGAAGCACACACGTCGCGGTTGAATCGGTCCAGGTTGCTCAGTGCCTTCTCCTGGGCGATTGGGGACAGGTTCGCGGGAATCAGCAACCGGGAAGAGCAGGGGGTTCCCTTCGGGCTGGGGTTCGATTTGCTTGGGGTAACGATGTGTCTGACAATTCGGATGTCGGACTGCACCAGCGCGCGCGATTTGGGTTTTTCACCCGCCGCCAGTCCGCGCAGGGCTATTCGGACGATCTGCGATGTCCCGCCCGGGACTTCTTTGTCTGCGCCGTCCCAGAGGGCGATCAGGAACCGGCAATGCTCCACGATAAAGATGCCAGCGGCCTTGTAGCGATTATTGCGGTCTTCGGATCCGCCGGGCATGGCGGAACTGTCGATGACCCGGGAAAATGCGGCCTTCGCAAGAAGAAATCGGAACTCCTCCACCGACTGGGGCGTGGAGAAGTCCTTTTCATATTCCGCCGCGCTCATTGGCAACGGAACGCCAAGGTCGGCGCCGAGATCCAGGGCAACGCGCGCTGCAATCCGATCTGCTCCTTCCGCGAGGGAAGACAGCAGCAGGATGGGGGTATCAGGGTATTTGCCTTGCGTTTCCACAAGGACTGCGCGCACCGCAGCCTCGAGGCCGGGGACATCCTCCGGCCGGATATGCCGGTGTCCGGTGACGCCCACTACTATCGGTATGGTCCCTGGTCTCTGTGCTGAAGTCATGCCGCACCTACAGGTAAGGCGATTTCCCAAAACATCGAAGTTTCCATTCTGTACCTTCGCGCGCCAAAGTCAAGGGGAGGGAAAACGCAAGTTGCGTTGCGTCGAGCAAATCGGGAGACTTTCTCGACAGGTCTGTGCATGATGCGGCTGAGAGGGCCTGATTTTGGGCGCAAGAGCCGGAGCAGGGGTGTACTGACACAACCTTTACTAACAGGTTTAAACGTATCGTTGCTTTCCAGAACCTGCTTGTGCGGTGCTGACGCGGTCAACAAAGAATGAACCCCGTATGCGCTGCCCTGACGTCGGCCGTGAACGCAAGTTCTGAGATCTGAGGATACCTTCGGCGGATGGAGCAGACCTCACTGGCTGATTCCAAGACGTGTCCCTGCATTGCCGGGTGGCGGAAGAGGCGCGCGAAATTGTCTTGCACGTGGAAAGCGCCATTGTATAATGGCGTTCCATTGTGCCCGTAGAGGTGTAATATGCCGCGAGTTCTGAAGTGTGCCTGCGGCGCCACCACAGCGACAGAGAAAACCAGCGGGGACATCTACTGCAACACGTGTGGCGCCAAGCTCGAGAGTGAAAAGAAGAGCGCTCCCACTTTGGGAGTCATAGCACTGACGATTGCCGCGACCGCAGTCTTCTTCGCGGTCGTCTACGCAGTCTTCATGACAGTGCCCGAAGTTCACACTGGTGATCCGACATGGAGGAGGATGACCGAGGAGTCCATGTGCACCAGGCTGATTCTGTTCTGGACCGCAGCCACCCAGTACTCGATGCTGAACAAGAACACCTACTGGTCAAACGAGGAGTTCCGCAAGAACCCATACAAATGGAACATTCCCCCCGACTTCTGCTTCAAGGTCATTTACCGCGCTGACACCGAGTCCGGGCCAGCCTCCAAGTTCATATGCGTTGCCATGCCGGATTCCGTGGATATCAGCGAGCATGTTTACGGGGTCAACGAACTCGGCGTCGTCCGGCTGGCGGTTGTGAAGTCCCAGAAGGATATCAATGCAATCCGACAACTCATTGATGAGAACCGCATAGACTGGGGTGCACCGAAGGACAAGACGCGCCTTCACGGGCCCGGCGTGCCGGAATTCACGACCTACACGCAGCAGGAATAGCCGACGGCATTGCCCGGATCCGCACCTACCGATCAGCATCAACTGAAATTGACGCTCTTCAGCTTTCGGGGGGCAGACCGCAGGAATATGATGTTCGACTTGCCCAGCGCGACTGACAGAATCACCTTGTTCCCATTCGGTATTCCGTATTTCGCCTTGTACTGCGGGCGGAAGTTCTCAAACAGCGGCGGAACGTCGCCAAGGATGATCGAGCCCCAACCTTCGGCTGTTGCGGCAAGCTGAAGATAGGTGGCCAGGATCTGAGCATCTTCTGTCCCGCCAAAGTCCGACTTGCCGCCGTGGATGAGCAGCAGTGCGGGTGCGCCATAGGTAACGCCATCCCGGCCCTGAGCTTTCGATGCCATCAATGTCGGAACAAGGAAATCCCCAACGAACCTCCGTACGAATTTGTAGTCCTTGCCTGACATGGACATCCACATGATCATGCGGAAGATCGGCTTCTTCAGGTTCTTTCCAAAGCGTTCGAATTCCTGCTCGCAGACCTTCGCGATCTCTCCCACCTTCTCCCGTCCGATAATCGCGGTGATTCCCAGCTTCTGTGGCGGGAGAGCCATTGGCGCTTCGGTGGCGGACTTGATAATCCTCTCGACGACCTCGCGGGGAATGGGCTCGGGGGAGAAATCCCGAACCGACCTGCGTGCCGCGAACAAGCCAGCCAGCCTTTCCGGGTCGTCAGGCCTGTGCTCCGCGGCGATGCACCCGCTATAGTCAAAGTCCTTGGCAAATATCGCTTCCGTAGGGCAGACGGCCATGCAATGGCCGCACTCGGCGCATCCTGTCTTGGGATTCTCTCCCTTGACGAGCTTGCCGTCACGCATCTCAAATAGCCCTGCCGAGCACAAACGTGTGCAAGCGCCGCAAGCGATACATGCGCCCCGGTCAACTTTCACGTCAGTGGCGAGAGCTTCAGCCTGCTGGATATCTCCGCGAGTGCGAGTTGGCGACATAACGCACCTCCGTGCAGCGAGTTATAGCGGACGGTACGGAAGGGTCAAGGAGGGGGACGGGCGGAACCACCAAACAACGGCCGGTGTTTTTTTGGCAAACGCTGTTTCGCAAACGAATAGTCATTGAGCGATGATTTCAGCCCAAGACCCTCATTGAACCAACAAGGAGGAGATAATGAGGCGAGTAACCGTATTGTACGCTCTGTTAGCTCTCATGATCGTGGTCTTCGTAATCGGCATGCAACCGGCCTACGCCGACAAGGCAAAGGGCACGTTCCCCGGAACGCTGATTGCGACACTCGATGTACGCACCTCAGTGCAGTACTACTCCGGCTCGTTTACCGACAAGAAGCAGGAGGACCGCTTCGCCTTCGCGGCGTACGACGGGATGACCTACTATTTCTACACAACCGGTGACCGTAAGACCAAGGGCGCCATCTACGACGCCAGTGGCGACACGCTGGAGAAAGACAACAATTCGGGGGAAGGCCAGAACTTCAGCATCACGTGGACGGCTGATTTTACTGGCACAGCATATCTTGGCGTGATCGAGCAGGGGAAGTCCATCGGAGCATACACTCTTGTGTACTGCTTCGCCCTCGTCGATTCCGTGCCGGATGCTCCGGCGAGCCTGTCGGTCGCCCTTAACAGCGAGACCTCGGTTTCGCTCTCTTGGCCTGACGTTCTCGGCGAGGATGGCTATATCATCTACCGCGACGGCGAGGAAATCGACCGCGTTGGTGATGACGTAACGTCATACACTGACAACTACGCATTTGCAGCAGGCTCGTCGTACACCTACAGCGTGTCTGCGTACAATTCAGTCGGCGAATCGGAGGCCGTTGCTGCGAATGCCGTGCTGCCGCACGTTGCTGCGCCGATAAGCGTCGAAGCCACGCTGAACAGCCAGACCTCTGGGACGATAGCTTGGAACGATGTTGAAGGAGAGACCGGCTACATCGTGTATCGCGGCGGAACCGAGATCGCGCGTACAACGGGCAACTCCTACACCGATGAGTTCTCCTTCGTCGCAGGTACATGGTACACCTACAGCGTGTTGGCATACAATTCAGTCGGCGAGTCAGACCAGACCTTCGCGAACGCTGTGCTGCCGGTGGTTGCGACTCCAAGCGTCTTGACGGCAACAGTTCTGAGCACCACCTCAGTCTTGCTCGAATGGCCTGACGTCGAGGGCGAAAGCGGTTACGTGATCCACATGGGCGATGCCGAAGTCATTGTCGGCGCGAACGTTGTCTCATATACTTTTTCCTACTCCTATGCCTTGGGTACGACCTATGTGTTCGGGGTTTCTTCGTACAATACTGTCGGTGAGTCCGCGACCACCAATGGCGCGGGCGTGATTCCCAATCCGCTGCCGCCAACGGTCTGTTTCGCTGCCACTTACGGGACAAGCGGATCGGACTCAGTGTACAGTGCTATACCCCTGCCTGACGGTGGGTTCATGGCCTTTGGCAGTACACCTGGTTCCGATTCGGATGCGTTAGCCATGAGAACCGATGGCAGCGGGAATATTGTCTGGCAGAAGAAGCTGAATTACGGTGGAGATGATCGCCTGTTCACGGCGACGGGGCTATCCGACGGCAACTTTGTCGCGGGCGGCTATTGCTCGAATGGGAAGGTTCTTGTCATCAAGGTCTCACCGAGCGGGGAGATGATCTGGCAGAGAGGATTCAGCCCATCCGGCGCAAACTACGCACGGGAGATTCTCGAAACGTCCGATGGCAGCATTATGGTCGTTGGCCAAACCGATTCAGGAACCTCTGGTGGTTCTGACGCTTTGGTCATCAAAATGACACAGGCAGGCGATGTCATATGGTGCAATACATACGGAGGCTCACGATGGGATGATGCAAGCGCCATTGCCGAATCCGACGGTGGCTACATTGTTGTCGGAGGAACCGAGGGCTCATACTCCTCGTCGGACTGGGATGCATGGGCTTTCAAGATCGATACATCAGGTGCTCTGGTCTGGCAGACAAAGGTCGACGGAAGTTACCCCGACGAGTTCAACGACATTGTGGCGACTGACGACGGCAATTTCCTCGTGGTCGGGACAACCGCTTACCTCTACGGGGGCTCGAATGGAGAAGTGCTCATCGTGAAAATGACCCCAAGCGGCACTATTCTCTGGCAGAAGGTCATTTCCGGAAGTGGATCGGAAGGGGCATACCGTGTCACTCGCCTGTTGGACGGGCACTTTCTGATTGGCGGATACACCAGCACGTATGGAAATGGCAGTCATGACTTCTGGCTCTTGAAGGTCGACATCAACTGCAACATCATCTGGCAGAGGGCATATGGCGGGGCGGGCGGAGATTGGCTGATGTACATCAATGAACTGCAGGATGGCAAGCTGGTTCTCTCCGGAATCTATGCCGGGGGGAATCAAGACGGGTTCATCATCGTTACAGATGGAAACGGCCTGTTCGATGGAACCAAGCCATCCTTCTGCGTCGACACGGGATACTCAGTGCAGCCGAACAACTACCCGGTTTACCAGACGACCTGTGTGGCGAAAACATGGGTCAGCACATTGCTTTCCTTCACGATCACACCAACGAACACGAGCCTGACGCTCACTTTCCTCTATTAGTGGTGTCCTTGGCTTCGCAGGAAATACAAACAGAGGGCGTCCGTCGGGACGCCCTCTTTGTTGGTCAAGGCTTCCATTCGCGTTCTTCCATCGTCGCCTCGTGCACCGTGATCTCCACATCGCGTTCAAAGATCTCGGCAGTGCCCTGCTTCAGGTCGCCGCTAACGCGCTTCAACCCTGCAGGACGCGCTTTCAGATCTGCCGGGAACGCGAACCCGGGGCCCAATTGCACGAGCCAGCCATCGAACGTTTTCCCCGTGGAAGGTCGGGGAATGCTACCGAGGGAAGGCCCGTAAGCGCCAAAGGGAGATGAGAGTGCCGAGACAGAATCCGTCGGGTCGGCCAGCGCGCGGGATAGAATCTCCCTCTCAAAGGAACAGGTTGTGCCACTAAGTAGAAGTCCATTGGGCCTGTTCACATAGTTGATGACCGAGTCGTGCTCTGGTCCACCGAACAGTCGGTCGAAGGCCAGAGTTCCGTCGGGGTTTAGCGCCACAAGCAGGGCGTCCGTCTTGTTCGGATCCGCATTGTCGAACTCGGCCGTACCGCCGAACACATACAAACCATCGCGCTCGGTCAGCACGTACGAGACGGATTGATCGAATGGCATTGCATATCGATTCTGCCAAATCAGATCTCCATTGGGGTTGAACTTCAGCGCCATAACGTCCGCATCATCTTCCGAAACTGAGGAGTAACCTGCCAGAACGTAGTTACCGTCGGATGTCGCGATTATTGGAGCAGATTCTTCAGATCTCTCAGTTCCCCAAGAGCGATACCACTTGACAATGAGGTTGGCGGAAAGTCTCGTCGCGCAGAAGTCGAAGTCCCCATGACTGAACGAACGGGACCATCCTCCGAGTACCCATCCTCCATCCGCACAGGGCAGCATGTTCATGACGTGATCGCGGTCGGGGCCGCCAAAAGCACGCGCGGACATGACGTTCCAGTCTGTGTCCAGTTGGAACAGGACTGTATCGAAATCGTGGCTGAACGTCCCATATCCCGAAGCCGTAGCCAACAGCATCAAGCCATCCGGTTCGAGAGGTATTATCTGGACTGGACGCAGTTCGGCGGGGCTGGAAAATGCGCTCTGGCGCAATAAATGGCCGTTGGCGTCCAACTCCACCAGCACCGTGTTATTGCACCAGCCGGTTCCGAAAGAGTTGGAGCATCCCGCCACAAGGAAATTGCCGTTCGGCAGTGGGGTGATAGTCGACACATTCTCATCTTTGGGGCCTGAGAAAGTACGCGCCCAGACTACATTGCCTCCCGAGTCATACCTGGTCACAAGCCAGTCATTCCCAGTGTCAGTGTTGGAGCTTGTGGCGCCACCTGTGATAATCCCACCATCGTTTGTCGAGGCAACCGGATAGAAGGTCTCAATTCCCGGCCCACCAAAGGTTCGATGCCAGCCTCCAACAGGTATGCGCTGCTGCGATAGATTGAAGAGAGAATTTAGATAGAGGAAAAGCGCACCCACTGCAAGAAGGATCAAGACCGCCAGAAGGAACGGCACACGCGAACATGTGGCTGGGGTTTTCTGCAATTCGGGACGAAGGTCCTCACCGGCCGATACGCAAGGAGGCTCGGCTGCCAAATCCCTGGAGAATGCTGCAAGCGTAGCAATTGCAGCAACAAGCGCGAGCCCCTTCTTTTCCAAGACTGTCGCAAGGAGCTTGCGCGCATCTTCCAGCCGGTTTCGGATCGTTCTGGATGAGACATTGAGCATCTCGGCAGCCACGGCAGTCGGGACATCTGCGAGGTACAGCGCCACGGCCTCATGCTGCTCTGCCGGTAGTTCTTCGATCGCCTCGTAAAGCAGCAACATGGCTTTGCGCATTTCAGCGGGCGAGTTGTCATCCGAAGCCGTATCAAGAAGGTCGGGGCTAGAACTCACCACGTAGGATCTGCGCGACTTTCGCGACCTGGCAATGTCCATGGCTCGGCGGGCGGCGACAGTGAGAAGCCATCCGTACACGATGTTGGTTGTGCGTGTGGATGACCTGTTCGCCCACTCATTCCACAGTGCCAGAAATGCGGAATTTGTGGCTTCTTCAGCGTCCTCGGGGTTGCCGCATTTTGCTAAAGCCAGCCGCACCAGGGATTGCCG
>Ga0265297_10009345_pt1 | contig 12679 bp, 12 predicted proteins | sample Munlanlwell13791_FD_192502 | JGI IMG/M metagenome (GOLD analysis project Ga0265297, IMG submission 192502) | Leachate microbial communities from a municipal landfill in Southern Ontario, Canada - Leachate well 137-91 | ecosystem: Engineered > Solid waste > Landfill > Unclassified | place...
AAGTCGGGAATGCTATATGTCGTATTGCCTTTAAGCACATCAATATAAGTATTATTGTATGCAATCAGCAGTAAATCGGCATTTTTATCGTATCCAATAGTTTTGATACTGATATCATTAAAGCCATCCGTTTTGCTCAGAGCCGTAACAGATTCATCGTTTTTATTTACATAATACAAACCATATTCTGTAGCTGTATAAATCTTATCCTTAACCTCCACACTGGTAATGGCATGAGTGTAATTCATATGAGAATTCCATTCTCCAATGCGTATATATTGAGCCGTCACCCTATTCAGGAAAATAAGGAAAACAAAGTAAAAAAATATTCTTTTCATCATATAAACAGCATGCAAAAATAGGGGAAATGCGTTAAAGATGTATTCTTAAGGATTAATGCCGGATATGACGGGTAATATTTATTTGACGGATACAATGAAAGGTTGTTTTCAGATTGACGGTTACGTTTTGGCATTACAGGACAATAACGAAGAAATGGCTTAAAAATTTGCCAAAAAGAAAAATTTGAAGATTTGTGAAAATATCTATTTTTGCACCTCCAAAGGAGAGGTGGGTGAGTGGCTGAAACCAGCAGTTTGCTAAACTGCCGTACTCGTAAGGGTATCGGGGGTTCGAATCCCCCTCTCTCCGCAAATGTATTTTCATAAAAGCCTTATTATCTTGATAATAAGGCTTTTTGTTTTTAAGAAGCATACGGAATCACATACAGTTCTTGATTTATATCTAAATGAAGTATTGTTATAGGGGCTACTGCATTAACTTACCACAGTAATCAGTAATTTTATTTGTCATTTACTTGGGGTTATATTCCTGCTAACATGTAAGATAAGCTGATTCTATAATTTTGGTTAGGGCAAAGATAGGGGGAATTGTGGGATTGGGGTGAATGAAATTTGCAACAAAGGTATAAGATGTACCTCTGGTGGATTTTCGCAACAGCGAATGAAGATTATTTTTACGTTTTTTATATCTAAAATTATAGTGGGAGGAGCATCTTCCCTTAGAGTGTTAAACAAATAGTTTTGATTAAATTCAATAAATCTCTTTTCATTTTCTTTCATGTCATCCGCAAGAATTAAATCTTCATGATTAACTCACTTTTTATAACGTTAAAAGCCAATTCCGGGATAAAATCAACACCGGGTCGAAGCAGTGCTTTAATATCACCCAAAAACAAAGTATCTGAAATTTTATCTTCCAAATTTTTCAGATAATCATCTCGTTTTATTGTAATGCCCTGAAATTCAATAAATTTATGAAATGAATCAATTACAACCGCAGGATTGACCTCCGTTTTCATCATTACATACCATATATCAAATAAATCTCTTCCTTTAGATCTTTGGTACAATGCTCTTAATTTTGAACCAAGCAACTCATTTATATTGAATGTTTTAACTTTAGAATTGCTGTTAAACCATGATGAATCAATATGAAGTTCAATTTCATCCAGTGACAGAAAATTAAAATGTTCACGAGTATTTATCTCTACTTTCAATTTTAGTGGAATAATCGGTTGTATTTCCGTTTCAAACTTGAAAATTAAAGTGTTATTGAAGTTTTTCTGGTTTATTTTTGCTTTACCAAGAAACGAAAGCACCTTTCTAATCCGGTTTATCATTTGCCCTATAGGTTCTGGCTTAATCTGTACAAGATCAATGTCTTCCGAATATCTTACCTGGGGATGAAGCAATAATTTGTGAATAGCTGTTCCACCTCTTAGTGCTAATCTTTCGGATAAAAAACTATCAGAAAATATCTCTGATAAAGCCCGACTTAGAATAAGGTCCTGCTCAACATAAGCATCTGAAATCCAAGGAGCAAATTTTCTCCATTCAATGATATAAGCTTGTGGAATCATCTTTCAATATCTAACTTTACATTTTCAATAACTTTCCATCTATTTGTACAATTTCCTTTACTGTTTACTCCTGACGATAGACCGGTCCTGTATAATTTCGTATCATTCAAGCTACTGAATATATATTCTGCAAAGCTTTGTTTTTCAAGTAGATTTTCAAAAATATACCCGGCACGCTGCAAAATTGAAATCGGTACATTTTCTATAACCCTTTTAAATCGGGAAATACTTAATACATCATTTATTTCCATCATCAATTCAACAGCCCTATTTATACCACCAATGCAGTTTTCATAAGTTAACAAGTCAAGAAATGTCATCTCAGGATTTGAGACATTAATAAAACCGGTACTGGTCTTGATTTGGCGTATTCCTGCTAAATTCAGTTTCTTTTTTGTAATAAAGTTAATCCTAATTCCATTCTTTTCTATTATCCTAAATTGTTTTTCTTCAGAAATAACAAAAAATTCCTGAGGCTTTTGATGGGAAGCACCATGGTACATTGCAGCAGTTATTAGGCCTACATAATAGTTTTGATTCAGAAATGTCATCAATTCATGAATAAACATTTCAGGAGGGAGAATACCCGAATGGGAGTATTCAGGTGGAACAATCAGGTAAAAACCTTTTCTAATCGAAACAATTTGATTTTTTTTTGATAAACGATAGAGATACTTTTTGACAACCTCTTCGTTCCATGTAAACTTTGCTCTTACCATCTCAATAGTAAAACATCGTTTACCCTGACTTTGAAGATCGAAAATAAAATCGGTCAAATTGTGTATCACTTTACTCATTCATTTAAAGTTTATATATGCAAAAGTACCCAAAATATGTCCACTTACGCAATCAATTACTTCATATATTTTTCATAACTTCTCCCTACACTACCAACATTGCTCAAGTATCAAACTCGCAATATTTTAATAAAGATTTGGTAATCAGTTGTTTTTCATATTCCGTCATGTCGGTGAATTACTTCCGGGCATAGGTTAGCATGGATTGAGGGCTGTAAGTTCTGCTGCCGGTTGCCTGCTACCGTTTGCTTGTTGCTTGATACTGTGTGAAGTATGCTGATTTCATACTGATGTATATAGGGCAAAGATAGGGGGAATTGTGGGATTGGGGTGAAAGTTATTAGCAATTAGAAGAAAAGGTGGATGCTCTTAATAGCGAGGGGGTCAGCATGCTCCGGAATATATAGTTTACGTCCGCAGTCCCCAACGCTGCATTCCCAAACTACAGACAACGGACAGTGGGGCGGATATTCGGTATCCGTAATCATATTGGTTCCCATTACCTAAAACCTCATCATCTTTTTCCATCCCATTAAAGCCAAACCTATACCCATCCCCCTCCAAATTCCGTCCCGGCATCGGGCTGCCGAAGGGGTAGTAATCCGTAGCGGAAAGCACGTCAGCCGTGTAGTAGAGAACCGTGTCTATGGCTTGATGGCTGTACGTTCTGTTGCCGGTTACCGGATGTCGCTTGCTTGTTGCCTGATACTGTGTGAAGTATGCTGATTTCATACTGATGTATATAGGGCAAAGATAGGGGGAATTGTGGGATTGGGGTGAATGTTATTAGCAATTAAAGTAAAAGGTGGATGCTCGTGACAGTGAGAGGATGTTTTGCAGTTTGTAATCGCTCTCACAACATTTTTTAAGTGATCGAAAAATGTAAACGTGTTATAAGCTCCTTTTATAGATTTTCCCTTTCTCGGTTAAGCGATACCGTTGATTGGGATGATTGGGACTTTCAGGATACATCATCTCAATATACCCCGCTTCTATTGCCGGAATAATGTAATTGACTCTGAAATAATCATCACTTTTTAAATCTAATTTGCTTTGAATTTCAGCTCTTTTCAATGCTCCGGATAATACAAGAATTATTCTTTTTACTTCCTCGGGAACTTCCCCACCAACTTCCCCACTAACTTCCCCACCGACTTCCCCACTTTCCTTGCGCCAGATAATCGTTTTAAATATTTCTTCCTGGATAAAATCCGGCTCTATTAAGCCCTGTTCTTTGCACAAGCGGATAATATCACCTGTGCCTGTTCCCATTCTTTCAATATATCCTGAAAGATACATTGATTCGGCAATCAATGGATTTGCGGGTATAGAAGTGTGTGCTTCCCTTAGTTTCTTAGTAGTCAGACCATAAGGTAATTGTCCCGGATTCCAGATTTCAAGACGATCTTTAAAAATTATTACCTGAACACTTGCATTGGAAGTGTAATCGCGGTGAACGATAGCATTAACAATAGCCTCGGTAACTGCAGCTCTCGGAAGTTCATAATTGACCGATACCCGAATGCTTTCATCACGTGTTCCTACTGATGCATCAATACGAGATAATACAAAATCAACAGCCTGATTGACCAATTGAAACACATCCCCTTTATAAACCTGATAGGATGGAATGGGTTTTTCAATTTTAAGACCATGAAAATGAGCGCACTTTACTTCTGAAGACAGAAAAAAACGCTGTGGGGTTTTACCAAATAATAAAATAGCAGCATTTGAAATATTTTGTCCTGACATCAAATTCAGATGTGTAAGCACAATCTCAACTGATGATTCAGGTGGAAATGGAAATGACCTTTTCGCGTTCGCAATGACCACAAACTCTTTTATTTTATCAGGGTCTAAATCTGTTAATTCAGCTTTTGTATTTATAGTCGAATCAAATGGACCTGTTCTGATAAATTCATTTTCTTCAAGAAATCTGATCAACGAAGCATAAACTGCGGTTTTTAATTCAATGCTTGAAGAAAAACTTTTTCTGATAACATTTTGTTCTGCTTTTTTAATCAGGGCATTCTCTTTTGGATGCCTTTCTGATTCGGGGTGACTCTTCAGAAAGATTAGTCTTAATTTATAATGCTTACAGGCATGGTCAAACTCTCTTTCCGTAGCAGAAATGCCATTATAATCCTCATTTCCATATTCTTTACCAAAAAGTCCAATGTATATATTGCATTGCTCAAGCTGGTTCAAATAAGCACTTGTTGCATTTTGATCAGAAGCGGGAAGATTTTCAAAAATAAAGGGTTCAAAGAATCGCCCCAATAATGCATCTGTAGTAAGATAATCAAAAAGCATTTGACGTTCTTCCCTGAATTCAAGCTGAACACTACTGATAAATACCTTTTTCTTTTGCATCAGAATTGGTGATGTTTTAATTGCAAATCTAATAAAAGCAGTTATAAATTGCTAAGGTTCATTGTGATGAATTTAATAACAAGTTTGCGGTCGGTGATCACAGCTAATACGTTGCCGGGGTGGTTGCCGGATGTCGCTTTCTTGTTGCATGATACTGTGAGAAGTATGCTGATTTTATACTTGCTCACTCCTAACTTGTGCGGTCGGACAGGGAGTTCGAATTGCGGAACATTTTGATTGCGGATTTCGGATTGTCAATTGCGAATTATCAATTTCGGATTGAAACGAAATGCACACTTCTTACTTCAACATTCAATTATTCGCATGTTCAACATTCACTTGTTCGATCTGCGTTCATCTGCGAAATCTGCGGGAAACCTCTTAATTGCGGAATGCGGAGTTCGAAGTGGGAAATGGTTTGATTGCGGATTTCGGATTGACAAAATTTCGGATTCTCAATTTCGTATTGAAACGAAAAGCATACTTCTTACTTCAAAAATCTTACTTCTGAAATCTTACTTCGATTGTTCGCATGTTCGATTTTCGTATGTTCATCTGCGGGAAAGCTCTTGCTTAGTTCATTATCGAAAACCTGATGGGCATGATGAGCCTGACCGATACAGCTTTGGTGATTTGATAACCGGGTACCCAATCCGGCATGGCCTTCAAAACACGAAGGGCCTCTTCATTCAGGTTGGGCGTCACTCCTTTGATCACTTCAAAATCGGTCAGAGAACCATCTGATTTAACAGTAAAAGCAACGTGCACGGTTCCAAAAATCCCAAGGGTTAACTCGGTTTCCGGATAAGATAAGTTTTTACCAAGATATTCAAAAAAGGCACTTTCTCCGCCCGGAAAATGTGGTTTTTTCTCTACTTTATAAAATTCCAGGACTTCTTCCTCAACCACTTCCTTTTTCTCTGTGATTACATGCAAAGCGAATGAATCGTTTTCATCAGGGTCCTGGTTCAATAGATTCAGCAAACTGGTATCGCTTTTTACTTCCTTATCCACTGGTTTGATTTGGACATATTCGGGTTTTTTAAACTCCCGTTTTATGTTAACCACATCCGCCCATTCCACTTCTTCTGTTATGTCTTCAGGTGGTTTAATACTAATCACCTGGCGGTCATATACTGTCCAGTTAAACGAAGCGATCACAATTAAAAATGCTGCCCCCAATCCGATCTTAAAAAAAAGAGCTCTCAGGCGGTCAACATCAGCTTTTTGGGTCTTTTTTGCTTTCATGGCTTTTATCTTTACCTTTTTCATCCATTAGATGCATGATTACGGAAATTCCATAAAAAATAAAGCAAAAATAATGCTGAAATTCAGTAACACCAAGGGTTTTGGTCAAATATCAGAAATCCTGCCGGATGATCTTTTCCAAAATCAAATGTCTTCCTTTCAGGGCTTTCAGAACGTATATTCCCGGATTCAGGGAGGCGATATCCATTTGGCCGGCATCAAAGGAACGAAGATGTACTTTGCCGTTCAGATCAATGATTTCGGCATAATCATAAACCGTATGAAAATATAGTATCCCTTTGACGGGATTCGGATAAACTTCGTATTTGTCGTTTTCCTGAAATTCACCGGTTCCTGAGGGAGTATATTCGATTACAAAATACAAGCCGGCATTACATCCGATATCATTCCATTCCCCTGCTGATCCATAAAGGGTGGTTCCGGAAGGCCAGCCGGCCAATGCCATTCCTGCACAATCCTGTGCATTGCCATAATCATCAGGTTCATTGACAGTGCTTTTAGATTTTCCTCCCCAATTAATATAAGAATTAGAATAAGCCGCTCCTCCTCCGCTTCCTGCTGCTCCCTGTCCTGTCCAGAAAGTATCTGCTGCACCGTTTTTATTCCCGTCCCAAACCCATGTACCCTCGGTAGTGAGGTCATTGCCTCCTATCCAAACGTAAGCAATTCCTCCTCCGTCATTCACCGACACATAATTTGATGGTACTTTTGCTCCGTTCACCAAGGCATCATAAATCGCATTCTGTTCTTCAAGGCTGTTGATCTCAGCCAAATATCCTCCTCTTTGAACAGCACAATCCGCTGCAAGTGTCCACGTTTGCTTTTCTTTTACGACCTCATACTTTTTGCCATCGAATGTAAATTCATAAATATTTGAGTCAGCTGCACATTGCGAGAATATTTTTCCACTGATCGCAGCTAAAAGTAAAACTAAAAGAACATTTCTCATATTTGCAATTTTAAAATTTGTCTCCATATAGTACTTCTGTATTAAGGCTGTTTCTTGTTTTAAAATATTCCTGATACACGGGATCAAAAGCCATACGTAATTCTATAATCCGCTCAAAATTTCCGCTCAGGGCAAGGAGTAACTCACAAATCTCCCTTACAGCAAAAGAGGATGAAGTATTGCCGGTAACATAATCACAAAGTCTGTGCTCCTTTACATAATCGGTAAACAGGGCAGAGGCGCTTCTTTTAACCATAAAACGGAGTCCGGCTGACTGAGCAAGACTTAAATCTAGCACATCATCAAAAACAAAAGCAAGTTGTCCGGCTTGAAGATTATAGGTTTTCAGTATATGTTCAAGTGCTTGTTTTTTATTCTTAAAATTAAAATAAACCGCATTAAAATGCTCTCTTTCAGCAAAAAACTGTGCCTGCGGGTTATATTGTCCGCTGATGATAAACGCAGGAGACATGTCGGATTTCCGCAACCAGTTTTCAAATCGCAGCAGATTCACTCCCATACTGTCAATTTCACTGAATCCGGAAGAGATACCTTCTCCTTTGATACCGTCATTAAATACCCCATCCCAGTCGAAAATAAAAGCTTTTATCCGGTTATATTTTTCAGCCAAAACATGGGGAGGGAGGAGAAATGTTCCGCCCATTGCATTGAATTTTTGTTCCTGATCCGGGTTCATCAAAATAGCAGATTGTGTTTTGCCAAATCCTGAATATCAAGCATGCCCGCAAGCATGCCGTTGTGAGTCACCAGAATGTTGTCCACCTTCTTTTCTTTAAATAAGGTGGCCGCATCATGCAGCAGGGCATCTCCTTCAATGCTGACCGGGATTTTAAAGGTAAATTCCGACATTTTCTTATTGAGGATGCTTTTACCTTCATTCTTAAGATTTCTGCGCAAGTCGCCATCCGTAAACACACCCATAATTTCTTCTTTCTCATCGAGCACTGCAACCGCTCCAAAACCGGATTCCGTCATTTGAACAATGGCATTCAGCACTGTATCATTCAAATAAATAAAGGGATTGCTATTCCTGATCACCTCTTTCACGCGCATAGTCATCAGTTTGCTGTGGGCAATAAACTGTTCGGTGCCCAAAGTGGTGAAATTGTTTTCTGCAAGCATTTTCATGACTTTCCAGGGAATGGTGCAGGCATGTACCCCAAGATTGATGGCATTCCGGACATGCTCGGGATGACGCACAGAAGAGAACATGATTTTGCTGTTGTATCCGTAATAATTGACCGCATTGACACACTGTTCTACTAGGGCAAGGGCATCATGACCTTGGTCCTGCAGACGACCCACCAGAGGACAAATGTAATTGGCTCCTGCTGCCATGGCTAAATACGCCTGTTGCAGGGTATATACAAGGTGGATATTGACCATCAAGCCTTCCGACCTCAGGTGATGGCAGGCTTTCACTCCTTCAATGGATACCGGTATTTTGAACACGGTTCGCTGCTTGTCCAATCCCAGATCTATCAGCCGGTGGGCTTCATGTATTATATCTTCTGCTTTTTCTCCCAGCGATTCCACCTGTAAAACAGGAACCATTTTGGATAATCGGAGAATCAGGGCGTCAATATGATCAATGCCTTGTTTATGCATGAAGGTAGGTGTGGTGGTCAATCCATGTAAAAAGCCCAAATGCAGGGCTTCTTCAATTTCGATGATATCCACGGAGTCAAGGTATAATTCCATAAATTTTTATTTTCTGTATTTAACTTCTGAATGATGAATTTCAATCAAGGGAGCGAGGAAAGCCTCAAGGTCGAATACGCATAACTGGCTGGCGGCATCACAGCGTGCGTGAACCGGATCGGGATGGGTCTCAATAAAAAGTCCGTCCACTCCGGCAGCCACACCGGAACGGGCAAGAACGGGCAAAAACTCCCTGTTTCCGCCTTTGGGATCGGCACTGGGAATGCCATATCTGCGTACGGCATGTGTGACATCAAACACCACCGGAAAACCGATGTTATTCAGGTGATAAAAGCTTCGGGGATCCACTACAAGGTCGTTGTAACCGAAGGTATATCCTCTTTCGGTCAGAACGATCTGATCGTTTCCGCTGTCAAGCACTTTTTGCACCGGCTTGATCATATTGTCGGGGGCAATGAACTGCCCGTGTTTCAGGTTGATCACTTTCCCCGTTTTTGCTGCCGCCACCACTATGGATGTTTGCATGCACAGATAAGCAGGAATTTGTATAATATCAAGCACTTCTCCAGCAGCCTCCGCTTGCTGGGGATAATGTATATCGGACAAAATGGGGAAACCGAAAAGATCCCGAATTTCGGAAAGAACTTTAAGCCCTTCATCCAGACCGGGCCCCTGATAAAAATCGAGAGAACTGCGATTGTCTTTGGTAAAAGAGGATTTGAAAATAATGGGAATGTGCAGCTTTTCTTCGATTTTTTTAAGATGTTCGGCAGTGCGCATCATAGTGTCCCTGTCTTCGATCACACAAGGGCCTGAAATCAGAAAAAGCAGGTCACTGCCACAGTGAATATTCCCGACTTTTATAATTTGCTTATTCATGAATGACAGTATTTCAATTACAAAGGTATAACGATTATTTCAAACGTATCTTTGAATATTTATAAAGGAAATTATTGAACCACGATGGTTGCTATTCTGATACTGTCATCAGTTATTATCCTCATGCGGTAAATGCCAGCCTGCATATTTTCAAAGGTATAAATCTCATTGCTTACCAGGCTTTTTTCTGTAATTATCTGGCCCGAAATTGAAAGAATCTGAATAACATAAGTACACTTTTCTGCAGAATCAAAGATCAGTGAAAAACTGCCGCTATTCGGATTAGGGTATATGCTTATTAATTTTTCTTTTCCTTCCATTTTTCCACCCGGAACAAAATAAAAAGCCTCTGATGTGTCGGAATAACAACCTTTAATCACAACCAATAGTCTGTAGTATCCCTTTTCTGCTGCATGGATGTATTTCGTGTTCAGAGGAATTACCAATCCGTCTTTAAACCATATAAATGAATCTCCTTCAACGGATGAATACAAACTGTCATTCCCGGAAATTAAAATGCTTGGTTTTTCAGGCTTTTTTTCGACTTTAACATTCAGGGAATCCGAAAAAGGGCTTTCACAATTCTGATTATCAATAACTTTCAGACTTAAGGCTTGAGTTGTTTTGATGAACACATTTTGTGATGTTTCCCCGTTTGACCACATATAATTAGAATATCCTTCAGGACCTTTTAAAAGAACACTGTCTCCCTCACACAGGTTGAGGCTTCCATCTATTGTAATAGTTGGCTTTTGGGGATTATCGTATTTGACTATACGTATTGAATCAGAAGCAGGACTCAGACAATAGTTATTGTCGTAAAACACTCTGACACTATAACTTCCGGTCTGTTTTACAATAATAGGATTAGCTTTTTCACCATTTGACCAGATATACCCATAAAATGAGGTATCGGTTTGAAGAATAACACTATCCCCATCGCAGAATTCCGTTCGGGAAGGTTCGATAATCCATGGTTTTGGCGGAACGGGCCAGGTATATATCTGGGTTGTTGAAGACCACTCGCTTTTACATTGGTTGCTGTCGGTTACCTGAACTTTATATTCACCTGTTTTTTTCACGACCAATGTATCATTTATACTTGAATCTGACCAGAAATAAGAGTGAAAACCTGAGGTAGCAATCAGAATGGCACTATCACCATCGCAAAAATTCGGGTTTCCCCAGGAAACAATTTGCGGAGTTTTTGGAAGTTCAAAAACCTTAAGATCAATAGTATCAGAGACCATACTGCTGCAATTGTTGGAATCAGTAATGATCAATGACAGGCGAGCACTGTCTTTAAAGACAATACTTTGCGTTTTATGACCATTGGACCAGGAATAGTTAAATCCGGAAGGACCGGTCAGCGTAACGCTATCTCCCGGACAAAAATGTAAATTACCGCTGATATTAATTGCAGGTTTTAATATGGAAGGGCTTACAACAACAGATATTGTATCAGAAGATACACTTTTACACTGATTTGTATCAATAATCTGCAGGCTAAAACTGCCACTCTGTTTAATAACAATACTCCGGGTATTTTGATTATCTGACCATAAACAGGCAAAACCGGAAGGACCTGTTAGAACCACGCTGTCTCCATAACAAAAGAGCAAAGAGCCCAATGTAGTGATAACGGGTTTTGGGGGCTGAGGAAAAAGAGTAACTGTGATAAAGTTAGAGGTTTTTGATCCTAAATGGTTGGAAACTGTTACAGAATAATCTCCTGCTTGTCCAGCTTTAAAAGTACTCCCGGTTCCGATATTTTGACCATCTTTTTTCCATATAAAACTTAGTGCTGAACCAGTTATGGAATAAAGTGTTACCGATGTTCCAGGGCAAATTTCTGTATTTCCTGATGAAAATATCGGAGCTGTCAGAAAATCTTCAAAGAACAGCGTATTATTGTTCATACTTGGAACCACCAACAATTTTGCTTCGGTATTATAAAATATATCAGCCGGTCCATTATATCCTGATGAAAAAAGTGTCGGTCCTGAAGAAAAATCAGGACTAAAACGATAGACGGAATTAGTTCCCCAGCAAGAAACATAATAATACCCGGAATCATCTCGGGTTAATCCGTCAAGATTATTCAAATTGGTCGTTTTTATGGTACTAATACTTGCATTGCTAAGGTTCACTGCTTCTATAGGTGCGTTATTTCTGTATGAACACACGATAAGTCTGTTATTGGCTTGATCAATAAGCAAACCGTTTGGACTGCTTAACACCGAGGATGTAAAAGTAGAATACGTTGAATTAAGTCCATTTATACGATATATCTTATGTGCGTTCATATCACTGGCATAAAGAAAAGTGGAATTATCTCCCACAATATCGTTGATAAAACTGGCCCCTGTGATGCTCAGGTTCATTGTCATTGCACCGTTAGATAACAAATAAGCCCTGACCCGGGTAACGTCCGTAACATATAGTTTCCCTCCTTGAATATACATGCCCTTTGGGCTTGTAAGACCAGATGCAAATGTAGAGAACTGCCCTGCCAATGTTCTGGCAAGAATTGTCCCATTACCTGCATTCGAAACCAGGTAACGATTATTCGCTGCATCAAACACCACACTTTCAGGTGCGTTAGGCGATTGTGCAAACACTTGTATTACAATATAAATAAAAATTATCGTGATCAGTACCTTCTTCATATATTAAATTTTTTAGTATGCAGACGAAAAAATAATTTTATAGTTGCTTGATCAAATGCTTCATATAATATGAGAGCTTTGCAAAACTCCTGTTTTTTAAAAAATTCATAAAATTTCGAACTTGCCGAAAAGTTTTTTCGAAATATGGAGACAAAATTCTTTTGTAGACACCCCAAAA
>Ga0265297_10009346_pt1 | contig 12678 bp, 12 predicted proteins | sample Munlanlwell13791_FD_192502 | JGI IMG/M metagenome (GOLD analysis project Ga0265297, IMG submission 192502) | Leachate microbial communities from a municipal landfill in Southern Ontario, Canada - Leachate well 137-91 | ecosystem: Engineered > Solid waste > Landfill > Unclassified | place...
GCTCCGCTGCCGGCTATAATTTTTTCACCCTCTACAATCGCTTGTTTATAATCACCGGATAAAAAAGCCACTTTAACTTTGTCTAGATCTAAAGCATAGACATTTAAAATCCCAATGAACAATACACAAATTACAAACAATATACAATGGCGAAACCACAATGACCAAAAGATACGGTTGTGATTTTGGTCATTTGATATTGTGATTTGTTTGTAATTTGGAATTTGTAATTTGGAAATTAGCATTTTTTAAGTTTGGATATCTTCTTCTGCAGTTCCAATATTAACCTGTGCCTTCTTTCCTTCTCTTCTTTCACTACATCATCCGGCCACTCAGCAGCCTCGGTATGCGGGCGAGGCGAATATTTAAAAATGAAAGCAGCATTAAACCCAATATTCTTTACTAGATCAAAAGTCTCCTGAAAATCATTTTCTGTCTCGGTAGGAAAACCAACAATAATATCCGTGGTTAATACCCCATTCTTTACTATTTTACGGTAATCTCTGGCTAAAGCAACATATGATTTTGCGGTATAGTTACGGTTCATCAGCTTAAGCATCCTGTCTGAGCCCGATTGTATCGGGAGATGCAAATATTTTTTCAGCTTTTCCAATTCCTGTATTGCCTTAAATAATTCAACCGGCGCATCTTTGGGGTGCGACGTGACAAAGCTGAATTCTTCAACCCCTTTAATTGAATTAACCAACTCAAGCAATTTTATAAAATTAATTTCCCTGTGCTGATAAGCATTGACATTCTGGCCAAGAAGGGTAATTTTACTGATTCCTGCCGCGATATTTTCTTTAATCTCCGCAAGAATATCAGTATCGCTGCGGAAACGCAGCTTACCGCGCACATAGGGCACAATACAATATGAACAGTAATTTTCACACCCTTCGGCAATTACGACATACGCGTGTTTTTTATCCGAATGAAACCCGCTATGGTATATTTCATCTTCCCGGGTTAAGCCGTCTGTCTCGTAAATTTTTTTTTCCAGCAGGCTATTCTTATATTTATCTATTTCTTTAATTATCCCGGGGATTTTAGCGATATCTGCCGGGCCAACGACAAAATCCACATCCGCTGACCTTTCAAACGCCGCTTCTTTATAATTCTGCGCCATACATCCAACAAGGCCAATGATAGGTTTTGAATTAGGCATGACTCTGGCGTTTATGCCTAATTCACACTTGCTTCTGGCAAGTGTAGACTTGCCCTTCTTTACTTTTGACACTCTTCCAATTTCACTCCAAACCTTATCCTCCGCGTGCTGGCGCACTGAACAGGTATTAAAAATTACTATATCTGCCGCTGCTTCATCATCAATAATTTTATATCCTGCTTTCTGCAACAATCCGGCAATCACCTCAGAATCCCGAGTATTCATCTGACAGCCCATCGTTTTGATGTAGACATTTTTCCCTTTAACCCTAGCAGTACCATGCACTTCTCGATTTTTATTTATCTCGCTCATAGTTTACATAAAACTGTATAAAACCGATGAATGTAAGTGACTTAACCTCTTATATTTCAAAATGTTAATCTGATTTTGATGTTTTATTAGGAAATTTATCATTTTATCGTATTTTTCCACTTTATCAGCTTCTCAATGTCTAAAACTGTAAAAACCGGATAATTCCTGTAATCACGCCTTGGCTTAATTCTACCTTTCTTAATCCAATAATATAAAGTCTCACGGTGAACTTTTAATACCTTTGCTGCCTGTGTCATATTGTATATCTTGGCTGATCTTTTGACGCATCTTTGGAATATCTTTTTGTCACATTCTTCTATCTGGTTCTCAACTATTACTGCCTTTTTAGCTCTCTTCTCTAATAACTCCTCTAGGCAATGCTTATCTGCTTCTAGTAAAATCTCTAAAAGTCTTTTAAGCCTCCATTGCTCTTCGCTTTCATCGAGACAAACCTTTATTTTCTCCTTACCAGAAAACCGCTCCTTTTTTAAAACCGTCCATAGGCACCTCCGTTCTGTATAAAATTATGCTGCTAAAGTAGAGGATTATGTCATTTTAAAAAGTGACCGTCACCACTTTTATAATTCTTTCTCTTGAATAAACCCAATTTCAGTTACGGGGTCTTGTTTAAGTTCGTTTATAATTGTTTTGAATAAATAATCGATTTTTTTAATTTTGACCAACCTTGCGGATTTCTTAATAAAACTTAAATTGTTATCCGTAAAAAAAACATGATTTTTCCCCATAGAAACTGAACTATTGTAAATTAGCCCTTTATATCCGATATCTTTGATAATTTCTGCAATTAACCGGGTTTTCTCATATTCCTTTGCATTCTGGCCATTTACAGGTTTCATAAATAATTCTTGGATAGTTTTTAAATAAATATACCTTTCAATCAGCTTATCACTTTTGGCGTAGTCATAATAATCCAAAGCTGATAAATCTGCTACTTTTATATCTCTGCCTAGCCTAAAAGAACCAACTGAAATATATGTAGCAAGTTTCTGCTTAAGTTCGGAAATGACTGCCTGCAAATCACTCGCTAAATAAAACAGCGGACTACCTTTATTGCCACACCGTCCACTTGCCACTTTACTTGCAGGCGGCGGCCCCATTTCTTTCTTTGATGAAAAAGGGACCTTACCAACATCAACCCATTTTTCTCCCTTCACCAATGGATATTTCTTATAAGTATACTCGGGTCTTCCTCTAAATAATTTACTTCCCTTCTTTAGAAGACGTACGCATAACCTTAAATCGCTTTTTATCAATCTCTTCCTTCTCTTAATATCTTTTATAGACCAATATGCATAAGAAGTATTCTGTACAGAGTCAAACTGTCCTCTGCCGTATTTGTGGTGGCCATAAAATAACGATACCCCTCCAGAAGGGTCTCTATGGAAATTTTGAGAGCTTATCAAATCTACGGCCGCTTCACAAATATCGTCATCAAATATAGGGGCTTTAAATATTTTATTGGTATAACCTAAAATTTCCTCTAATTTCATTCCAAGATGAGGATTGTAATCTTGTTCATTATAATAATATCTAACTGCAGCTCTTAAAATATTCTGAAATTCTTTGTTTTTTAACGCTATACAATTTGATTTCTTCTTTTTGGAAATAAAACAAGTTGCGGTTGTAAGATATTGCGAATTTTTAGCATAGAATCTTTTAACAAACCATGGCTTTATTGAGTCCCTTGAAACATACAAGTTATTTTGTATGCGCTCCATGGCGTTACGGAAACAAAGGAATTCGCTATAGGTCGGTGATACTTTTTTATAAGACATAGTGCTCTTAAAAATTACAGGTTCCTTCATCAATTATCAGTTCTGTTTGTATCCGTGAATAGAATCCTCATCAAAATTCTTATTATATTTCCCCAAGCTTATCCCTTATTCGACGAAAATCCAATCCTCTTAAATTGGCTTCTTCGAAACAATGCGTAAGCCTTGGCAATAGTGTAAAATCTTTTTTCCAACTTATTTTTCCTGTCGCCGCATCTTTTACCAAAATACCTTTCATTGTTTTTGCTGTTTCGTTTATAAATTCTTCATCGCTTAAATTAGCCATATACCTGTCTTTTCTATATTCTTCTATCCAAACATCGCTTCGCTTCTTGGGCCCAGAATCCAAATTTGGATTATTGCCTAACTTACCCAGCATGTCTTCTGTACCTTTTATTAAGGGGATGCCCCGAAATTGCGCCCATTTTGGCTGAAGCTCTTCTAAGTATTTAATGTCTATCGCAGCTAAATCTTTTGACTTAGAGCGATCTCTATCCATGACAATGAAGGGCAATAAGCCGAATTCAGGGTGAGCTTCTGAAATATACATACAGGCGCTTATGCTGTTGTAATTTGTTTTCCCAAGAAACGATCTGGTGTTTAGCAAGGAAAGCAGCGCGTGCCTGGCTAAGTCCGGCTTCAACGCTTTATTATTTACGTTTATAACGATAAGCAATCCCGATGAGTTGCTTAAACCGAGTGTTTGCTTTGTTTCAAGGATTTGCTTATTCGCCTTTCCGATATCATTTCTTAGGGCGTAAGTAACAATTTTAAGGGCTTTTTTGCTTAACTTATCTTTGTCCGGGAAATCCTTAATATACCTATCAAACGCCATTTCGCCGTAAAATATCTTCCCTCTCGTTTCCATCAATTCGTCAACGAATTCCTGTAATTTTAGCATAGAGTCTTGCTCTAGGCATTTTAACTCAGCCACAATCTCTCTGTTCTTTAGAAAATAATCCGCATTGCTGAACTGCCTCAAGCGATGCTTATCAAATACGTCCTCTAAGACTTCGCAGCCCGGCACTTGATTTATAAACCCCTTGAAGATTTGCTCGAAATTATCCATGCTTATCTATATTTTTATTATATAACTTGAGAAAATCCTTAGTTAAGCCGCCTGTCTTTTTCTTAAAATCTTCTAATTTGAACTGTTCAAAGAATATGACAACTATCCTTAGAAACACATTAAAACTCTCTCTTAGGTTCTCCTCAACATGGCTTTCGCCAGGTTCAGACAGAAATTGAATCTTCTTAGGAGTATCATCATCTATATATTTGTCTAATGCGGCGGCGTTACTATGCTCTATATCCGAATTATACCTATAAACTGTATGGTACAATAATTCCGGGCCCTTGCCTGCTTTTTCTGCCTTAGTCTTAATAGAATAACCAGACCAGTCATGTTTTTGTCCGCTTTTATAGTCTTTCCTGAATTTATCTATATGCGCTCGAATCTCTTTTTTTCTCTCTTCCCATCTTTTAAGCTCCTCTCCTTTCAGAGCAGGAACTTTGCACAGCTTATCCATCATCTCGCCTATTTCAACCTTGTGCCCCTTTATTATCCAGTCAAATCTTACAAAGCGCTCGGATAATACCTTCTTGCCGCGCATAGAAATATAATCAAGGTCTATCAACGCATTAGTCATACTCCTGACTATGATACCGGCCTCTTCTCCAAAGCCAAGCTTACATAATTCCTGAATCGAATTGTAATGTTTACGGGTTTTGGCGAGCATTGAAATCACTATTAAACTAAACAAGCTCAGTTCTCTATCTCGCAGCCCTTTAGCATTAATCTGCTCTATTGCCGAAGTTACAAAATCATACAGTCGCTTATTCAATTCAAGATGCTCTTTGTATTTATTTTCCATATTCTGTTTGATAATTTCAAAATAGTCTTTGGGGTATTCCATTTATTATATTAACTTCGCAGTCTTGTTTTCAACATTGTCCATATGGCACTTGATAAACTTCTTAACAGAAAAGGCATATCCTCTTTTTCTCTATCTTTTATTATAGCAAAGCACTTGTCATAGATTGCAAAAAAGAATTTGGAGCTAATACAAAAATAGCTCGTAAGAATTCCTGAATCTTCGTTTTTAAAATATTGTCTTTTTGCGAATACGCATTTATTCCAATCAATATAATCACTTCCGAGCGTTAAGCCAAGACAATTGGGGTGGCAAAATTCAGACAAAAAATTATAGCAATTAATAAAAACGTCTTTCTTCTCATTTGTCCATGAATTGAATAACTTATCTGCTTCACCGATTAAAGTTAAAACATTTATTGAATCTGGAACATTGTGTTCTATACGCTTTTCCTTTTCAGGAAAATTTTTGCCTCCCAATACTAAACCTTTAAGAATTTTATCCATTTCTTTATAAGTAATTTCATTATTATAAAAACGCACTAAATGCTTATAGAAGTAAGTCACTAATCCCGTTACCTCAAAATGAGCTCTTACTGTTAAATAAGCGGCCGATACTTTTCTACGTCTTAGACAATCCAATAATGATTCGGATATAAATCTAGACCTCTGCAAAGATAACAATAAAAATCTGATACTGTTCTGTCCTAGTAACCTCTCGCCTTGTTTTCTATTATTAATAATCATATAAAAATACCGCTTTTTATATTCTCTGTTAAATTCAGAGAGGCGCTTTAAATTAGTTGATAAGCGATCCTTTCTCTTATTTTCTCTTTGTATTAAGTCTTCTTTCATTTATTATATCGGATCACCGTTCTTCTGCTTAGCGCTTTGTACCCACGGTATAGTGAACACTTCTTCCCAATACCCTTGCATTGTAGGAGTTAATTGTGTGAAAGAGGTGGCACGCATAAGTACATTATATTGGATTATAATTTTTTGTAAAATTTCAAAAGCATTGAATATTTCATCATATTTTACTGTTATTTTAACTCTGACTTTATCACTATGCGCAAGATATTTATCTCGAAAAATCTTAATTTTGTTAAATGGCTCTTCTTTTGTAATTTTATTAATATCGGCCTCTATTTTATATATAGGGAATAATGCTTTATTCTCTCCTGCCAAATTATCAAAATCTCTGTTAGCCCATTCAAGGTCTAATTTTGGATATAAGCTAATATAGCGTTCTCGTTTTAAATATTCGGTTTTATTTTTAAGTTCGCGCAAAAACTGAACAAAGCTCGCAGATTTAGGATGCGTATCGCAAATCCTGCATATTCCAACAGCTAGGTCTAATGAAAATGCTCGTTTCATCCATGCAAGAATTGTATTGTCCATTGCCTGCAATTGTTGATTTTTTTCAATTATCTCACTTAATTTCTTATATAAATCTAAGTGATGATAAAGTAACATGACTTCATCATTTAGTTTTTTCAGCCATTCTTCCATTCATTCTTTCTTTTCTGGCTTGCCGCCATCAATTAATCGGTAGCTCTACCGGTTATTCCGGCTTGACCTGTTTATAAGGCAGTAAACGTTTGATATCCGTTAAACAAGAAGAAATCATATTTGCCTTTACTTCCCATTCGTTAAAATCCTCTTCGGTTATAGGTTTCCCGTCCTTCCAATCGGTAAAACCGATACCTTCTTTAATCGGCCTAGCCAATACCTCGCCTGACACATCTACTCTCGAATGCGCTAATTGATTCCTGAATTCAAGTATTTCTTGAAACGCAGAGAGCACTTTCTGATTCTCTTTCCAATAAAGCGGATAATCAGCCTGCACTATTCTCATCAGGATGTCTTTCTTTCTATTGAGACTAAAGAAGGCCCTCGTAACAATGTCTTCGTAGAAAATTTTTCTCTTCCCATGATCAGAAGTGCAAAAATACTCGGTCAAAATGTGCGCGATGTCGTGTTCAATGCACGCAACCGAGTTGAGGAAACGACCCCGATAATAGCGGGCTTTTTCATGGATTAATTTAGCTGCCCGAATTTTCTCTTGTTCATCCACTATTTCTCTCCTTCTCCTACTTAACATCATTTCACATTATGCAACATTCATTAAATTCGTGCTTATTTGCCAATTTCACCCTAATCCCTTCACTCCAAAGCATTTATCATCTTTAGAATCTCCAGCGCCATCCCGAGCTAGTTGTTAAATCGGTTTCTTAGGTCGAGCCAGTTTTGCAAACATTGTTTCTAATAAACCAAGCGTCTTCTCAACAATATCAACCGCTTTCTCTGCTTCTTCACGGGATATGTTGCTACCACGATGTATAGCCTTATTTCTTAAACAATTTATTTTATTCAATTCATCTAAATCTATTTCATTAGGAATTATCTCTTTAATAACTAATTTGAATAATAATCTTGCTTTACTCAAATCATTTTTCTTCCTATTCGCTATGTTCACATTCTGATGCAACAGTGCTTCAATCTCATCATTATTAAATCCCTCTCTACGCAAGAAAAAACGTTCCATACTCGATACCTGCATCTCTAATGCCATGTGTGAAAGAATAATGGGGACCGCAAAACCTATTTTACATGTTTCATTATCTTGTAAATATTTCTTTGCATCTCTGATCAATTCACGAGAAAGAGTAGTTATCGCAATATAGCACCTCATAAAATGCTCCTTCTAGAACAATCTCCTAAGATTATCACGTAGCACTGCTACCTTCGGTTTGCTTTATTATAGTGCTACGGGACGCCTCATACTGAAAAAGCCCTTTGAGGAAGCGTAACGTCGTCCTGTAAGACTGCAACCATTCGTCAACCGTAGGTCTGCAAAAAAATCTTCATATTATTTCCAATTATTTTTCCGCAATAACAAGCATCTCAAAATCCTCTGTAGTCAGCTTGTCGTTTCTTGAGAACGCCCCGAGCTTCGCGCCAAAGATGTCAATTTTCTTAAACCCGAGCGTCTTAAGAAGCCACGCGATCTCGCTGGGCACGTAATAACGCTCATTACACTTAAGCTCCTTTTTATTGCCGGAATCGTCCTCAAAAACAGCAGTGTTATAATCACGGAAAGTCATTAGATCAAAGGAGCACTCCTTACACTGGGACTGGCCTTCTTTCTGTGCCGACTTATAGAATTCACTGACCGAATGAAAGAGCGGGAATAATCCGTTTAATGTGGTAAAAATGAACTTGCCTTTACTTTTAAGCGCTTTTGTTGCGTTCTTGAGGATCTCAAAGTTCATCTCATCTGTTTCCATAAGAGAAAACCCGCCTTCGCAGAGCATAATTGCCAGATCAAATTCACCGTCAAACGGAAGTTTGCGGGCATCCTGTGTTTGGAAGTCAATAGCCACCCCTGTCTCTTGTGCCTTTTCCCTTGCCCTTTTGATCTGATTCTCGGAAAAGTCAACGCCGGTCACCTTATACCCTCTTTTGGTCAGCTCGATGGCGTGGCGACCGGTACCACATCCGATATCAATGATCTTTATGGATTTATCTCGTCCGACCTCCTGCTCGATAAAATCGCATTCGCCCACAGTCCCCTGAACAAAAGGCTCATTATCGTATTTGCGGCCGTAATTCTCGAATAATGCTTCATACCATTGTTTCATTTTCACCCTTTCTTAAAGCGCCCCGACTACCGCTTCCGCCAAGCGTATCATGGCATTACTATAATCCTGCCACTGTCCATCCGAATGTCTTTACAAATACTTTTTTCATATATAAAAAACCCGCGCCTTCGTGAGAAAGCGCGGGTTTTGTCCAAAGTTTCAGAAACCGAATTATTTCTTTTTCAACTTATCTACAAAGTCCGCAACTGCCTTACCGGCAATATCTTTACAGCCTAAGCCGAATGCCAATGACAGGCCTAAACCTAAAGACGCCAGAAGAATGCTTATAGTTAACTCAATAATGCGTGAGCCGATATTCAACTGCTCTAAAGCAATAGCAATCACGAAGATAATCGTCACAATTTCCACTACCTTGCTTAAAACAGTACCTTGTACCAAACCGGCATTGCTTGCCGCGGTCTGCACTATATTACTTAATAATTTTGAAACAAAAATACCCAAAATCAAAATGAACATTGCCGCGATGATATTGGGCACATAAAGAATGATCTTGCTTAATAAATCAGCCGCGATAGTCAGGCCGATGGCATTGACAGCAACTACAAACGTGACCAGAAGCGCCAACCAGTAGCAAATTACCCCGACAAGCTCGGAAAGCGAATATTTGATGCCGCCTTTTGCCAAGAGGTCATCAAGCTCAATACGCTCGGAAAGCTTATCAATCTTTACTACTTGTAATACCTTTATTACCAGTGTCCTGATGAGTTTAGAAATTAACCAACCAATAAACAGAATCAGCAATACTTTGAGCACGCTGACCACAAATTGCCCGATCTGGCCAAGTATTAATCTGGCTGGTTCTACCATTACTATTTGCCAATTACTCATCTGTCGCACCTCCTTGTTTGGGTTACTGTATTATTTTCTATAACTCTATCATACCCATTGCCTTATGTCAAGAAAAATCTATTTCTTTAATTCAACTAATCTTGCTTCTTTAGCCACAATTTAGCCAATTCTTTATTTATTGCGTCTACCTGGCTGTAATTAAGCTCTTGCTTCAAGGGTTCTTTTTTCTCCGCGGTTTTGGATTTTTCTTTTTCCCCGATAAATTCAGCCACAGCCAGCCATTTTGCTCCCAGGCCGCGCGTGGTAAATTTTATCTCCTTATCATCAGATACGACTATAATATTTTTACGGCCCGCGGATTCCTCCACTATCCTCTTGATTTTTTCATCCGCGCTGATTTTACGGGAAAAGATTATTTCTTCATTTTCCGCTAATCCGCCTGCAGGCGGAAACCCGTCAAAAACAAGTATAATTTTATTCCGTCGGCTTCCGGTTAAATTTTTGTTTCTGATAAAAGCGAGCAGCGCTGCCTGAGGATGATCAAGCCGCTTACTTTTGGGCTGGAACTGCGGGTGATTGATAACGTTGTATCCGTCTATGACGAACTGTAAAGACATAAATCAAGCCTCCTGCCGCCCCTAAGGCCATTATAAAACAAAATGATACAAGCGAAAGGGAAAATGCCAGGTTTTTACAAACCCCCACTTTAGCAAAAAAGAAAATCATTGTCGCGTCCCTTAAACCCAAACCTCCGATAGAAATCGGCAGCATGGTAATCGCGCTGATTACCGGAATAAACACAAAAAAGTATATCGGCTCAACCTTCAGCCCAAGCGATAGAGCAATCAGGTAATAACTGTAAGAAGAAACAATCTGCACCGCAAAAGATATCAAAAGGATATTTATCAGCACCTGCTTGTGCTGTTTAAACAGGTAGATTTCCTGATGCAGGTTTTTTATCGCTTCGCGGATTTTCCCGGCAGAAGGCGAATCAAGAAGCTTATTAATTTTTGTATATACAACATTATTAAAAAGCACCAGTAAAATTCCCGCCAATATCGCGATTAATATACCCACCGATAATAAAACAGTGCTGTCCTGAATAAATTTCCAGCCGAATATTAATGCTATCACCGTGATAATTACTAACCCTACATAACCGCTTAACCTGTCTAAAAGCACGGTTGCTACCACTTCCCTCGGCCTATTGGTATGCACGCCTAAATCTATGCTGCGCACCATATCTCCGCCGATGGTAGATGGCAGGAATAAATTAAAAAAAATACTTCCGCAGTACGAAATAAATATCCTATTCACCGGCAGGTTCATTCTGGCTGCCCTTAAAAGCATCCACCAGCGCAGGAAACAAAATAAATATGACAGAGAGAATACGCCTAGCGCCAGAAACAGCATCGGCTTATCCACATTTTTAATCAAGCCGAGCATAACCTTCTCATCCACCTGTTTAAATAAAAAAAACAGCAGGATAATACTGGTACCGAAGCGTAAAAATATTGAAACCATTTTTTTGAAAAAAGTTTTCATAAAAATATCCCTAACAAAGATTTTTTCCGGTGAGTAATTTATAAGCCTCGAGATATTTCAGGCTTGTCTTAGCAATGATCTCTTCGGGCAGCATCGGCGCAGGAGGAGTTTTATCCCAATCCAGGCTTTCTAAATAGTCACGCACAAATTGCTTATCAAAACTAGGCTGAGATCTCCCCGGTACGTATTGGGCAAACGGCCAAAAACGCGAAGAATCGGGAGTGAGCACTTCATCAATAATAATAATTTCATCTCCGGATAAGCCGAACTCAAATTTTGTATCAGCAATGATAATCCCACGCTGAAGAGCGTAATCAGCAGCTTTTCTATAAACTGCGACGCTCAATTCTTTTAATTTTGCGCAAACAGCTTCCCCTAATAAATTTTTTACGTAATTTTCATTAACATTGATATCATGGCCGGCATCAGCTTTGGTAGAAGGCGTAAAAATAATTTCCGGTAATTTATCAGATTCTTTTAAACCTGCCGGGAGTTTAATGCCGCAAACAGACTGTTTCTCTTTGTATTCCTTCCAGCCTGAACCGGAAAGATAGCCTCTGACAATACACTCTACAGGAAAAGGCTTTGTTTTTTTAACCAGCATTGAGCGGCCGGCCAATTGAACAGCATAATTCTTCAATTTTTCGGGGTATCTACCGGTTTCTGCGCTGATTAAATGATGCCCGCAAACATCCTTAATAAAATCAAACCAGAAACAGGACAATGCGGTTAATACCCTGCCCTTATCCGGAATGCCGCAAGGCAAGACAACATCAAAACAGGAAATCCGGTCAGTTGAGACAATCAAAAGCTGATCACCCAAATCATAAACATCCCTTACTTTTCCCTTGCGGAAAAGTTTTAAATCAGGAAAATCTGTCTTTAATAAAATACTTTCTTTCATGTCGCTTTCAAACGCTCTTCCAGGTCTTTGTATTCCTGCCATAATTCTTTGGGCAAATCATTTTTAAACTGGTTAAAAAATAGTTTAATTCCTTTTAATTCTTCCAGCCAATCCTGCTTATGTATAGCCAAGAGTTTATCTAACGCGCCTCCGGGCAAATGCAGGCCGGTAAGATCAATATCCTGCGGCCTTGGCAGATATCCGATCGGAGTCCGTACCCCTTCAACTTTATTGTTACAGCGGTCAAGTATCCACTCTAAAACCCTCAGGTTCTCGCGGTATCCCGGCCAGAGGAAATCGCCCTTGTCATTAGTCCTAAACCAATTGACATGAAAAATTTTCGGAGGTTTGGCCATACGCCTGCCCATCCCCAGCCAATGCCCGAAATATTCTGCCATGTTATAACCGCAAAAAGGCAGCATTGCCATTGGGTCGCGACGCACCTCACCAAGCTTACCGAACTGAGCCGCGGTGCGCTCTGATGCCATAGTTGCGCCTAAAAATACGCCATGCTGCCAGTTGAATGCTTCATAGACTAACGGCGCTAAAAGCTGCCTGCGGCCGCCGAAAATAATTGCTGAAATAGGAACACCGTGATGCTGTTCCAGGCGAAAAGATACAGACGGACAATT
>Ga0265297_10009347_pt1 | contig 12676 bp, 23 predicted proteins | sample Munlanlwell13791_FD_192502 | JGI IMG/M metagenome (GOLD analysis project Ga0265297, IMG submission 192502) | Leachate microbial communities from a municipal landfill in Southern Ontario, Canada - Leachate well 137-91 | ecosystem: Engineered > Solid waste > Landfill > Unclassified | place...
TGTTTATACCAAGCTCGGTTTGAAGTGTAACCCAGTTCTGGTTAGCGTCACGAAGAGCACTGTGTAACTCACGAATTCTCTTTGAGTCAACTTCACTACCCTTCTTACTACCATACTCTAGACTATCAAGAGCTTCCTGAATACGCTCCATATTAAGCTCAATTTGGCACATCTGAGTAAGAGCCGCCATATCGTTAGCTTGATTGAGGTCATCAAGCTCGTAAGTCTCTAGATACTTGTCAATCTTCTCTTGTAATGCTGAACCCTTCTTCTTCCTACCCATTTCTGCTATCCCTATAAATTAAGTTACCGTTGGTATCAACATCGAATTCGCTACCGAGATAAACCAATTGAACTGACACAGTTTCACCGCTATCCATATAAGTATCCCATCTTCGTCTCTTCTTTTCATCGTTTATAAGGAACTTAACCCACCCAACCTTAGCTTTTATTTCCTTTTCCCAATCGTGATAACATCTACTACAGAAGAACACTTTTGGGTTTTCCGTATATAAGGGACGACAACAGATAGCACACAAATTTTTCATATAATCTATGGTTTTGGGCTTATTTGCCGTTAAGACATTACTTTTCACAATAAAACCCTCCACCATCAACCCCTATTAGTTAGACTCTTCTACTGGTGGTACGATAGGACACACACCATCTTCGCACTCTACACACAGAGTCTCAAGAACTTGCTTAGTCCTACTCTGGTTTCTAAACACGGTCAAACCTTTCAACCCAAGCTTGTACCCAAGAAGAATAGCCTGCTCAACATCCTCAACTGTAGCACCATTAGACATATTTATTGTCTTAGATATAGCGTTATCAACAGTGTTTTGGAATGCCGCTTGCATTTTTATATGCCACTCTGGACTTATTTCTAAAGCGGTTCTAAAAATCTTCTGCCACTTATCAGGTACTTCTGGTAACCCTTCAACAGTGCCACCGTTCTTTATAATCTTAGTTATCAGTGCTGTTGAATACCAACCCTCTCTCTTAGCTACATCCTCAAAAATCGGATTAACTTCAAAGAAGGTGTTATTCTCCAATATGTTGGTCTTCTGATAAACAATTGCAAAGATTGGTTCTATGCCACTTGATGTTTCAGCAATAATACTAATACTGCCTGTTGGAGCAATAGTAGTTAGAGTAGCATTTCTTCTAGGAGCTTTAACCACAGATTCACCTATAGTGGGGAAATCACCTCGGTCTTCAGCAAGTCTAGCAGACGCTTTTTTAGCTTCATTACTTATGAAACTCATAACATCACTAGCAATATCAACTGCTTCGTCAGAATCATACGGTATTCCCAACATAAACAGCATATTAGCAAAGCCCATAACACCCAACCCAATTTTTCTGTTACCGTGAACTCTGTCGTTTATCTTGTCCAGAGGATAATTTGAGGAGTCTATAACATCATCTAGGAATCTAACCGAATGATGAACAACTTTCCTTAATGAATTATAAACAATTTGACCATCTTCAACGAACTTATCAAGGTTTATAGAACCAAGACAACAAGCTTCATAAGGTAACAAGTCCTGCTCACCGCACAGGTTCTTAATAAGATGTCCTTGTTTTGGTGTCGGGTTATCTTTCTCTATTTTATCCCAGAAGACGAATCCAGGTTCACCATTGCGCCAAGCTGACTCAGCTATGAAACGGAACAGATGTCTTGGATTAACCTTAGTTACCACACTACCATCTTTAGGATTAACCAGAGGAAATTCCTCTCCAGTCTCAACACAGCGCATAAACTCATCTGTTATTGCCACTGATATGTTGAAGTTATTAAGCTTTGTCTCATCGTTCTTACACTTGACAAACTCGATAATGTCTGGATGATTTACTAATAACAGTCCAAGATTACCACCACGTCTAATCCCACCTTGTTTGATGACATCACTAATGGTATCATAAATACGCATAAAATCAACAGGTCCACTAGCCACACCTTCAGTTGACTTTACCTTATCACCAGACGGTCTAAGTTTGGATATATTAAGACCAACACCACCACCTGTCTTTTGAACCATACCACAGTCCTTAGCTGTTTGAAGGATGTCTTCCATAGAATCACCAACTTCAAAAGCGTAACAGGCAAACAAATAGTTCAGGTCTTTGTTGCCTGCATTAGCTAAACAAGGTGTGTTCGGTAAAAACATCTGGTTAGCCATAAGATTATAAAACACCTTGCTCCAATACTCTGGATTAGAACCGTAGTTCTTTTCCACAGAAGCAACGTGTTTAGCAACTCTCCTGAACATCTGAGACGGTGTTTCTTTCTTTCCGTCAAAACTCTTTAAGTATCTCTTATCCAATAAAGCTAGGGCATTAACCCCCAACTTCAGTTCATCACCTTCAAGACCAATAGCTTCTCTAAACCCACGAACCTGCGCTCGTTGCGCTCTATATAATATATATGTCTTGGCTAGTTTAGCATCACCAAACTTGATAAGCGCATTCTCTACTTTGTCTTGTATTTCTTCAACCGAAATCTCTTTGTTACCGTTGAGGCTATTCGTCACAGTATCAGCAACACTCTTAGCAATGGACTCATCCACTTTGCCTATGGACTTCATAGCTTTCGTAACGGCAAGAACTATCTTGTCTGGATTATATTTTACAATTCTTCCATCACGTTTAATTACTCTCATTTCTACCTCGTATCGTAAACTCCACTTCCATTCCAATATTTCTTCCAATGCTTCAAGACCTCAACAGCACTGTCAAAGTCGGGTACTATTCTCGTGGCGAATCTTTCCATCCAACCACCACAATGATTTTTAGCAATAACTAATGTGGGTGTCTTGGAAATCCAAGTAGCATAGTAAAACTCACCAGCAGTTCCCCAACTAGCATCATCACCAGTCAAAACTACCACAGCATCAACTTTTTCTACATCACTAATATCACGCTGTATTACTTCATTGATAGTAAGACCATCCTTAAAAGCATCGCTATCAATCTTCTTAGTGTTCTCTAAATGTTGCTTACCCCGCATTGGAGTCCGACATTTTATGCCTACAGCTTGAAGTTTCTTTATTATCTCATTACGAGATTCCATAGCTTCAGCATAACTTAGATTAGCTATACGTCCAGCTAAATAGACTTCATATTCCTCTTTCATACCTCTCCTTACTTACCAGTCGAACCAAATCCTCCTGAACCTCTATCAGTAGAGGACAGTTGTGAAGCTACTTGGAAATCAACTGGTTCTCCTTTTACCAACTCTCCTTGAGCAATTCTATGCCCAATTTGAAAAATTTCGTGTCCCTTCATACAGAGACCATATAACATAACAATAATCTCACCCCTATAATCAGAATCAATAATTCCTGGTGAGTTAGGAATAACTATTCCCTTTGCCGCCATACCACTCCTAGGATAAATCTTGACGTGGTATCCTTTGGGAATCTCAAATATTAACCCAGTTTTAGCTTTTACGAAATAACCGTTGCTCATAACAAAGTCTTCACAACAGTACAAATCAAAACAAGCAGAACCTTGAGTTGCGACCTTTGGTAAGATTGCCTTTGAGTGAACTTTCTTAACTTTTATTGTCTGTGTCATCTATCCTATCTATTAACCCCATTTCTTTAGATTCTTCAGCCGTATACCATTGAGGAGTATTGTCCCTCAAAATCTCGTACCAGAAACCTGGTTCTTTGAACTCGTCACCAGAGCATCTACTAGCAACAAGGTTTGATAACTCGTGATGCCAGTAATTTAACAGTTTGGTCTCTGCTTCCATATTTTTCATATCACCAGAGAAACCAGTTGTTATACCGTGAGCCATAAGAACATCAAGAGTACCCATAGCACGCTCATCACAACACTGTAAAAGAAAGAATGCCATAGAACAAGCGTGTCCGTGAACTTCACCAATAAACTTTATACCTTTTGATTGGGCTTTTCTCATTGCCCGTATCATAGCTATACCAGAAAACACGTCTCCACCAGGTGAAGCAATTATTATGGTTACTGGTTCTCTAGAAGGGTCATTAAGAATTACGTGGACATCTTCTATAAACTCGTGAGCAGTACCACTGTCAATCTCGCTACTTACAACCATAATCCGATTGTTCCTTAGAACTTTTCTCTCGTACTCTGTGACAACAAAAAATTCTTTATCCATCATCTAACCACTCCGTCTTTGCAAGAATATCCTTAGCTGTTGATACATCACTAGGACTTTTTATTTGAGAAAGGACTGATTTAATAATTCTCCTAATAAGCTCTTGCTCATAATAAGAAAACCCAGGTGCGGTTAGTTCGGCTGTCTTATCACGTAACTTATTAACGTCCCTTTTTAATCTGTCTAATTCCATTATAGCATACCACTAGCTCATTGTCAAGCCCTTACGTGGCAACGGGAGCAAGTTTCCCATATTGAGTCAAAATCCCTTCCAGAAATTTCTTCAACTTTAACAAGATTTGGGTATTTGTCTAACATATTGTTTCTACTCATAGGGTCTGCCGCATCTGCAATATGAAGACAGCACCAAAGACAAATCTGCTTCCCGATTACTGGACAAGTATGAATGACCCCCGCTAATTTGGGATTCTTCATTGTGTCGTGCTCTTCTTTTAATTCTTTTGTTAGTGAACAACCCATTTTATTCTCTCCTCTTCAAAAAACTGTAAATATCGTTCTCGGTGTTTACTACAGAATCTATGAACTCATACATAGTAAACATAATGTTCTGTACGATAATCTTATTGGTTCGTTTATCGTCCGTGCTATCGAGTTTATCAAGTCCTTCTAAAATATCCGACAATTGTTTTTGGTGCGATTGTATAGACTTGACTATCCCTTCCTTGGTAACCTCTTCCATAAGTTTCTCCACAAATAATATATAATAATTAGTAAGATATTAGAAGTATAATATTAAAATATAGACCTTATTAAGATAAGTATTGCCAGCCGCCTTTTTGAATGTCACACTTTGTATCTGGATATACAGCCAAGAATGTCACAAGCTTTGTTTTTTGCTTTCAGACTTTCTTCTAGCTTTTATAACCTTGTCCATTTCCTTCTTCAAGGCTTCTACTTGCTCATCAGTATATAGTATGAGCTTTCCGCATCTCTTACCTTTGTCTAAGTCCATAGGTAAATCTAAATGCTCACCACGAAACTTATGTCTACCATTCTTTATCTCACGCCAATACTTACCATTCTCAGTATTGACGAAAGCGTGTATATTGAACTTGCGTCCTCTGTAATATATAACGTAATCAATACCAGCAATATCTACTTGCTCGTCATATATAACCTTCTTGAAGTGCTTATTCAACACATACCCTAAATGGTACTCCCGAACATAAGAAAGGTAAGCTCTCTTTAATCTAGAAGTAATACCACGCAACCTCAAATCTGGATATTTGGATTTGAATTTATTTATAAACGCATCTTGTGTTGGTGGTTTCTCGTCTTTTATCAATTCCCTGAATGTTGATAACATAAACGGCAATGACCGATGCTCAACATCCTGTCCACGATATTTTGGTTTAGTTATCTTTATCGTGGAAATGAAGTCCTCAAGTTCCTGTATATTCATCCACTCCCCACTTTTTGGGTCCGCAATATATTTCCCCACACTTTCTAGCGTGTTAACCCGCTTTATTAGTGGGAAAGTAATGTCCCTGCCTCTTTGCTTTAGCTATATGAATCTGTCTCACCACGTCTGGCGTAAGCTTTTCAAAGTTTTCAGGATTGCATAACCCATCATATTGACTACGATTGGTGAAGCACTCGAAGCGTTTATTACATTTTTCGCATACGCTCACTTCGGTATTCTCTAAACTTCGAGCTACCATCTCTCAATCTCCATTTCTCTACATCTTTATCTGTTGTTATTATGCCCCTGGAAGTAAAACATTGAAACCGCACCGAACAACGTTCACAATCCGTAGCGTCACAATAGAACAACTCATCGTTTTGTATCTGCCTGCTCTTCCTCACGCTCTTTGAATTCATCGAAGTGCGCTCCGTGTCCGCAGATAGGACATCTTTCGTATTCGTACCATTCTCCAACATAGTAATATAAATACCCACCGCTAACCTTGCAGAACGGATTTTTGCAACGCATAGTATATTTCTTTATCATTCATAAAATATCCGCTCCTCGCATCTAGAAGACTGTCGTAAGCACATAAGTAAAAGCAGGTCAAGGTTACTACGGAGTAGTAAGCATAAATTAGTAAAGCTACGACAGTACCTTGTGTCGTTACATATTAGTATTTATGTAAGACGACAATTATTGTGGAGATGAGGGAGGGTCGAACTCCCTGTCCAATACAGCTAGTATACACTTTCTACAGATTTATTCGTCTTTTATCTTTTCAACATCTAGCTGACGACTAGCATCACGTTGAGCAGGACTCTTTTTATACCGTTACGAGTTCTTTAACGGGTTCAGCTACGAAACGGTCTTCGAGAGCAACCGTAGCACCATCGCTCAGGAAGAGTAGCCCTTCTTCGAGGACTACGAATACTTTACTGTTGCCAGTTACTTTTTTCGTGGGTTTTAAGTCCTTCCACAATGACTATCTGCTTATGTATATCGTTACTATACTGTCGAAACCACGCATCCCCAAAATACTCCCCTATTATATACTACCAAAATAGAGACCTTTTGACAAATCTGAAGTAGTCTCAAAGTAGCACCGAACTAGAAATTTTCTAGCTTTTTAAGCTTTCTTTCTTTCCAAGTCTCAATGAAGTCTATGTCACGTGGTGACAAAGTAAACATATTATCAACAAGGTCATTTTCAAACTCTTTACTAAGGTAGATGTCATCAATGGTAAGCAAGTCATCAGGGTAGTCCAACATAGTCTCCCTACCTTCAGGACCATCAATGCAAATAGAAACCAACCGCTTCCCCACCACAATCTCAGCACTAAGTTGTTTATCTCTACCTAAAGGATAAGTAGGAACGGGCAAGAACATCTCACCATTCCAGGGTAGCATTTTAAGTGTACGTTGAGCATTAACTACCTCTTCAAGTAGTGCATCACTAACTTCTATTCTATAAGGTTCACCAAAAGCACCTTCAGTGAATATCACTTTCATCTGCAATCCTCTTAAAGTCTTCCCAAGTAAGTTCTGTAACCCCACGCTGAGTGTAACACTTAAATCGTATCACACAATTGTCGCAGTTATCGTCACAGACGAACCTTAAAGGCTTCTCTAATTTAATACCCACAGTATCCCTCATTTTCATTATATCATACAAGTAGGTCAATGTCAAGCCTTTTTATGGCATAGAAATGGGGATGTACAAAAATACACCCCCACCCACGTTAAGCTGTACGTGGAACAGTTCTCTTAGCTTTCCTCATCGCCAAGATACCACCGATGTTCAAGTACCAGACGAAAGCTACTGGAAGTAGAATAACAGGGATTGCTATAATCAAGAACAGAATCTCTAACATATTTCACCTCCAACATCCTTCCCTCTATTATAATTATAGCACACCCCAACGCTGGATGCAAGGTCTGAAATACCTATTGTCTATAAGATTTAATGCTATAATTTTAACCAAGATGCCGAGAGTAAAAATACCTACTTTTTGCCGAAATGTCCACAAAATAGCGCACGAAAACTGCAACCCATAGATTACCATTAAAGTTTGAAAATTACTCTCAAAAAATTTTGGAAGACAACCGAATGAAGTTTGAAATTTTGCCATAGCAAATGAGGGGAACACAACATCGCAGTTCCAGCAGATGCCCCGCCTTTTTTATGTCAAGTGGGCGGGGGCTACTGGCTACGATGTTATGTCAAGTCAATTCCAATATTCGCATAGTTGACTGCCGTCGCCGTCAAGTGCTTTGTATAGGTTATCAAGTTTAATTCCGTATTGCTTTGTTAGCAAGTTATCAATATGCTTTGTTTCACTTTCCCATAGTTTATTGATTGGACATTCCGACTTGTTAAGGATACTACAATATTTTATATTGCAATGGTTACACATATTCGCACACTCCATTTTATTATTTAGCAGTCTTATATTTTACGTGTTAAGACTGCTAGACTTTCACGTCAAAGCGTTTAGCTTTGTGTTTCGCTTGTTTCCGTTTGTGTTTCCGTTTGTTTGGGTGTTTCCGTCAAGCTGTATATAGAGACTTCAAAGCTATCGTCTCTATATCCTGACCGTTTGCTTATGGGACATTTACGGGGTGCATATTGGTAACGTGGTTTATTGCTACCATCTTCCCACCCACCAATATACACGCTTAATCCGTCTTTACCGTCTTTAGCTTGACTTGACGGATTCCAAAACATTGTCATTCCACCTATAGGACTAAACGCAGTCTTTAGGTGATTGGTTAAGACTTCCCCATAATCCGCTAACACGTCAAAGCATTTAGCTTTTTGTTTGGGTGTTAGTTGACTTTCACCACGCTTGACGGATACAGCAAGATTGACGATTGACAGTAAATCTTGTGTTTCCGTTATCAAGCTATCACGTGTTAGCTTGTCTTTATCACGTTTACCAGTTTCCGACTTTTTGTTAAGACTTTCCAGCATATTGACGTAATCGTCAAGCGTAAATGCTGTATTGTTTTGTTTGTTATACAGCTTTACGTCAAGCGTCATTGTTTGCTTGACTTGCTTTTCAGTCATTCCGTCAAGCTGTCTCATTGTATCGTACTTTTTACGATTGCGACCTAAAATTGACGGTGATATTGTTTTGACTTCTGTATCAGACACGTTACACACTCCATTTTATTATTTTTGTTTTGCTTTGTCTATTTAGCTTTTTATTAGCTTACACTTGACTTTGACTTGTCAACTTATTATCAGTATAGCAAACTGAATTTAGCGTTTCCGCTAATTGCTTTTTGTAGCTTACTTTTTGCTTTGCTACTAGCTTTGTTTTTGTTTCACTCTCACCTTACCTTATTTGATTATACCTAATTTTAGCATAGGTAAATTTGACTTGTCAATAGCTTTTTGGGGTTACTAAGGTACTATTTTATAAAATATTTTATGGTACTATGGTACTAATTTCGCCAGTTTACATAATGTTGCCTGGGATGTGGCAACTTTACATAATATGCCAGGGCTACGGCAAAAATGCCAGCTTTACATAATGTTGCCGAGCCAGTGGCAAATTTTGGCGAACAGAAAACTAGGCAAAATTGCCATTATGTAAAATCGTGGCAGAATTTAGAGAACAGAAAGTTACTATGTGGCAATACTACCAGATTGCAGAACGGTACGGTAGGTCGCCTAGGCACACGAGAAGCCACCAGGTTTCCCAAGTGACTTGTCGTGCGGCAATTATGTTATTTCTTCTGGAACTTCTTCAGTGCCGATGGAGCATCTTTGGTAATGGTTACGTGCTCCGAGCCAAAACGCTGAACAAGCTTGTTGTACTGGCTCTTAGTCATTGTGTCACTCCTTTCCCTTCGTTATACCGCATAGCCGCCATTGCTATGCGATTATCCATAATGTTGTTAAGCAGGTGATTCTTTTGCCGCTCTTTGTATGTCATTTCTTTTTTGCATTTAGACTTGCGGTATCTCATTTCTTACTTTTGCCCTTTTTGTGCATTTCCCAAGATACCCACACAAACCCCACCAAGAAACAAAGCCCGATTCCAGCATCTATCCATTCTGCCATACCCCCTTTCTTTCTCCTTTCGTTCTCAGGTATACTCTATTATAGCACGTGCATATATGGTAGTCAAGACCGACTTACGGCGAGAAATTCCAGGTTAAATGCCCTGTGGCAAAAATACCATAAATTAAAGAAAATTAACGGCAAAATTACCAGATTGCAGAACAGAAGAAAGGGACTGGCTTTTCAACCAATCCCTAACTTCTAGGATGGTATGGCTAACCCCACTTAATGGACTGTTCGGGTTCTTTGCCAGCTACCAGACACCGCATAGCGGGTGAGTAGCCGACTGCTTGACCAGCTTCAAGCAGGACTGCCAAGGTTTCATCTTTCGTGGACGCTTTGGCTAATTTAGCTTTTGCGTCTTTCAGAGCCTTGATACCCTCGTCTTTGGTAATCTTACCCATTGGCTTCTCTCCTTTCTTTACATATTGGACAATGGCGACTCAAGTGTCCCTCATTCTTTAGTTTACGTTCAAAATGACGAGCAAGAGACGCTTCGCCAAAATCCTCAACCATTGCTACCTGAAATGGGATGCCCTTCTTGTTGTGAGCGTAGTTGACGAGAAGTGAGCCAGTTCCGTTCCTGTGCTTCTCGATACGCTTGTCAGCCCCGATGGTGGTATACCCTACGTAATGTTGGGCTTTACTCCAGTAGGGTTGCTCAAAGTGTAATAGGTAGACTTGAGCGGGCTTCGTTTCATATTCATTATTATTCATATCTACCATCCTACTAATAGTATAGCAGGCGAGATATTGCTTGTCAACTACTTTATGCGGCTAGTATTCCAGGGTATCATCACAAAGTAACACTAATGCCGCACAGCAATAAAGATGCCGTATACGGCAAAATTGCCATCAATTACGTCAATGCGGGACTTTAGAGGTCGGGCAAAAATGACAGTGCCGTAATTAAGTCAAATACTTGGCAATAGTACCAACCTGCTGAACAGAAGTGCTTGGCAATTTTACCAGAACATAGAACAGAGAAAAGGGTGGACTTTATGCCCACCCTAATCCCCAAATGGAGTGGCTAAAACGGTAGAACTATTTGACCTTGGTTACGATGCCGTCTTTCATCTCGACTTCAGCGTACCAAGTGTGCGGCTGTGGGTAATGTGGACCCTCAACGTACTCCTTGCCGTTCTGCTTGGGTTCTCCCAAGCCAGGAGCAAACAGGGTGACTTGCTTACCTGCCGCAACAGCTTCTTTCAGGGCTTTCTTTGTTTTGAAGTTGATGCTCGTATACATTGGCTACTCCTCTCCGAATATTTTGTCTTGGCAACTCTGACACATACCTGATATGGTGTATTCCTTCTGGCTGAGAGCGTCACGGAAGTCCTTTGCAGGCTGACCACAATCAACACAAACCCCCAACTCGATTGCCTCAGTCCGTGTCCTACCGAACGCCGCTTTGCTGAACTGGTCAAGGAATGCTGTCATTTCTGGCGACTTATTTGATGCTTCCATTATCGGCTCCTTTATGGATTATTTGCATCCCCGCAAACTTTGTCAGCCAGTTCCTCACCAAGCTGGTAAGCAACCAGAAGGGCTAACAGTCTGCGCTCAGGTTCACAATTGATGGCGAGACATTCTTCCATACCATCCCTTGTTTCCCTATGACCAATTATGTCTTTGGCTATACACTTGATTAAGGTATCAATTTCGTTCACTGGAAGCCTCCTTTACGCTACTGCTATTTGACTGGCGAATTGGTGATGTGCTTCGTGTATTTTGCCCTTCCGATGGGTTACTTTACACTTGGTGCAGTAGTAGGGTTCGGCTTCTGCGAGTACGGCGGAAGTATCCTTTGGGTCAAGCACCTTGCCGTCTTTGACGATTAGCAGACCGCTTTTCTTGGCTAACTCAAGCTGGACAGCTTCGTCAACCTTGCGTTGCCTTTCAGCAAGCATTTCCCTTGTGGGATGTGCGGCGTACCAATCTTCCTTTCGTACAAGGTGTCCGTCTCGGAATATCAAGCCCGACTCTGCACGTTCTCTGTCTTTTCTTCGGCTCATCGTTCTCTCCTTTCCTTTATTTTGTTTACCTCTCGACCTTTACAATACCATTATACCATATGCCGAAGCAGTTTGTCAATACCCAATTCACGGCTGTCCAGGTCTCAATGCGTACCTTTAGCTCGTTTGTGGCAATTGTGCCTACAATGGCAATAATGCCAAGTTGCAATGACCAGAGACTACGCCGTCTCTAGCTATTGCCTCGACCTGTTGCCCACAAGCGGGACATTTCACCGTGACTTTGGTTAATTGTACTACACCTTCCATTTGCCACTCCTTTCCTTTATTGTGTTTCCCACTATCTATAGTATAGCAGGCTGATGTTGGGTTGTCAATAGATAATGTGCGGCTATCCTAGGAGTCAATGCGTATCTTTAGACTTCGGTGGCAAAATTGCCACAATGAAGCGCACGAAATCCTGGCAATAAAGACATTTAATAGAACAGAAACGTGGCAATAATACCAGATAGGATGAACAGAGAGAGGGTGGCTTTCGCCACCCCCTTCTATCTGTGAACCGTGCCGATTACTGTTCGGTGGGTTCTTGGGTGTTGCCCTCTTCGACAGGGACTTCAGGTTCTTTGCCTTCCGCCTTAACCTTCAGGTCGTGAACGGCGACATCGAAGCTATCATCCCTGTAGCCAGAACGCTTGCTGATGGGGCATTTGCGTGGTGCGTACTGGTATCTCGGTTTGTTGGAGCCGTCTTCCCATCCACCGATGTAGACTGCCAGACCATCTCCAGCAGTAGGGACTTGGCTCTGGGGATTCCAGACCATCGTCATACCACCGATTGGCGAAAAAGAGGTTTTCAGGTGGTCGGACAGGACAGTGCCGAACTGAGCGAGAGCATCGAAGGCTTTCACCTTCTCTTTATTGGTCAAAGTGACCTGCCCACGCTTATTGGAGACAGCAAGGTTTACCACGCCGAGCAAACTCTGTGTCTCGATGATGAGGGCATCTCTGGTAGCTTTGTCAGAGTCACGCTTGCCAGCACCCTTCGGTTTATTGAGTGCT